>Ga0265293_10005303_pt1 | contig 21692 bp, 16 predicted proteins | sample Munlanlewell138R_FD_192505 | JGI IMG/M metagenome (GOLD analysis project Ga0265293, IMG submission 192505) | Leachate microbial communities from a municipal landfill in Southern Ontario, Canada - Leachate well 138R | ecosystem: Engineered > Solid waste > Landfill > Unclassified | place: Canada... | reverse complement strand
TGCGCAAATCCAATCCCTAAGTCTAGGATATTAGAAAGTGAGGACTTTTTGTAGACCCTCGTCAACGGTATTTATTTTTGTGGCTGCGTATCTTCTCTCAGCGGTATTTATTTATTGGGCGATATGATCATGCCTATTCTGACCTGGAATAATTGGCAATCTGGCTAGAAACTAGTAGCCTTGATTGCTATTCGTTTCTTTATCGATCCCCCATATTTATGAATATAAGCTATTTGTGAACCGGTTTGGGGAATCTTTAACGAATACTTTGATGAGAGTTAACGATGTATTATACTTGATTTATAGGGAGATACGGTCATGAAACTTGCTTCTGTCAAATTAAGAAATTTCCGAGGGTATAAAGAGGAAACAATCATACCTATCCATGATATTACAGCTTTCATCGGGAAAAATGATGTTGGGAAGTCCACAATACTCGAAGCTCTGGAGATTTTTTTTAACAATACTCTAATTGAATGTGAACGCGATGATTTGAACATTTTTGCTGATGATAGGCTTATTGAGATTTCCTGCGTTTTCTCCCAACTCCCAGATAGAATAAATATCGACTCATCTGTTGAAACGACGCTTGAGGGAATATTTGCTTAACGACCAGGGTTACCTTGAGATCAAAAAGGTGTATTCAGCGACGGCGGTAAAACCCAAAGCGGCCATCTTTTTCGTATGCAATCATCCGTGTGTTAATGGCGCAAATGATCTACTAACGCTGAAACAGTCGGATTTACGAGCGAGAGCTAGAGAGCTCGAAATCCCGACTATCAACTATAACGCAAGTACGAACAGTTCTATCCGGAGCGCAATCTGGAATAGTTTTACCGATCTTGCCATCGCCAATGTCGAACTTCTAGTTGATGCAGGGGACACAAAGAAAGTGTATGAATCCATTGCCTCATACCTTCCTGTATTCGCATTATTTCAATCCGATCGAAAAAGCGTCGACGATGACAAAGAAGTTGTTGATCCTATGAAAATTGCCGTTCAACAAGCACTTGCTGAGTTAGAGACCGAGATAAATGACATCAAACTTCGTGTTCAATCCAAAGCTGAGGAGACTGCTAACAGAACCCTTGAGAAGCTCAGAGAAATGTCTCCTGATCTAGCTTCTATTTTGAAGCCTGATTTTAAAAGTGAGCCGAAATTTGATAGCCTATTTAAACTTACATTGAGTTCAGACGATAACATTCCAATTAACAAAAGAGGTAGTGGAGTGCGACGACTCATCCTACTCAATTTTTTCAGAGCTGAAGCTGAAAGAAGGGGAAGAGCAAGTAACAACAAGAATATTATATTTGCGATTGAGGAACCCGAAACATCTCAGCATCCAGACCATCAAGAAATGTTGATTGGCTCACTAATTGAGTTATCGAATTCAGGAAATACCCAAGTACTTCTAACTACACACACGCCCTCACTTGCATCCTTATTGCCTCTGGAGAGCTTGAGATTTATCGAAAATGTAAACAATGTTCGTACGGTAACAACCGGAGATGGAGAAGTGTTTCGGAAAATCGCCGATACACTTGGAGTTCTGCCGGAGCCTTTCCCGAAAGGCACAAAAGCCCTCATATTGGTTGAAGGAAAAAGTGATGTAATCTTCCTGCAGCATTTGGTTAAAACTCTAAAAGAAAATGGTGTTATTGAACATACCTTCAAAGACAAAGGATTCGCGATTATTCCAGTTGGTGGGTGCGGTAATTTGAAGCATTGGTGCACACTAGAGCTTGCTCATCAGTTTAATGCTCCATACTGTGTCCTGCTCGATTCAGATAAAGGAACAGTGGGCGAGAAACGAAACTTTGACAGTATTACAAAACTCAGAAAACAGGGTATTAAGGCGCATTTGACGAGAAAGAGAGAGCTGGAAAACTACATTCACCCTGAATGTGTGGGTAAAATAAATGGCAAGTATTTGGAGTATTCTGACGAAGAGGACGCGAAGAAGATTATTTCCCGGAGCACGAAAGTTAAAGAAAACGATGTAATCGATTACTTTTGGCCGAAAATGACTTTTAAAGAGATTCGTGAAATCGAGAGATACATGGACAACGGTATTGAAAGATTCGAACTTACAGAAATTGTAAAAGATTTTCTTTCGATTTTAATTTGAAGTTTTGATATTTAGCATATAGAGGCAATGCAGAGAACGCGACACTGGAAATACGGTATTCTGACATTCTTCTTCTTGGAATTCCAGTAATTGATCATTCGTAACTATTTTGTCGCTCTCTATCCCAAGAAAAATCTAAACCAAGCGTTTCATCGTCTCGAAAAATAAATTCATCGAAACCTCGATAATCACTAAATGCCAATTTATACAACTCTCTGAAAAATGGACCATCGGCTTCAAGTCCTTTGACGATATTGTTTTCAGCTGCACCGCTGTCTTGAACTATGTCCATCTGCCTAATGGTGATTGGAAGCCATTCGATGATTTTTTTGAAAGCGAAGGGATCCCCAGTAACAATTTCATAGAAGTTGTCAATACTAATTCTCCTTATCCTTTCATGACAGAAGCGCTCACGCCCCGTAGAAATCGCCCAAGGAATATCTTGGCTTCGGCTTGCAATCACTTCAACAAGAAAGCAAGTTGCTTGGTCATCTTGCAGAATTTTTTCTTGCATCCGACGATAAATACGTGTAGCCGATGACGAATTCATTGTATTGTGCTTATTTTTTATTTCAGCGTAGATATGGCGATATTCGCTGATCACGTCAAACCCGGAATTGGGGACAATCCAGCCGTCAATATAACCAAATAGCTTCTGATGAAAATACCCGATCGCATTATTTATTGACTTGTCCTGCTGTCTGATAATTTCTGAAAGGACTATTTGATTCTTGTCTCGATTAGAAGCAAAATACTGAAAAGTAAGTTTGATTGGATCAATTATATTCCGATTAAATTCATTAAGATCCGCGGCATAGGAAGAGTTTAAGATTCCCTCAAAGAATTCTTTTACATGACCGACATATTGATCTCGAGATATGAACTCCAAATCCCATATCATTATTTATGCTCCCCATGAATTGATCTTAGTAACTCCATTAATCTAAGTCCCATATGATAAGCAAGTTGTACTGGAACTGCGTTACCGATTTGCTTGTATTGGCTTGACATAGAACCGTAGAATGAGTAGTCATCAGGAAATGTTTGGATGCGCGCATATTCACGCACTGTAAAGGGACGTGTTTCATCAGGGTGACAACGCTCTGTCTGCTTTTGAGCGGGGCTACAAGTTAGAGTTAGGGAAGGTTCATCCCATGATAAACGCCTGGCCATCCCTCTTCTGCCACCGCCAGAAAAATAGCTTTTCCCAAGATATTCTCTTGCGAGATCATCGGGCAAATCAATCCAAGAACCCCCAGGTGGAACCATATCAAGAATGGCTTTTTTTCTACTGGGATAGGCTTGTCCTTCAGATATGGGTACATCTTTTAGAGCATCACGTAAAACAGGCTTAGGGAGTATTTCATCAGGCCATTCAAATCTGGAATCGTAGAGATTCCTTACCCCTACAATAAAAAGACGTTGTCTTTTCTGAGGGACATTGTAGTTCCATGCGTTTAGCACACGATAATCCAAAACATAGCCGAGACTATACAAGGAATCGGTAATTGTCGAAAAAGTGCGACCTTTGTCATGATTCAATAAACCGCGTACGTTTTCGAGAAGAATTACTTTTGGGGCGGCCTCTTCGATGATCTTAGAAAGAGAATAAAAGACTGTCCCACGGGTATCAGCTAGACCTAATCTTTTTCCAGCATAACTAAATGGCTGGCATGGGAATCCCGCAGACATCAAATCAATGGGATTCCTGGGAATGTATGAAAACAGACTTTTTTCCGCCATTTCTACTATATCTTCGGTGATAACGTTCCAATGAGGCAAATTTCTCCTAACCGTCTCATTGGCATCCTCAAAGAAATCGACCAGTAGTAGCGGTTCAAAACCGGCATGGTGTAACCCGAGGGCAAGCCCTCCGGCACCTGAAAACAATTCGATCACATTGAATTCTTTCTCAACCATTCGCCTTTTCATTTCTCAGTAGCTTGAACGCATGGTGACATGTCACGCCTCTTCGATATCTGATGACAATTCAGACTATTAAAGCTTCCCAATACGCGCCTCAATCTATTTAATTCTGAAACAGTGTGTCTGAATTGATTTGACTTACGTAGACTCAGCAATAATCCGGTAATCATCTCCTTGTAATTATAGCCTAATTCTCACTCCTGAATCCGTCGTGATCGCAAATAATCCCCGCTTCCGATAATGCAACCAAGTTAACGACAATCTATGGAAAAAGATTGCCGACCAAGACGTTGCCTTATAGATAAAGCAATCAATAGTCCACATAATGGTAAGTGTCAGAGAATTCGGATCGGATGGACAAACTTACGTTTCTAGCACCGTGAATAGCTAAAAAAGCACGATTCTTTCTTGCCCGGTTTTCCAACCAATCATGTATGATTCTCTCGTTCAATCAGGAGGTGAAGTGCCGGAAACATTTCTGTGTCCACAATGTAACTCTTTTCTCAAGGCATCAGTCTTGCCCTTTTGCTTTCAATTTGATGTAAACAACAATTTGATCCGAAAACTTCCCAACTCAGGCATCTTTTCTTGGCCACATTCCAGAAAGATCCAATGCTATGGCATCCAAATTTCCACTGCTTTCTCAGCCAAAAATTGCGCTCTTCCAACTATCTGCACCTCATCCCATTTGTTTTCATCAAGGAAAGAGGATAGGATCTCTATTCCTTGTGAGTAGCTTTTTAAGCCTCCCTTACTATTCGCACCCTTCTTTTTCATCGTCCAATTGGCATCCCTGATGGACGCATTCAAAGCTTGGGTAATAATGGTCAAGTTCCCCAAAGTCAACAATAAACGATCCCTGTCTTCTTTAGAAAACGGTTCCTTAGGATTCGTCCAGTTGTTATACCACTTCTTGGGCATGATGTGTTCAAGGCTGTATTTGCTTAGTCCCAACAATTGGGTAGAATGTCGCTTCGGATCTCGTATTTTCGTTTCGATCATGTAAAGAACGCCCCTTGCGTTCTTGTTGGTCAAGATTTCTTCCTCAAAAGCTCGATACACATGTTCATCTGAGGGCATTCTATATACGGGTTCTTCTCGTGCTGTCAATTGTTCTTTTAGTTCACCGTTTGTGAGAATACGTCGTAGAATCAGTCGATCGGTGAACAGTTGATTATAAGCTTTCGTTGATGCACGGGCAATGATGCGCCTCATAATATAGGCCTCGAGGTAGCGATACAGTTCATTTTTCACAGAAACATCAGGCACATTTTGCTCAACAAAGAGTACGTAGGGAATCAAGGTAGTTGTGTCAAGACCAAAAATTATGGCGTTAAGGCGTTCAATGCCTGCCTCTGCTGATAGCGATTCATCGACAATATCAGGATTAATAGAGTTAAAAAAGGTATTTGCATATTGATGGATTTCCTTCAGTATGCCTTCTTTGTTATCGCCAAGATAATTTTTGATGAATCTCTTATATGAGTCAAACAATTTTTCAACTTTCGAAAACGCTTGTTTATCAATCGCACTCACTCCCAGTGAACGATCTTGAATTTTAATCTGTAAAAATGAGAAGAAGAACAAATCAATGAGAGATCTTTTCATATTACCGGTTGTAATCTCACGATCCCAATACTTTCGAGCCTCATCATCTTTTTCAAACACATCTTTCCAGTAGGACTCGTAGCTTGCTAGCTCATCGCGCCGAAAAAAATAGTTCTTAAGTAGCTCCGCAGTTGTTAGTCGAACCCCGAGTGAATTAATGGTGTCAAATATCTGTTGCTCATCGTCATCGGCTAGGAGATCAATTAACACGAAGTGCAACCAATCTCCAACAGTGAAATCCACTTTACTTGGTTCAATCTTGTCATCAAAATATCGATATGCTCGAGAAATCCTATCTGTACCTTCAACATATTCTCCACTGCCAGCTTTCATAATGTTTCCAAATGAAATTTCGTCTTTTTGGCTCGGTTTGAGAACTGGGTTGTCATCATCAAGCCTAAATCGTTTGTTGTAACGATGCATCTCCTCGTTCTTCTGGCAAAGCACTTTAAACAATATATTCAGGGTCATTAGACGTTGTTGACCATCTATGACCGTTCGAACATCGCCGACTCTTCCATCTGTAGGTGTTGATTCTTGTTTCAAAATGACAGGGCCTAAGAAATAGGGCATGCCGATCACGCTGGCTTCCGTAACATCCTCGAGAAGTCGCTCCCATTCAGGTTCATCCCACACATAGTCGCGTTGGAAAAAAGGAATCTCCAACACCCTATTTCCTGTAAAAATCTCAAACACTGATCTCTTATGCGCGTCCATTACACCCTCTACCTCTCCTCAGATGAAATACCAAAGGTTCGCGTAATCGTTTTGTGAAATGTGGTTCATCTATTCCAACAACCCCATCTCCTCCAATACCCCTACATATGCCGCCACAAACTCCATATCCCCCTCACCTGCCTCTATCATGACTTGTTTTCCAATTTCATACAAACTCCGCTTACTATCCATGTAATACTGGATCAGGAGCTCCAGGGTATAGGCATTCTTAACCCGTTTATGCTGCTTGTCTTTGTAATCTTTACAAGCTTTGAGCAGTTCTGGATCGTGAGAGGCAAATTCCTCCAATCGGAGAATAGGAGACTTGAACTTGCGTTGGGGTATGGTGCTGTATTCTTCCGGAGTTACCTCAGGAATGTATTCATAGGTTTTCTGCTTGGATATCTTCAGGTAGGAGTTGAACAACTTCCCTTTTTGCTGATCAATTAGCAGACAGAAATCTTCCACCGTCTGTTCAAGTTTTTTCTTGTAGATCTCTGTTTTGAAAAATCGCTTGATATCCCGGCAGGATTCCTTGTGGAAGTGTGCGAAGTGTTCAAAGCGTTCAAAGGTTTCCCCCGCTTCCCTTTTCTCTTCAATGGCTTCTGAACAAATCTTGTTGAAGTCTTTCGTTGAAGCTTCCAGAATCTTGCCCAGAACCGACAGGGTATCTCTTGGTTTGAGATTAGCTATGGAGTAGGTGAAAGCTGCGGCCAGGGAGGCCGACTTGCGGAGGATAAAGGGATCCAGGCCTTCCACCGTGTCAGCAGATGTATGGTAATGCTTATCCGGCCACTGGCCCAGCATGGGGGTGGGGATGTTGATGGTTGGGTCGGACAGGATCTGGTGGTCGGAGCCTGCGGAGAAATCGCTTATGAAGTAATTGAACATGGGGACCGCTTCCGTCAGGTTGATGGAAGGGGCATTCATGGCAATCTGATTGATGCAGAAATCTGCCATGGCAGTCACCATGGAGGGCGATGCGTGAGGCTGGCTGCAGATGGTCAGGGGGCCGTAGCCTTCCGTCTGTCTGCCGCCTACCATATCCAGGTTGAAACCGGCCAGGATCTTCTTATTTTGGTTGTTCTTGTCGTCTAACCAGGCATAGGTACCGGCAAACTCGGGGACCAAGATCAGGCGGATAGATCGTTGGAGGGGATCCAGCTTCTTTTGTTCCAATAAGTGTTTCAGGGTTCTTACCATCTCCAGAGAGGAGGCTACGCCGCTGGCATTGTCATTGGCAGAGGGGCGGGGGTGGCAGAGGTGGGAGACCACCAGAATCTCTTCCTCCTCCTGGCCTTCCAGAAGGACCTCAATGACTTCAATATGTCCTGGGTAGAGGCGGGTGTCTACCTTGCCCGTGGCTTTGGGGTAGCGGGGCTTGGTCTTATCCTTCTGGTAATCCTCTTCCATTTGTTTGCAGTGTCTGGCCAGCTCATCGCCTAATCTTGGGGTCAGGACAAAACCAAAGATGTTTGGCTCCTCCTTGCTGTCCCGCCACCAGAAGGAAGAGTAATTTCTGACATCGTAAAGATCTGCCCGGACCCGGGAGCCTTCCACCTCCCGCATGTAATCCGAGATGATACCTATTGCGCCTCTTTCTTTGAAGGCCCAGTCCATGTAAGGGGTAAAGTCGTCACGGATGAAAATCAACTTGCCCTTGAGGTCCAAGTCCTTGTAGTTTTCTTCCTCTGGTCCGTGATCCAGGAGAACGATGTCCAGAGGTTCTTCGGAAAAATCGTAGGGGAAGCTCTTCTGAATGATTGAAATGCTGTTGGCCTGGAAGTCCGCCAGTCTTTTGTGTTCCGGTTCAACCAGATCCAGCCAGGCTCCCTGGCAGTCCCACTCCAGAAATGACTTGATGGATAAATACCAACGCTCCTCATCGAAAGGATAGGAGAGGAGTTGACAGTCGATGCCTTCCTTTTGAAGCTTCTGGATCAGATGCTCTGCTGCCTGGCGGTAGCCCGTGGAGGCCTGGATGCGGTGGAAGGTGGTAATCTCCCGGACATCGTTGAGGATACGGTCTGCATTGATGTGACTGCTGATAGTCTGGATCTCTTCCTTCATGGGGTCTCCTCACTTTTGATACGGCCGCCCAGGCCAATGGCCTCCTTGCCGAACTTCTGACGGATCTGGTCAACCGTTTGATCCAGTTTCTCATAGCGCTGGCGGTCGATTGTATCCAGTTCGTCGAAAAAAGACAGCTGTTCGACCGCCTGGTCGCTTGAGACCAGATTGGAGCCGGTAATGGTAATGCTGCGGACCGGCGCCTTGTCATTCCAGGCTGACCGGATCAGCTCCATGGCTGTGTCCGCGATCTCCCGGGTCAGGTGAGTGGGGGCAGAGAGTGTCTTCTGCCTTGAGATGTTCCTGAACTTGGGATCCTTGATCTGGACCGAGATCACCTGGCATTTGACCCCGTACTTTCGCATACGGGTAGCCACCTCATCGCAGAGGGGCATGATGCCTGAGAGGATCTCCTGGAAGCCCACCAGATCGCGGTCGAAGGTGGTGCCGTTGCCCACGGATTTCAAGTCCTGGTCGGCGTAAGCTGACCGGACCGGACTCTCATCGATGCCGTTGGCGTAATCGTGGAGCATGCCGCCCGTCTTGCCCAGGAGGGCGATCAGGCTCTCCTTGTCCAGGGCGGCCAGCTGACCGATGGTGGTGATGCCAATGCCGGACAGGGTCTTCTGAGTGACCTTGCCCACAAAGAGAAGACGGGAAACCGGAAGAGGCCAGAGCATGGACTTGAAATTGTCCCTTGTGATCACGGTGGTAGCATCCGGTTTCTTGTAGTCGCTGCCCAGCTTGGCAAAGATCTTGTTGAAAGAGACGCCCACCGACAAGGTCAGATCCAGCCGTTCTTTTACTGTTTGGCGAATCCGGTCGGCCATAGCCCTGCCGTCACCGAAGAGATGGAGAACACCCGTCATATCCAGCCAGCTCTCATCGATCCCGAAGGGCTCCACCAGGTCGGTGAACTCCTGGTAGATGTCGTTGACCAGACGTGAGTATTTTGCGTATTCATCGTGGCGGGGCGGGACCAGAACCAGGCCGGGGCACTTTCTATCTGCCTGCCAGACCGTCTCGGCGGTTTTGACTCCGGCTTCCTTGGCCAGCTGATTCTTGGCCAGAATGATCCCGTGCCTGTGCTTGGGATTGCCAGCCACCGCCATGGGAACCGTTTTCAAATACGGATTAAAGACACACTCCACGGAAGCGTAAAAAGCGTTGAGATCGCAATGCAGGATGGTGCGGTCCAAGGTTGGGAGTCTCCTTCTGGCTGAATGCCTTGGCAGTCCTTCTTCCATTTTCTCATAGAAAGGAAAGGCCGGGGCTTTGAAGCTCCGGCTTTTCATCTTCGTTTTTACACTTATAACTGAAAGGTTACGCTAATTTGCGAATAGTTCACTTATATCTGTCATATTCTGATCCTTCAGAATCGGAGAGCTATTCTCTGGTTAAAGACTGATCAGGCGGCTTGCAGAGGCCAGGAGACCTGAGATGGTTGTCATATTGGAGATGGTCCCCGCGGCAGGCTCACCCAGTTCGAAAAAATTGACACAGGTGCCGCAGGAGAGGATCTTGGTGCCCTTGTCTTCAAGCTCCATCAGGTCTTCCAGAACTACCGTCCCTTTGGCCGTCAGAAGGACACCCGCATTGACAAAGATCAGGTAGTCGGGTGTCTTGGGCAGGTCAATCAGGGTAGCCAGATAGCTCTTGATCAGGATCTGGCCCAGCTCCCTGGAGCCGTCGCCCATGGCGTCGCTGCTGATAAGAATAACCAGGTCGGGGTTCTTTTCCATCTTATGCATCCTCTTCTGTATTGGCCCCGTAGGGCAGATAGGTGATTCGTTTTTTATCCCATATTTTTTGAAAGACCTGAATCTCTCCAATCTGATTGTCGTGGAGAATCTTCATGGCTTCTTCAATGTCATGGGGTTCGACCCGCAGGCAGACCCCGCAGCCCACATTGATCTGGCCGGGCAGGGGCATGACCCGGATCTTAAGCTTGGCATCCAGGAGCAGGCGTTCGGAGCGGATGGCCTGGCTGGTGCTGGAAAAGGTAATGATGTACTCCATCTTAACTGGCTATCCTTCGGAGGGCCTCAATGCCCCGGTCAATTTCATCCTCCGTATTGAAAGAGGAAAAAGAAAAACGAACCATGCCCTGGGCCCTGGTCCTGAAGTGCTCATGGATGAGGGGGGCGCAGTGGGCGCCGGCCCGGGTGGCGATCTGGTAGTCCTCCCAGAGCATGAGGGCCAGGTCGGAAGAATCCATGCCCTCCACTGTCAGTGAAACCACAGGCAGGCGGGGTCGGGTGAAGTCACCGTAGAGGGTGACCTGATTCAGATCGCGGATGCCCTGGTAAAACCTTGTAAGAAGCTGGCTTTCCCTTTCATGGATCTGCTCAATGCCTTCTTTGAGGATGTATTCCACCCCCTTGAGAAGGCCATGGAGGCCGTGGCTGTTCTGGGTGCCGCACTCAAAGACGTCCGGCATATGCTGGTTTTGAAAGCGTTCAAAACTGTCGGTTCCGGCGCCGCCCGTCTTGACTACGGGAAAAGTCCGCTCTTCCCTGACGATGATGCCCCCCGTCCCTTGCGGACCCATAAGACCCTTATGGCCGGTGAAGCAGATAATGTCAGCCATGTCGGCCCTGACCGGAATAGAGCCCAGAGTCTGGGCCGCATCCAGAATCAAGGTCAGATGGTGGGCCTGGCACCATTCATAGAGTCTTTCGACATCGTTGATATTGCCCGTCACATTGGAACCATGGTTGGCCACCACAAAGCGGGTATTGGGGCCAAGAAGTGAATCCAGAGAATCAAGGAGCAGGTTTCCCTCTTGGTCGCCTTGGATGAAATCCAGCTGGCAGCCGCTCAGATAGAGAGGTCTCAAAGAGGAGTTGTGATCGGTGACCGTCGCAATAACCGCGTCCTCAGGCTTGATCAGACTTCGGATCACCAGGTTGAGGCTTTCGGTGGCCGATGAGGTGAAGGCTATCTGCAGAGGGTTATCCAGGCCAACCAGTTGGGCCAGGGCTTGCCGGGTCTGGAAAACGGCCCGGTTGGAATCCATGACGGCGTCGTAAAAAGACCGTCCCGCGTTGCCAAAATGGTTGATGGCATAAAAGACGGCCTCGGCCACCTCCGGCGGCCGTTTAAAACTGGTTGCTGCGTTGTCGAAATAGATCATAGGCACTTCCTAGTCGCTATTATCTCACTTGATGGCTCGAGATCGTGAGTGACCGGCCAATGATCACCAATTTCAATGAACTTATTTAATCTTATTGAAATAATCAATAGCCAGGCGGGGAAATTGGAATAGTTAAAGGCCATGCCGGATGGGGCATGGCCTTATTTGATCAAACCTGTATTTGGCTCATTCCCTAGCCGAAGCTCTCATTGGAAATCTCAACGTTGACCCCGTCAAAACAGGACAGTTCCGGAACCAGGAGAGCGTAAGGATCACGCCCGTAATAGTGGGTCGAACTGCCATAAGGGGTATTATACCTGGACATCCACTGGAGTTTGTCGCCCAGGAGTTCTCTCAGCTTCTCGGTGAAGCGGACATTGTAGGGGAGCTCAATACTGCCGTCCTTTTTCAGAAGCAGGGCACCGAAGCGGGAGATGGCCGTCAGTTGGCCCTCGCTGGGGTTGACGATGTTCATGTAGTGGAGGAAGGGAACATAGAGGATGTCCTCCTCCCGGGGAAGACTGGCAAAGTCCTGGATGGATTGGATGTCCATCTGGCCGCCACCGACCACAATGGAAGAGTTGTTGGTGTCGTGGCCGGTCGCCTCCTGGCCGAACTCATCGGCCGACTGCTGATCCCACAAAAAGCCCGTCAGTCGGCCCTGGTCGAACAGGTTCCGCTTGTCACGCCTTCTGCCGTAAAAGTCAACCGGCATGGCGAAGGCCTCCTTGCGGGAGGGGTCTTCCGTCAGGGTAAAGATGGGTGAGAAGACCACCTGGCCGACATCCTCCTCCTTGAACATGGAGAAGCCCCGCTTCATGAGGCCGCCCCGGTAGCCGATATAGCCAAGAAAACCCAGGTACTCAGCCATGGCGGCCGGACCCAGAACCACCTTGAAGGGACCTTCGGGGACACGGACCTCCGGTCTGGTCCTATAGAGTTCGGTCAGCCAGCTCAGGCGGTCATGGAGGGCCTGGCCATCCAGGTCCTGCTTGCGGTAGACAAACTGCTCGGCGTTGATCTCCCACTTCCTCTTCTCCGATGCCAGAACCAGGGTGATGCCGATGTCGCTGGCCCGCCAGTAGACCACCTCCGGGGTGGCTGTGGAGATGGTGGCCACTTCAGCCGCACCGGCCGAGAAGTTGCCTGAGAGGAGGATATCTTCAGTCTCCAGGCCCTCAACAGCCCGGTTGACAAAGGCGATGATCTCATCGCTTGTCATCTTTTCGATCTCAGGGTCGTAGCTTTCCTGGGAGATGGAAGTCTCCATGATCTTGGGCAAGGTCGGCTGGTAGGACATGGGCGAGGCGAAGGGCAGCATATCGATGGCCTTGTCGATGGCGCCTTTCATAGCTTCCAGATCCTGGCTGTCGACCGTCAGCATGGTGGAGGTTTGCTTGTGATCGGCCAGGGCAGCAACCTGCAGGCGGGTGATGGCCTCATGGGAATTGAGGGAAACGGCTGAATTGGCATAGCGCACCATGTGGCTGTCCTCAGCGCTCCACTGGATGTAGACATCCGCCTTGCGGAGGAGGGCGTGATCCCTCAGGATTCGAAGTTTTTCAATGACAGCTTGCGGTCCCATCCTAGTCACCTACTTTCACATGGTCGAAACGGCAGACCGGGACGCCGTGGCCCAGCTGCATAACCTGGCCTGGAACACCCTTGCCGCAGTTGTCGACATACTGAACCTGCCAGGTCGACTGATCGCCCACGGCCGACAGGGACCGATAGAAGTCCAGGGTCATGCCGCTGTAAGCGCAGTTCTTGACAACGCCCTTTTTCTGACCGTCTTCAATCAGCCAGCCGATGTCCGTGGCAAAGTGGAACTGCTCGCGGTTGGAGCCGATGGACCAGCTCTTCTCTCCCGACAGGAGGACGCCCTTCTCGGTCTTGCTGATGATGTCCTCCAGGCTGCCGTCTTGGCCCGGATCCACATTGATGTTGGTCATCCGCTCAATGGGGACGCGGTTGAAAGCGCAGGAACGGCAGGTGCCGCCGGAACCGTCGAAGATCTGCCGGCCGGCCTTCTCATTGGCTTCCGTCACCATCTGGCGGGAAGTGATGGCCCCTACCAGGATGCCTTCCTTGATCAGCATGCGGTCCTGGGCCATGACGCCGTCGTCATCGTAGCCGAAGCTGCCCGGTGAATTGATCAGGGTGGCGTCGGCCCGGGCGTTGAGCTTGGCCGAGCCGTACTGCAGATGGCCGAAATCCTCCAGGCGGACGAAAGAGCCGCCGGCAAAGGAGAGCTCATAGCCCAGAATCCGGTCCAGCTCCAGAGCGTGACCGATGGTCTCATGGACCTGCAGGAACATCATGTCAGGCATGAGGACAACGGACATACGGCCCTTGGGACAGGCAGGTGCCTCAAGCAGTTGGGCAAGCTCGCCGGTGATGCGCTCGGCCTCACCCTGCCAGTGGCCCCGGTCCATGGTCTCCCAGCCGCGGGTCGGCCCCAGGCGGGGAGGCAGGTATTTTCTCTCCTGCTGGATGCCCTCCTGGTCCATGGCGGACACGGAGATACTGGGGTAGATATCGTGGATCTGCTTCTCGATCTCCGCGCCTTCCGTATCGTAGTAGAGAATGGTCCTTCTGACCTTGCTAAGCTGGACCTGGCGCTGTTGGACGCCCGGCAGGTTGATCAGGGAATCCAGGTCTTTCATCAGGGCAACCTGGTCGGCCAGAGAGACCTCGAATGGGTCGATCTGACAGGGGCTCTCAAAGCGCCCTCTGACCGCTTCCTTGTCGGCCAGGCGGACCGGCCGCCTGATACGGGCGGAAGCCGACCGGGCATTGTCGAAAGCGCGCTGGAAGGTCTGGCCTACATTCACCAGATTGGAGGAGGCGGCAAAACCCCAGGCTCCATCGACCAGGACCCGGACACCGAAGCCGCTGGTTTCCGACCGGTTGAAGGCCAGGAAATTCCCGTTCCACATAAAAAAGATGTCTTCTTCCTCTTTTGGGTAATAACGGACATCGGCATAACTCGCCCCCTGGTCCGTCAAAGCCTTGAGTTGTTTTTTCCAGTCAACCGTCATAGGGGTCTCCTTTGAATCGCGCCGGCTTGGAGCCGGCGCGTGTGAATCCTTAGTGGAACCAGTCTAGCAAACCGCGGCCTTCCCCTCAATCAAGCCCGGACTCGCCTGCGGACCAGGAGGGCAAGACCCAGGCTCCAGATAATGAGCAGAAGGCCCGCCACGGGATAGACCCAGGCCTGGCTGCCGGTCGAAGGGACCGGGTCTCCCGTCCCGCCGCCCGGGCCCTTGCCTGCCAGACTGTTAAGGAAAATGCCCTCCTGGGTTCTGCCGGTCTCGATGGCCCCTTCAAAGAGGCTGACGGCCTGGCCGTTGATTTGCAGCTGATAGTCACCTGCGGGCTCCTGGGAAATCTGGAAGCGGATACCGGAAGGCAGGCCGCAGGCCTGGACGGTCTGGCCCGCTTTCAGGGAGAGGTTTGCCACACCCGCTACAAAAGTCATCTGGCCATAGGTTCCTTCAATGATCGGATCGTCCAGGCTTACCCTCAGGTTAAAGACCTGATTGGGATCGGCCAGGTCGCCTGAAACCGTCTGGGACACCTTGAGACAGCCGGTCTCTTCTTCCCATTGGGCGTAGAGGACCCGGCTGGCATTGATCTGCAATGAATCACCCGGCTCCAGAGCCTGGCCCTGGCCGTCCGCCTGGGTATTCCATCCTTTGAAGCGATAACCGGCTCTCTGAAAGGGGTTGGCCAACGCGGCTGTCGAGGCCCCTGCTTTGTAGGCATAGGGATCGTAGACCGGATCCTCCCCCTCGAAGTTGGCCTGGTAAAGAACCAGGAGGCCCTGCCAGAGTGATTTGGCTGCCAAAGGCAGGCCAAAATTCGATATCTCGGGGAACATGAAGGAGGACCAGGCAAAGGCCTGACCGGCCGGCCAGCCCCGACTGTCCGCCTGCGACACAAAGCGGTCTGCCTCCTGGCCCTGGAAAGTCCCGCCGTCTGCATACCAGCCCACAAAGGGGATGAGGACACCCTCCGGTTCCGGCGCGCCATCGATCAGCTCCACCTGGTAGGGAGACGCAAAACCTGAACCCTCATGACTCAGAGCGTGATAGGGCTGGGCTTGAGGAGGATTGGCCAGCAGGAGGCCGGCCCGGGTGTAGTATCCGGAACTGGTGCTGGAGGCGTAGAAGATGTCATCGCCTTCACTCAGGGCCCGGTTGCCGAAGACTCCTCCGTATAGGACTCCGTCCAGCTCACCGCCCAGACCGCCGCCTCTTGAGGCCTGGTTGCCGGAGATCATGCCCTGATTCATCTCCAGATAGCCGGCCCAATAGGTCCAGTCATCCCGTGAGGGCAGGCCGCTGACACCGCCGCCATCGCTGCCTGCCTTATTGTCCGTGATCCGGCCGCCCTCCATGCGCAGGCGGGCGTCCGATAAAACGACGCCGCCGCCGCGGTTTTCCGCCTGGTTGCCGGAGATCTCCCCTCCGTACATGACGATGCCGTCTCCCTCATGCCAGGGCTGAAAGCTCTCTTCGTAAGTCAGGCCACAAAGGCCGCCGCCATTCCTGGCCTGGTTGTCAACGATTCGGGAGCCTTCATACATATAGAACCAGCCAGCGGACATGACACCCCCGCCCGACCTTTTCGTCCTGCTGGACTCCACCGAGCTGCCGGCCAGAAGCCGCAGGGTCCCTTCGTTGGTGATGGCTCCGCCGTAATCGTGTATATCTTCCGAACAGTTATGGTTTCGCAAGGTGACGCCCGAGAGATTCAAAGTGGCCAGCAGATTGACCCAGAGGCCCGACATGGGGACCGGGATATCCCTGCCGTCAAAGATTATATCCATGACCGTCACCGTGACCGGGTCTTCCGGGAAGTCGTCGGGATCCTGGCCGGGCAGATGACGGGAGCTGACCGTCAGCAGGCACTCGTAAGGCGACATGGTCGCCCCCCGGGAAAGAACAGGGCTTCCCAAACCGACAAGCAGGCAGTCATAATCCAGGTCAATGGCGCTTGTCTGTTCCATATCCGCCGCAATGACGATGACCGGCCTCTGATCTTCGACTGCCTGGGCATAGGCCTGGAAGGTGCTTACGACTGTATCGGATTCCTGTAGAAAGCGGGCGGTCAGAATCTGGTCGCCCTTAAGCTGCCTGAGATCGAAAACAGGCCGGCCCTCCTCATCCATCCAGCAGAGAAAAGGCTTGTCCCCATCCGGGGCAGGCGCCTCGGGCATGGTCATGGTGATGGTCTGACCTGTCAGGCGGCTTTGTTCCTGGCCCTTGACCATGAAACGGACCGTCGCTGTCAGCGGCCGGATGACCAGCCGGGAGGATGCTTCCCAGTCGCTCCAGTCTTCCGTATAGCCTTCTTCAAGAATCAAATAGACGGAGCCCTGGCTGCCATCTTTCCTGAAGACATCATTGCCGTCCCAGGAGGTGAAGTCGCCCCCTGTCAGGCTGACCCGGCCGCCCATGAGTTCAAAGAGCGGCCCGTCCGCATCTTTGGCCGCCCGGAAGGTGCCGCCGGAGACGAAGATCCGGGTATTGACCCCGCTGTCAATGGCCGGCAGAGAGCCCAGCTCATAGAGGCCGCCCTTGATCCTGATTTCAACCGGGTCCTGCCAGCGGGTGGATAGTCTGGACAGGGCACCCTCAACCGTGAAATGGCCGCCCTCCAGGTGGAGGGTGTTGCGGTTGTCAGCGACCAGATCTTCCTTGACGTCAAAGGTCCCCTCCTGGATATTGAGCATGCCGTAGTGGTAGTAAATGAAGTATTCTTCACACTCAAAGTCTCCCTTGGCAATCAGGAGGTCCTTGTTGGTGGCCATGAAGGTCTGCCCCAGATTGGTGAAGCTGCCGTCCAGGATCCGGACATGGCCCAGATTCTCGTAAATGAAACTGTGATGACTTGTGAACTGACCCTGGCGGATCACCGCAGATCCGTAGTTCTGACGAATCAGGCATTCCACGTCCAGAGTGCCGGAAGCAATCTCCACGTGGCCCCAGTTGCTGTAAACCAGGCAGTTATTGTAGGAGAAGGTTCCCCGGTTGATGATGATCCCGCTGCCAGAGGTGGACTGGACAATCAGACTCCCATAGTTGTGATGGACCAGGCCCAGCTTGCTGTCTGTCTCCAACTGAGCATGGACCAGGGTCAGACTGGCCCCCTCTTCAATATAGGCGAATAAGGAAAACAAATTGGGTAAGTTCTGAGATTCATTGGAAGCGGTCAGCTTATAGCCCGCAAAATCCAGGGTCACATCATAGCTGACCGCCATGCCTCCCAGACTGTAATAGTCGTAAAAAATCGGATTTTGCAGACGGATCATTGTGCCGTCACGGGCAGCGCCGAAGGCCGCTTTCAAGTCTTCGGCCGTCTGGACCAGGATGATCCCTCCATCGGCCCGGGCATCCGCCGGCAAAACCGCAAAAAGTCCCATGGCCATGACCAGTGCCAGAATCAGGCAGGCAATCCCTTTTGTCTTGTGTCCCAACCTCTTCATACGTGTCTTCTCTCTTTCCTGCATTGCATGTATAAGCCCACTCTGCGCATTTTAATGCAAGTTGAGAGGCCAGAACCGCCTGAATACCGCTTCCTTGTTACCGGAAGGTTACAGTTGGAATAAGAGGTCTGTTTTTGTTTGAAAAGCCGGGGCTTCTGTTATACTTTTGCCTATGCAAGGGTCTTTGCAAAAACCGCCGCAGCGCTGGAAACGAATCGGTGCGGCTTTTTTAGGCGGGCAGGCAGTCTCCATCCTGGGATCGGGCCTGGTTCAGTTTGCCATCATCTGGTTTGTCACCCTGAGAGCCAACTCGGGCACAGCCCTCATGATCATCACCCTGACCTCCTTCATCCCCCAGCTGGTTGTCGCCCCCTTCGCCGGAGTCTGGGCCGACCGCTATGACCGCCGCTGGCTGATTATACTCTCGGACTCCGCCATCGCCCTGGTGACCCTGGCCACGGCCATCTTCTTCTTTCTGGGCTACGACCACATCTGGATGATCTATATCGCGGCCGCGGTCCGCTCCCTGGGCGGCGGCATCCAGAGCCCTGCCATCAAGGCCCTGATCCCCCAGATCACTCCCCACAAGGAGCTGGTCCGGATCAACGGCCTCTACGGGACCATGGATAATGTGGTCCTCTTGCTCTCACCTGTCCTGGGCGGCGCCCTGATCACCCTTTTCCCCGTCTGGATTGTCTTCATGGTGGATGTTGTGACCGCGGCCATTGCCGTCTCCATCATGCTGGCCCTGCCGGTTCCCAACCAGCGGACCGGCAAGGTGACCACGGCCACGGGCAGGGAATCCAGGCTGCGGCCCGGAACCGAATGGGGCTTTCCTTCCCTGGAGGAGCTGGAGGATGCCCAGGCTCAGGAGGCAGACCAGGAAGACCTCCCGGGGGACCTGCCCCACGAACCTGTCTGGCGACAGTTCCGCAAGGGTTTTGCCTATGTCAGGAATAATCTGGTCATCCGCAATCTCATGATCGTCTACGCCCTCTTCATGGTCCTCCTGTCGCCCATCGCCACCCTCTTCCCCCTCTATATCCGCCGACATTTCGACTCGGCGGCCTGGCGGATCTCGGCAGCGCAGACGGCTGTCTTCTCGGGCATGGCGGTCGGGGGCCTTGCCGTCTCACTCAAGGGCAAGTTCAAGAGCAAGCTTGGCACCATCCGCCTTTCGGGCTTTCTGGTGGCGGCCGGTACCTTCGGCCTGGCTCTCTTCGGCCTCGTGGACTCACCGCTCTTTGCTCTCTTCATCGTCCTGGCTTTCGGCCTGGGGACCATTGTGCCTTTTTATACAACGGCTGTGACGACCTTTTTCCATGAACAGGTTGAAAAAACCTACCACGGCCGGGTCTTCTCCCTGCTCTACATGATCGGGTCCGCTGCCATCCCCTTTGGCGCCATAATCTTCGGCCCTCTGGCCGACCTTTTCCCCATCGCCTATCTGCTCTTCGCCACCTCGGCCCTGCAGATTCTGATCCTTCTGGTCTCCTGGCGGGCTGTTCCCCGGGATTTCCGTGAGTAGATCCCGGTTCTTGCCTGCCTTTTTGCCCGCAATTTGCTATACTATCGCGCGGACTGAATCATTCATTTGTTGAATCTCTGATTAGAGGAGGATAGATCACTATGACAGAACTTTGGATTGAAGCCGTACAGGCCAGAGAGATCCTGGACTCCCGCGGCAACCCCACCGTGGAAGCGGAAGTCTTTACCGTCGACGGGTCCATGGGACGCGCGGCGGTGCCCTCAGGCGCCTCAACCGGTGCCCATGAAGCCGTGGAACTTCGGGACGGGGACAAGGATCGCTACCTGGGCAAGGGTGTACAAAAAGCCGTCGACAACATCAACTTCGTCATCGCGCCGGAGATCACCGGCATGAACGTCTTTGATCAGTTCGCCATCGACCGGACCCTGATCGAGCTGGACGGGACTGACAACAAGGCCAATCTGGGTGCCAACGCCATCCTGGCCGTCTCCCTGGCCTGCGCCAAAGCCGCGGCCGCGGCCCTGGACCTGCCCTTGTGGCAGTACTTGGGCGGCCTTCGGGCCCACCTGCTCCCGGTTCCCATGATGAACCTGATCAACGGGGGCAAGCACGCCGACAACAACGTCAACCTCCAGGAGTTCATGGTCATGCCTGTGGGCGCCCCCACCTTCCGTGAGGCCCTGCGCTGGAGCGCTGAAGTCTTCCACACCCTGAAGGAACTTCTGAAAAAAGAGGGCTACGCCACTGCCGTAGGTGATGAGGGCGGTTTTGCCCCCAACCTCAAGAGCGACGAAGAGGCTCTCCAGTGGCTGGTCCGCGCCATTGAGGCCGCCGGATACAAGCCCGGGGAAGATTTCTTCATCGCCATGGATCCCGCCTGCACCGAGCTCTACGAGGAAGCTAAGGCCCAGGGCAAGGACGGCTACCTCTTCTGGAAAACCGGTGAGTTCAAGACCACCGACCAGATGATCGATTACTTTGAGGAACTCTGCGACAAGTACCCCATCATCTCCCTGGAAGACGGCCTGGCTGAAGACGACTGGGAAGGCTGGAAGAAACTTCAGGACCGGATCGGTGACCGCGTCCAGCTGGTCGGCGACGACCTCTTTGTCACCAATACCAGCCGCCTGATCCGCGGAATTGAGGAGAACTCCGCAGGCTCCATTCTGATCAAGGTCAACCAGATCGGGACCCTGACCGAGACCTTCGACGCCATCGAGACCGCCCAGAGTAACGGCTGGACCGCCGTTGTCTCCCACCGTTCGGGAGAGACCGAGGACGTTTCCATCGCGGATATCGTGGTCGCCATGGGCGCCGGCCAGATCAAGACCGGGGCGCCTTCCAGAACCGACCGGGTAGCCAAATACAACCAGCTGCTCCGTATTGAGGAAGAGCTGGGCGAAGAAGCCATCTACGCCGGCTGGAGCGCCTTCAGACTCAGCCGCTGAATCTTATCCGGCATCAATGAAGGCCGCAGGCTCCCAGTGAGCTTGCGGCCTTTTTTTTCAGAGTGTCTGTTCCGAGGAGATGATGGAGATCTTCAGGACGGCCCGGGCCCAGGGAAAATCCGCCTCGATGAGCTGGAATGCCGGCCCCTGGTCCAGGATTGCACCACGGCCTTCCAGGATGAAGCCTGTTCCCTTGTAGTTGCGGCCCTGAACCTCCCGGTTGGCGATGGACAGCTTGATCCGGTCATTGCCCGCCAGGTTCTGCTCGGTTTGCCGCATGCCTCCGACGGGGAAGAGAAGATCCCCCTCTTCTGATACCCGAAGGTAGGAATTCCAGGAGTTGACCAGATGGGCGCCGTCCTGGCCCTGGGTCACCAGTGTCACCGCCGCGTCCGGCGGCGTCGAGATCACTTGCATGAGTTTATCGTCCAGCATAGTGAGCCCCCTTTCTTCTGCCTGTAAAAGGCCTCTTCAGTTTACGCCAGACCGCTTGAGGCGGTCTGAACTGTACCGCTTGTGATCCTACAGGGCCTGCCATTGACGGCCAAAGGCTCACAGTATACTGTTAATACGCCGTGACCTGTAATATAGCAGGCCGCTATTAGGGAGGTTTACCATGGTTTCAAATAATCCCAATCAAGATCAAGGACAGGGAGGTTACCAGGCGCCGCCCCCGG
>Ga0265293_10005301_pt1 | contig 21696 bp, 13 predicted proteins | sample Munlanlewell138R_FD_192505 | JGI IMG/M metagenome (GOLD analysis project Ga0265293, IMG submission 192505) | Leachate microbial communities from a municipal landfill in Southern Ontario, Canada - Leachate well 138R | ecosystem: Engineered > Solid waste > Landfill > Unclassified | place: Canada... | reverse complement strand
TATAACGCTATCTTTTCTTTATTATTCATGCAACCATTCTATACAAATATAAAAAATTATACAAGGCGTCGCCGTATATCAGACTTTTTCAACGCTGAAAGACGCCGTCTCGCCGTTTATATCCCATTCCTTCCGGTAACCGCCTATTGAGCCGGACAGCTCTTTCGCGAGCACCTCCTTTTTTATTATACCGGCGTTGCGCTCAAGTACGCCCGAAAGAAGAGCGCTGCCGGAAACGCAAAGGCGTATATTGTCCGTAACCTCAAAACCCGCTTCTTTGCGCATAGTTTGAATTTTGGATATCATTTCCCGAACGTAGCCTTCCTCTATAAGAGCTTCGCTTAAGGTTGTATCAAGCACAACGCTTAAACCGCCTTCGCTTTCGGTAACGTATCCTTGTTTTTGCACAGGCTCAATAAGCAAATCCTCTTCTGAAAGGGAAACGGTGTTTTTGTCCGCCGTAAATGTGTAGCTTCCTTTGGCGCGCAGCTCTTCCATTACCGTCGCGCCGTCCGCCTTTGCAAGGTGCGCGCGTATGGCGCCTAAAAGCGCGCCGTAGCGCGGCCCTAACGTTTTAAGCTGCGGTTTTACGCTGTACATTATAAAAGATGACAAATCCGCGCCAAAGGTTATATTTTTTATATTAAGCTCGCCGGCCATAAGGTTTTTGAACATATCGTCAAGCTTATCCAAGCCCGCAACATACATATTGGCAACGGGCTGGCGGTTTTTGATGCCCGCAGTATTGCGCGCGCTGCGTCCCAAAACTACGATTTTTAGCATCGCGTCCATACCCTGCTCCAAATCTTTATCGATAAGAGCCTCGTTAGGCCGCGGGTATTCGCAAAGATGCACGCTTTGTGGCGCTTCTTTATCAACGCTGCGTACAATGTTTTGATAGATTGATTCCGTCATAAAAGGAATAAACGGAGCGGCAAGACGGCATAAAGTTTTAAGAACAGTGTAAAGAGTAATATACGCGTCTTTTTTGTCCTGCTCCATGCCGGACGCCCAAAAGCGTTCCCTGCAGCGGCGCACATACCAGTTGGAAAGCTCGTCAACAAATTTATCAAGCTCTCTCGCCGATTCGGTAAGCCGGTAAGCGTCAAGATTTTTACATACGGATTTAATAAGCGTATGCAGCCGCGATAATATCCATCTGTCCATAACATTATCAAGGCTTATATTGTGTTCGGTAGGGTCAAAATTATCGATGTCGGCATACAGCACATAAAAAGCGTAAGTATTCCACAGCGTTCCCATAAACTTGCGCTGCGCTTCCGAGACCGCGTCTTCGGAAAAACGGCTCGGCAGCCAGGGCATACTGCCAAAATAAAAATACCAGCGCACCGCGTCCGCGCCTTGTTTATCAAGCACCGCCCAGGGGTCTATAACATTGCCTTTGTGCTTGCTCATTTTCTGGCCGTCTTTATCCTGCACGTGGCCTAAAACAATGCAGTTTTCAAACGGGGTACGTCCGAAAACAAGTGTGCCTATGGCAAGAAGAGTGTAGAACCAGCCGCGGGTTTGGTCTACCGCTTCGCTTATAAAGTTGGCGGGAAAACGCTTTTCAAATTCCTGTTTGTTCTCGAAAGGATAATGCCACTGCGCAAAAGGCATGGAACCCGAATCATACCAGCAGTCTATAACCTCCGGCGCGCGGCGCATAGGCTTGCCGCAACAATCGCAGGCAATAGTTATCGCGTCTATATAAGGTTTATGCAGCTCGAGGTTTTCGGGAACCTTCGCGCCCTTTTGTTTTAACTCATCAACGGAGCCTATTACGGTGTAATTGCCGCAGCCGCACTCCCATACCGGCAAAGGCGTGCCCCAGTACCGTTCGCGGGAGAGCCCCCAGTCTATAACGTTCTCAAGGAAATTGCCCATCCGGCCTTCTTTTATATTATCCGGCAGCCAGTTTACGGCGCGGTTGTTTTTAAGCAGCAGCTCTTTAAGCGCCGTCATTTTTATAAACCATGTGCTGCGCGCATAATAAAGCAGCGGCGTGTCGCATCGCCAGCAGAACGGGTAGCTGTGCGCGTAGCTTTTTTGCGCAAAAAGCAGCCCGCGCGCCTTTAAATCCTCCGTTATTTTTGGGTCGGCGTCTTTCACGAAAACGTCCGCCCATGGAGTGGTTTGTTTAAACCTTCCCTGTTCATTGACCATCTGTACAAATGGCAGACTGTATTCGCGCCCGACGCGGGCGTCGTCTTCTCCGAAAGCCGGCGCTATATGCACAATTCCCGTTCCGTCGGACAGAGTAACGTAATCATCGGCGGTTATAAACCATGCCTTTGCGTCTGTTTCGCCAAAGTCGTATAACGGCTCGTATGATTTGTGTTCAAGCTCGGCACCGGTGTACCTTTCTAAAGGCTTTATGCTCTCGCCGAGAACCGTTTCAACTAAAGCTTCCGCAAGTATTAAATACTGGCCGTCATGCAGCACCTTTACATATTTCTCCCGCGGGTTGACGCACAGCGCCACGTTGGAAGGCAGCGTCCACGGCGTTGTTGTCCAGGCGAGGAAATATGTGTTTTCTTGTTCGACAGCTTTAAATTTCACAAACAAAGATGTTTCCTCCACATCTTTGTATCCTTGCGCCACTTCATGAGAGGATAAAGGCGTTCCGCACCGCGGACAGTACGGCACAACCTTGTGTCCCTTATATAAAAGCCCTTTTTCGGCAATCTGTTTTAAAGACCACCAGACTGATTCTATATAATCGTTCTCATATGTTATATAAGGGTGCTCCATATCCGCCCAGAAACCTACACGGTCGGACATCCTCTCCCATTCGGCCTTGTACTTCCATACGCTTTTTTTGCATTCCTCTATAAACGGTTCTACGCCGTACTGCTCGATTTGCTCCTTGCCGTCGAGCCCGAGAAGCTTTTCCACCTCAAGCTCTACGGGAAGGCCGTGCGTGTCCCATCCCGCTTTTCGCAGAACATCAAACCCCTGCATCGTTTTATAACGCGGTATCAAGTCTTTTATGCAGCGGGTTAATATATGCCCTATATGCGGCTTACCGTTTGCGGTGGGAGGGCCGTCGTAAAAAGTATACGGTGTTTTGCCGCTGTTTTTATAAACGGTTTTCTTAAAAATCTGATTATCCTGCCAGAATTTTAATATTTCCATTTCCCTGTCTTTAAAGTTTAAGTTTTTGTCTACCGGCGAGTAAAGCATTTAAGTCTCCTTAAAAATATGTTATCAAATAATAAAAAAACGTCCCGCCCTTGGGGCAAAAGACGTCGTCCTTCACGGTACCACCCAAATTAATGCCTGCTTGGCATCATCTTTAAAAAGCGCTATAACGGGCGCAGCCGTTTCTGCTTAAACGGTTTTTTGTTTTGGGCAGAAAAGCATTAGCGGGCGATAGAGCGTCCGCTGCATTTGTCGGGGCTTTCACCGTCTCCCCGCTCTCTGCGCAAATACACGCGGCGTCCGCATCCCGCATTGTCGCTTATTATTTACATTTTCCTATTATAATTGTAAGAAGCGCGTTTGTAAAGGGCAAACAGAGAAGCGAACACATGGCGGCCGCATTTTGTGGAAAGGGCGCTCATAAACTTTTAGAAAATAAGCAATGCCAAGGTTTAATAACGTCGCCTACCATTCTCTGGTTTTTAAAATATTGTCTATAATAAGCGGCTTTTCCAAGTATGAAAATAAAGCCGTTCACGCATAATATTTTAAACAGAAAAATATGAAGGGCGGCAAAATTATGTCGAAAATGAATTGTCAATGCTGTAACCAGCCGGCGGAGTCACGTTCTATGCAGCACTGCAAAATGTGTAACTCTTTTATGTGTCAGGATTGCTATGATATGGGCAGCGGTTATTGCGACGAATGCCAACAAAGCATGGATTCGTATGAATAAGCATTGCCCCGGGCTTAGGTTTATTTGTTTTTGTTGTAGGCCTTCATAGCGCGAATAGTTTTTGGCGATATCACATGCTCTATACGGCAGGCGTCGGCCTCCGCGATTGATGTGTCAATTCCCAGTGAATTGACGAGAAAATCGGTTATAATGTGGTGCATTTCATGTATTCGCATTGCTTTGTCGCGCCCGCTTTTTGTAAAACTGATATCTCCGTACGGCTCTTTTAGTATGTATCCTTCTCTTTTAAGGCTCTGCATAGCGCGATTTACGCTCGGCTTGGTAACGCCAAGAAACCGCGCTATATCCACGCTTCTTACCGTCACGTTTTTTGATTCTAGCTCGAGAATAGCTTCAAGATACATCTCGACAGATTCGCTGAAATCCACGATACTTACCTCGTAAAAATAGTAGCTTAATAATAACATATTTTACATAGGAATAAAAGAAATAAGTTATTTTAGCGACATAAGAATAAGAATCAGCGCGGCGGCTAAAAAAGGCGCAAATATTGCAAAACGGATAAACGATATATTTTTTGCGCTTAAAGCTTCTCTTTTATCCCGAATATTTTTTATAAGGCTGTTTATTCCAAACAGCTCCTTCTCTTTTATATATTTGCGTGACAAATTAACAGCACATATTAAACAACATTATATATTATATCATAAGATAAGCATTTTGGCCTGCGGGCAAAAATCCGCGCATATGAATAATTATTAATAAGGCGAAAAAACGCCAAACTTTTTTTATTCATTTTTATTATCAGGCAGGAAAACGCGAAATTTGTTTTTCCGCGCGAATTCTCTTGTTTACGCGCTCTGTGGACAACGATGTGGATAAGTGGGATAGAATTATACATAACGGAATATTAAAATATTCATATAACAAGTTCTTTTTGATATTACTGATGCAAATACTTGTGTTGCAGTATGAGAAATAATGCAGCATACGCTTATTAATATGCGCAGACACCTGATTTGGAGGACTATGCAAGGATAATATTAATAAATGATGGGAATGATGAAAATAACATAATAAAGGCGGTGCAATTATGAACGATAGCATAGATGCAATAAAAATGCAGATGCGCGCGGCGAAGGGCATTCGTATAAAGATAAGAACTCGCATAGGAAGGCGGGGGGGCTTAGAGCTTGGAGGCATAATAGACGGATTATATCCCGAGGTTTTTACAGTTATGGTAAAGGAGCATGGCTACGGAAGGCGATATTGCTTTTCATATTCCGAGATACTTACTCATCATGTGGAGATAGCGCCATATCAAGAACCTCTCCTGTCTGCGCGTCCTGAAACATAAGCCAGTATCCATGCGCGTCCGGCGAGCTGCAGCGCATATATGTGCCGAACCCCTCAAGCCAAATAGGAGGCGCCATACCGTATTCGCCGGGCACGCCTAACGCTTTTGCGATAATCTTATCGCCGCGAAGTATTTTTCCGGATATATAATGCCACCATCCAGCGGGGCCCGGATAAGAAATTTTAACCCATTCGCTTTGCGGAAACACCGAAGGAAACGGATTAATTTTATCCTGCCTTATAACATGGGGGCAGCTGCCGCACACGGCTTGCCGGGGGTCGCGTTCGTCATAAAAAACGGTATCGGCCATAGGTTCCTGCGTACTGTAGGCATTATCCGCGTTTACATATTCCGCGTCGGCAGTTTTGGTTTGCCGCTCGGCAGCCAAAGAGTATTCTGCGCTTTGTATGCGCGAGAGCCGAAAGGAAGTTGCCGCGGTTTCCCAGTTGTAATCTAAAGTTTTGAGCAGGAAGGCGCCGTTCGGTTCTTCGATTACGGCGGCGCCGGCGACATCGTCAAGCGCCGGTGCGCATAAATTTGCGCTGAGCCGCCCGTCGGCTATGTTGCCCGCACAATATTCTTTGCCGTTGTTGTCCCACAGGTAAAGCGCGCATAAACAGTTCGGAAGATCTATTGCGCTTAAGTTAGCGCTGACGCCGTCTTTTAGCGCCGCAAGCTTAAGCGTGGCTCCGCCCTTGTTCTGCGCATCCGACCGAAGCAGCAGTAGTTTGCGTTTTATGCTTTCCATACTTTCACCTTCTCCGCTTAAAACAAATATATGAGAATGCAAAGCGAAAAATGCGGAACATAATTTCTGGTACATTATATGGTTGCCGTTAATATATAAATATACTATAATTAATAGAAAATACAGTATTTTTTACGGAGGCGGTTATGAAACGGCTTAACGAGTATGTTTTGATATCCGGATTTAAAAAACACGGTAATATCGCGTACGGCAGAAAGAACGATATATTTTTCTGCATTCGGTTTGTTAATTTTTATACTATAATATTAACGACATTCATTTCCGGACAAAAGGGCATTATTGCGGACGAAATAAAACGTCACCTTAAACAGATGGGCAAAACGTACAAGGCGGCAGTGATAGGCGTTAAAGGCAACGCGGTATCGGTAAGCTTTGCCAAGCCCCTAAAAGCGCTTCAGATTGATACTTTTACATCGGAGTTTTCTTTGTTTTTGAAAGCTCAAGGATATATCTCCTGCTGCACCTCATGCGGCGGCGCCGACAATCTTGAGTGCGTATTGCACGGCGATGTTGTAAAAGAGATTTGCGGAAGCTGTTCCAAAAGCGTTATTGCGGGCACGGAGCAAATAAGACAGGAAAGAAGAACAACAGGCAGCTATGCGACGGGCGCGGCGGGCGCTGTTTTAGGCGGAATAATTGGAATAATACCGTGGATATTATTTGCGCTGATAGGGTTTATAAGCGCAATAAGCGGATTTATAATGGCATATTTGAGCTATAAGCTATATTTGGCATTCAAAGGCAAACAAGGAAAAGGAATGTTTATAATAATCATTTTTGTACTGATTGTATTTACATATATAGGCGTTATGGCGAGCGATGCCGCTGTTGATTACTCAAAATGGGCGGAAGAAGGTTTTGACACAAATGTATTTGAAATTTTCTTTTTGTATATACAGATACCTTTTATGTTTGATATCGTCGATGTAGGACCGATATGGGGAGAGATTGCGCTCGGATGGTTATTCGCGGGGCTTGGGAGCTTTAGCATTATGATGGGGATAAAAAAGCACGGCGAAGGAAAAGATTTGAACATAACACATCTTGACAGCCAAAAATAAACGCATTTTTATAGCGGCCGCCGCGCTTTACGTTACGGCGGCTATCGGTAATTATTATATGTTTTTATAACATACGCGGTTTCGGCCTTGATTCTTTGCCTGATAAAGCGCGCTGTCCGCCGCGCCTAACAATGCGTCTACCGAGCTTTTTGACGTGCAGCTTGCAACCCCTATGCTTATCGTAATAGACAAGCCTCCGGAGCGCGTGTTTATTTTTGTATCGGCTATATGCCGGCAGCATTTTTCAAACATCGTTAAGGCTTCTTTTTTTGTTGAGGAAGACGCGACAATTAAAAATTCTTCACCGCCAATACGACCGAAATAGTCGGAGGCGGAAAAGCATTCCTTAAAAACTTTTACAAGGCCGCATAAAACCTCGTCTCCGGTTTGATGCCCGTATGTATCGTTTATTTTTTTAAAGTGGTCGATATCACACATGCCTATTGTTATAGGATTGTTATTTTTTTTATTTATAAACTCGTCTTCCAGACGGTATAATATTGCTCTGCGGTTTAATATGCCCGTTAGCGCGTCGTGCGCCGCCTGAAACGCGAGTTTCTCATTGGTAACTATCAAGGCATCCTGTAATTCTATCATGCGGCGCCCCACCTCAACGCGCGCGCGCAGCTCTCTTTTATCAAATGTTTTGGAAAGATAGTCGTTGGCGCCGGCGTCAAGGCCTAATATAATATCGTCTTTATCATCTTTGCCTGTCAGCATAATTATGTATGGAGGGCGTTCGGTTTTTTGGGCACGTATTTTGCCGAGCAAGGAAAGCCCGTCCATTTTGGGCATAATCCAGTCAAGTATCGCAAGCTGCGGCGCGTCCGGCTGCCGCATCTTTTCCCACGCCTGCTGCCCGTCTTTTGTTTCAATAACTTCGTAGCCGTATTCTTTTAAAGCGGCTGACAAAATCATGCGGCAAGTGGCGCTGTCTTCGGCTATCAGTATCCTCATTTTTTTAGCTCCCCGGTTCCACTGTAAAGTGTAATAGTAGTGTAAATAAAAGTTTTAATGTTGCAATAGCCGGAACCCGAGCAAATTGCATAAGCTTTTTATAAAGCAGTGCCGGAATTAACGCGAACTGCTTTAAATTAATACCCTTATTATATTGCGTCAAACAAAAAAGACATAAATATAATGGTTTATACCATTGATGCGTAAAGCTTTGCGCCGCACGGCGAGTTTAAACGGCTTAACGCGTAGCCTGTGTCGCAAAGCCATCTGTCAATGTTTTTACTTTCAAGTATTAAAGGCATACGGCTGTGATAATCACTGACATATTCGTTAGCGCGGGTCGTTAATATAACGAACGCGTCGTAAGTTTTGGCAAAACTGCCGTAAAGACCGGCGAAATAAAGCAATGATAAGTCCGCGTTTTTAAAAAGATATTTAACCTTCTTGCCTTCCTCATGCCGCCATTCAAAAAAACCGGCGGCGGGTACGGCACAACGGCGGTTTGCGAGCGGACCGCGAAAAGATATCTTTTCCAAAGCCGTCTCCGCCCGCGCATTTATAATTACGCCGCTTCCTTGCCTTTTGGGAAAGCCCCATTTTAAAAGAGCGACCGCTTGTTTGCTGTTTTCGGCCGTAATTACCGGCGCTATATCGGTAGGGAATATTTCCCCCGATTTTAACAACATCGGCGGCGCGTTTTTATAGCGCTCGTATATTTTATTTATTATTTCTTTATACTCTATGTTCTCGTCTTCCGTCGACAAAAGATAGCGTCCGCACATAATATTTCTCCCGCCGGACAGATATATAACTATTATAAATTATAACATATTGTTTATAGGGCGGCTATATGCGCCTTATCTTTGCGCCCAAAGAGCTAAGTTTATTTTCCAAACGGTCATAACCCCTGTCTATATGGTGTATATCGTTTATAACCGTTTCCCCGCGCGCGATAAGAGCGGCAATGCAAAGCGCGGCGCCCGCCCTTAAGTCCGTCGCGCGCACATCCGCGCCGTGCAGATTTCCCGTACCGCGGATTAAAGCTAAATTCCCTTGTACTGTAATATCCGCGCCCATTTTGGCAAGCTCGGCAACATGCAAAAAACGGTTTTCAAACACCGTTTCGCAGACTGTGCTTGTCCCTTTCGCGCCGCAGCAAGCCGCGGTTATGGGCGCCTGCATATCGGTTGGGAAGCCGGGAAAAGGAGACGACACTATTTCCATGGGCAGCAGCCGCCTTGCCTTAACGCTCAGCCCGTCTTCGTAAGGAAATATTTCGGCGCCCGCCTCGCTAAGCTTGCCGCAAACGGGTGTCAAATGCTGCGGATTAACGCGGCGAAGGCGCACCTCGCCGCCGCTTACCGCCGCCGCCAGCATTAGCGTTCCCGCTTCTATCCTATCCGGAATCGGGGTGTACGATGTTCCCGATAGCTCTTCGACGCCTGATATTGTTATGCTGCCGTTGCCGCCGATTGTAATTTTCGCACCCATAGAATTTAGAAAGCAAGCCAAATCAATTACTTCCGGCTCCGTTGCGGCGCCCGTTATTGTTGTTATCCCTTTGGCCAGCACCGCCGCCATAAGTATGTTTTCTGTCGCGCCTACCGACGGAAATTCAAGATGTATGCGCGCGCCGCGGGGACGCCCCCATACATGTACCTGCGCAGCCGTTGTTATACATTTGCAGCCAAGCGCGCGGAATCCATTAAGATGAATATCAACGGGGCGGCTGCCTATGCTGCATCCTCCCGGCAGAGGCATCGTCGCGCTGCCCTCGCGCGCAAGAAGCGGACCGATAAAAAGAAAAGAAGCTCGAAACCTGCCGGTTATGCTTTCGGCCGGAGACGTCGTGCGCATTGTTTTTGACGTAATGGTCGTCGCGGAACCGCAAATACGCACGGCGGAACCGAAAGCTTTTAACATGCTAACCATGTTTTTAACATCGCTTATGTTCGGCACATCAAAAATCGTAACGGGCTCTTTTGTAAGAAGCGCGGCGGCAAGTATAGGAAGCACCGCATTTTTAGACGTGCCTACGGCACACTCTCCGTATAAAGGCGTACCGCCCGTAATTACCATACGGTGATTTTCACTTGAAGGATATGGCATAATACACCCCGGAAACTGATTTCATAAATTTATTTTATCCGCGATGAGCAAAAACAACAGCGGCAATAATTAGCTTTGCAAAATAAGGCTTATATTAATAAATGTGTTTGTTAATATTATGCCGTATGCATTATAATAAAATTTATGGAGCAGGTTTTAAATACGGCGGACGGTTTGGTCCGCTTTATAATTACACGTAAAAAAGTGCAGAATATTCGAATCCGTGTATCGGGGGACGGCGCCGTTGCGGTATCCGCGCCTGTGCGTCTTTCAAAAGAAGTTATAAACGATTTTGTAAAGAGAAACGCGGCAAGCATAATAAAACGCCGAAACGAGATAGAAGAAAAAAGGCGCGGAAGCTATCCCGTATACTATGAAACCGGCGATACATTTTTATTCCTCGGAAACAGAATTACGCTTAAGGTTAAGCGCGCGGCTAGGGCGGGCGCAAAAATGGAAGCGGAATGCTTTACGCTTTATGTGCCAGATAATATGACTGCGAAACAGGCCTTTATACGATGGGCGTTAAATACGGCGCGCGCTGTTTTTTCCGACAGAATTGCCGCTTTGGCGGCTTGCGGCAATATAAAGCTTTCTGTGCGAAGAATGCTCACCAGATGGGGCAGTATAAATACGCAAAAGCGGACAATGAGCTTAACCGTTCATCTTCTGCGATGCGAGCCTTGTATTATTGATTATGTAATTATGCACGAGTTATGCCATCTTAAATATACGCGGCATTCGAAAGCCTTCTACGGCGAGCTTGAAAAACGGTATCCAAACAGGCGGTTTTACGACAAAAAGCTATCGGAATACGGGCTTGTCGATTTTTAACGCCGCGAGCGGCAGGGGCAGCAGCTTCAGGCGGGTTTATTTGCGTCAATAAGCGGCTTCTCATATATACGGTAAACCTTCGTGCGCTTTAACCCCAGCCTTTCAAGCGCATTTTTTATGTGCAGATTGTCTTCCAGTATGTAGTTTGCCTCCATACGCACCTTTTTTGCTTTAAGATTCTGATAAAGGTGTATATACATAAGCGCGTCAAGCGCCTTACCGTGCCAGCGCGGATGAACGGCTAATCCGAAAAGGCGGTAGTCGCGCAGCTTTTTAACGCCGGATAATAGCTTATACCAGCCGAAGGGGAACAAACGCCCGCGGGTACGTGATAATATTATATTGATATCCGGAAAGCCGAGGCAGTAGCCCACCGGCTGCCCGTTATCCTCGACCATCCAAACGGCGTCGGGATCGACAATCAATTTCAGCTTTTTTAGCATATCTTCCATAACCGATAATTCAAGAGGCACATAGCCCCAGTTATTGGCGAGGGAGCAGTTTGATATGTCAAGTATCGCTTTCGCGTCGTCGTGAATACGGCGCATGTTAAGCCGTCTTATGCTTATGCTCGGATTGCGCCGCAAAAACCGTTCTAAAAAACCGTTAAAGCGTTCCGGCAATTCGTAGCCGTTTTGCATATCCGCCTCGTATACTAAAAGATCTTTCGATTTCATGTAGCAATCAAAAAAGTCATGATAGTATTCCGGATTCCACGGAGACATATAAACGGGCGGCGCGGCGCAGCCTTCAAGCACAAAGCCCCAGTTTTCCGCGGCGGGATGAATAGGACCGCGTATTGTTTCCATGCCGTGTCCGCAAAGCCATTCTTCAATTGCTTTTATAAGCAGAAGGGCGGTCTTTTTATTGTCTATACAGTCAAATGCGCCGAAAAAGCCTATTTTTGAATTATTGTAGTTGTTGAAAGCATGGTCTATATACGCGACGCTGCGCCCGACCGGTTTGTTATTATCATCAAGCGCCATAAAGAGCCGGAAATCTGAGTTTTTAAGTATTGGATTGTTTTTGGCGGTATAGGCGTTATTTTCGTCAATCCATAACGGCGGTACAAAGTTTGGGTTGTTACTAAACAACATATATGGTAGCCGAACAAATTCACGCATCTGCTTTTTTGTTTCTACTACAATAATTTTCATAACCGTCCCCACTGTTTTTTTCTTGTTAGTATAACAAACAGCATATAAAAACGCAAACAATGTGGCAATTTATTTATGCTTTTTTATGATTAATATCCGATTATCGTAACAATAACTTTTTTGGGCTTCGTAAGCGACAATTGGCTATTGCCCCATAGGAATTCACCTCCCCCCTCAACGAGCGAGACGCACTTTGGAACCTAATATTGACTATGCGTAAGTATCATTATCTCTTCATGGGGGTTATAGCCAAGAGCCCACCATGGCTCTTTAGTGCTTTGGCATTGATTGCTCGCGCTTTGCGGTCGTGACGTACCTGCACTTGGCTTCGTGAGCTTCGAGGTAGTATCCAAAAACTTACGCCCACTGTTTGTTTCAGTTAACTCAAAGGAAATAACCTTTGCATTAATAGAAACAGCCTGATCAAAACTGTGATATTTTCGTACTTGCTTTCATATTACTTTTGTCATTCGCACCTCTTAACCTTCGGTTTTCATACGGATTCTCAACGTTATTTCTTTATAAGGCAACGGTATATTTATGAGGCAATTCGGGCACTTGACAAGCTATGGAAATAATTCTATTATTCTTATTAGCAATATTATAATTCCGACATAACGGTTAACAAACACTTCATATATACATAAAGTCTACAATTAGAAATCCTGAAATTAACCCTCAGGAGTTGGAAGGATCACGATGAAAACTTTAAGAACAGTATTTTCCGTATTTCTTGCATTTGTATTGACACTTTTGTTATTGCCGCTAACGGCGCTTGCGGCGACATCGGGCGACTATGAATACTCAGTGTGCGGGGGCAATGCGACGATTACAAGGTATATTGGTTCCGCCATCAACTTGAGCATCCCCGAGACTCTAGGCGGGTATCCGGTGACAAGCATTGGCGATATTGCATTCGAGTATTGCCGTAGCTTGATCAACATCACGATACCGAGCAGCGTGATAAGCATTGGCTATGGTGCGTTTTCCCATTGCAGTAGCCTGACCAGCGTCACTATACCAAGCAGCGTGACGAGCATTGGCTATGGTGCGTTTTCCCATTGCAGTAGCCTGACCAGCGTCACTATACCGGGCAGCGTGACGAGCATTGGCTCTTATGCGTTTGCGTATTGCACCAGTCTGACCAGCGTCACTATACCGAGCAGCGTGACGAGTATTGGCGATTATGCGTTTTTCGGTTGCAGTAGCCTGACTAGTGTCACTATACCGAGCAGCGTGACGAGCATTGGCGATGCTGCCTTTACGTATTGCTTCAATATGACTGCCATCACTGTGGCTGCTGCCAACACGGCATATGCAAGCGAGGCGGGGATGTTGTATAACAAGGCTAAAACCACGCTGATCCTTTGTCCGGAGGGTAAGTCTGGCTCAATTACTATACCGAACAGCGTGACAAGCATTGGAGATAAGGCGTTTTACTATTGCCGCAGCCTGACTAGCGTCACTATACCGAACAGCGTGACGAGCATTGGTGATTATGCGTTTTACGTTTGCAGTAGCCTGACCAACGTCACTATACCGAGCAGCGTGACGAGCATTGGCACCTGGGCGTTTTCCAATTGCGGTAGCCTGACCAGCATCACGATACCGAGCAGCGTGACGAGCATTGGCACTTGGACGTTTTCTGGTTGCGGCAGCTTGACTAGCATCACGATACCGAGCAGCGTGACGAGCATTGGCACTTGTGCGTTTATTGAATGTACCAGCCTGACCAGTGCTTATTTTTACGGCAACGCGCCCAGTATGGGAAGTGAAGTATTTTACATTTGTGCTCCGGGTTTTACGGTCTATTATATATCCGGGAAAACAGGATGGACAACGCCCACATGGAACGGATACAACACGGCAGCATGGTCGGGCAATACGGCAGATGTTTCATCTGTCATGGTCGATGGGAAAAATGTATTGGCCGAAAAAGTAACGTATGCCAAACCCGGGACAACCAACTTTGTTAGTATTAGTGCCAACTGGAATGAAAACAAGCCCGGATTATATCAGCTGGTCCAGAACAATATTACAAAATATACGTCGTCAAGCGGCAGTTTTTCACTTAACATTGCGAATACATTGACTGCCGGCGCCGATGTATATCTGAAATTAGTTAATTCGACAGGCGCAATAGTCAAAACGATAAAGACGGGCATTGTGGTTGCAGAACAGAACATTGGCAACGAAATAAGCGAGAAATTAGGTACTTTTAAATCTTTGCCCGGTGATGATAAAGCATCAGACCGAACATACGATTATAGATACAGCGATTTATATTTTAAAGGTAGCAGTTACACCTACAAACATGATTTGGCGAAAATGTCATTAAATCTTGCTCTTGCGGCATTTAACGCAAGTGATGCAGATTGGAAGTTTAATTCTGATGATAAGGGTTATCATCATTATATTGCAGGTTATAATATATTTACCTTAATGAGCGAAACCGGGTTTAACGCTATAAATACCAGCCTATATGAAGGCAAGCCGGAGCCGACACAAAACCCTATAGGCGCGGCTTTCGGAAAGAAGTACATTGTACAAGACGGAGAAGTGTATACTTTAATCGCAATCGCGATCAGAGGGGGTGGATACGAAAGAGAATGGGCAGGGAACTTCATGATTACCGGTTCAAATGATCATAAGGGATTTTCTGATGCCGCTAAAACAGTTAAGACTGCACTATTAAAGTATATTCGAGACTACAAAGTTACAGGGAAAGTTAAGGTATGGATCAGCGGTTACAGCAGGGGGGCCGCAACCGCAAATCTTGTTGCGGCATCATTAGACGATGGTTTTTTAAACAGTGAGACAAGTGTAAGCCTACAACGTGAAGATATATACGCTTATACATTCGAAACCCCGCAAAATACAAAGTCAACGCAGGAAAGTAAAGAAAAATATTTTAATATCTTTAACATTATTAACCCGATTGATCCGGTTACGAAAGTAGCAATGAAAAAATGGGGTTATTCGCGTTATGGCGTAAATTTGTATTTACCAAGTGCCGCAACGTCAAGCAATATATATAATGCCTCAATAAGCCAAGTCGAATCAATATATAAACGACTGACCGGAGTAAACCACGTGAACCAGATAGAAAACCAGGGGATGACTTTAGACAGCTTAATGGACAAAGCAGCATCTTTGCTTGATACAGATAATTCCCCAAAAACACAGGTCTTGTTATATGTACTACAAAAAGCAGTGCTAATAAATTTTGATCTAAGTGATAACGCTTTATTGAAAATTTCATTGCAATCTTTAGCAAGCCATATAATAACGGAATTCGGGTTAATTCCTGGAGCGCTGGCTGCACTAGCTGCAGGAAATGTTGCACAAATCGTTGTACAGGCTCACTACCCAGAATTATGCTATGCTTGGATGAATACTGTGACAGGCATAGAAGGCTATAACGGCGGTAAAGCTCGAATGCTGGGTATAAAATGTCCGGTTGACGTTAACATTTATGACAGCGGTAACAATTTGGTTGCTTCAGTCATCGATCATGTTGTTCAGGAAGTCCCGGGCAGCTATATCGGCGCGTTTGTTGACGAAAACAACCAAATTAAAATAGCGCTGCCGCCGGACGAGGAATACCGCATTGAAGTTACCGCAACTGATAACGGGCTTGTTGATTACTCCATTGGCGAGTACAGTTTGGAAGACGCGGCATATGACAGGGTGATTAATTATTATGACATCCCCGTATCAGAGGGCGATGTGTTGACCGGAACGGCGCCGAACATCGAAGGTGTTGCCATGCGTTCAATGCGCGGCAGCAACGACTATCAGCTTACCGCGTCGGAAAGCGATGCAATAACGCCCTCTATTGACTTAAGCGGCGGCCAGATAGAACATTTCTCTGTAGCGGTTACGGTGGATGGAAACGGTGCGGTTGCAGGAGCAGGTCAGGTTCTCGTTGGTGATTATGTAACGCTTACAGCCGCACCGAATGGATCCGACACATTTATTGGTTGGTATAATAAGGCCGATAATCTTCTGTCAACGGACAGTGAGTACCGTATCCGCGCTGAATCGGACATTTCAATCACTGCAAAATTCACCGGCGTCCTTGTTATTCCGGAAATATACGATATCTGGATCAGCGGCGTTGATTATGATTCGCGGCAGGCTGTGACAGGTGCCTTGGATATTACGCTTGCGCTTATAAACGCGGGCACAATGGATATTTCGTCTGTTGATGTTACGGTTGTTGGAGATCATCTCGACGAGGTATACAACGAAACTTTACCGTGCAGTTTAGGTGCTGAAAGCTATGGAAAACTTGAAATTAACATTGATATACCTCAGCTTGAATCGGCAGAAAGCTATACGATAGCCGTTAATCCAAACAGTAATGCAAATGATAGTGCAAACAATATTGTGAATTTCACGTTGGGCGAATTCGACCTTGTTATAAACAGCAGCGATTATCTTGATCAAGGCGTTTATATGTCGGATGTAACTATAACAAACTTCGGCGGTAAGACAAACGCTATACTTCGTATCCACGCCGATGATGCGGATGGCGATGTGCTTTTTGAACAGAGTTTAGGCGATATGGCTATGGGCGATAATCAATCGCTGACTATCGATTTGGATGGTTTAGTCGCCGGTGTGGATGTGAGCGCGCTGTATGCGGTCGTCTCTTCGCCGGTACAATCAGAAAGCCGCTTGGGTGATAATGTTACAATATTAGCGCACTTTGTGCCTGCTGTCACAAACGAAGATTCCTATACTTTGACCGTCACTGGCGGCATAGGCAGCGGTGATTACGCAGAAGGCGTAGTCGTGATAATCGTAGCAGACGAAGCGCCCAACGGTCAACAATTCAAGGAATGGAACATCAGCCCGTCCGTTACGTTTGCCGATGGTACAAGCGCGGCGAATACAACGGCAAAATTCACGATGCCAGATCAAGCGGTTACGGCAACGGCGGTGTATGAGCCTATTCCACCGACAACCTATGCAGTAACCGTCACAAACGGAACAGGTGGCGGCAGTTACGCGGCGGGTGCTGAAGTGACCATTACCGCGAATACAGCACCAAGCGGCCAGCAGTTCAAGGAATGGAACATCAGCCCGTCCGTTACGTTTGCCGATGGCACAAGCGCGGCGAATACAACGGCAAAATTCACGATGCCAGATCAAGCGGTTACGGCAACAGCGGTGTATGAGCCGATTCCGCCGACAACCTATGCGGTAACCGTCACAAACGGAACAGGTGGCGGCAATTACGCGGCAGGCACTGAAGTGACCATTACCGCGAATACAGCACCGAGCGGCCAGCAGTTCAAGCAGTGGAATATTAGCCCGTCCGTTACGTTTGCCGATGGCACAAGCGCGGTGAGCACAACAGCAAAATTCACGATGCCGGATCAGGCGGTTACGGCAACGGCGGCGTATGAGCCGATTCCGCCGACAACGATAGCTGTCACCAGCGTTGGCCTAAGCCCCACAAGCGCATCGCTAAAAGTTGGGCAAACGCAGCAGCTAACGGCTACCGTGTCTCCCGCAAATGCAACAAATAAAGCGGTAACTTATTCATCCAGCAACGAAAACGTAGCGACCGTTTCCGGCACAGGGCTGGTCACGACAAAAGGCGTTGGTACGGCGACGATCACCGTCAAAACGAACGACGGCAATAAAACGGCAACGTGTAGTATTATGGTTGCGGCTCCCATCGTTGGCTCCTACCAGCCCGGAAAGCTCCCTACAAAGGCATTTAAAGAAACGGCGGTGACAGTGCAAAAGGTAGCCGGAGCCGTCAGCCAAACGATGACCTCGAGTAACAGCAAAGTGATTACGGTTAATGGAGATACGCTGGAGTTTGTGGGCGCAGGAAAGGCTAAGGTGACTGTCAAATATCAACTCACCAACGCAAAAACCGGCAAAATAACCACCAAAACCGTAACCAAGACAATAACCGTTACATCAAAAGTTAAGGAAATATCTTTAAATAAAACAAGTGCAACTATAGCCAAAAAAGGCAAGGTGACGCTGACTGCTTTTATCTCCCCATCTGACGCAACGACCAAAACCGTCACATGGTCTACAAGCAATAAGAAAGTTGCAACGGTCACCAGCAAAGGCGTTGTGGCAGGCATAGGCGTAGGAACATGTACCATAACTGCGAAAACAAAGGACGGAGGATATATTGCAAGCGCGGCAATCACCGTTACGCCGATCTATGAAACGGCAATAAAATTGAATAAAACAAGCGCCAGCCTGAAGAAAGGCAAAACGCTGCAACTGAAAGCATCGCTTACCCCATCGTCAACGGACTTCAAGATGGTGACATGGACATCGGATAACCCAAACGTAGCGAAAGTAGACGCGAAAGGCAAGGTGACGGCAGTACAAACAGGAACCTGCATCATCACGGCAACAAGCGCAAACGGTAAAACCGCGACTTGCAAAATGACAACATTACCGCAAAAGGTGACAAGCGTAAAAATGGGGAAGGTTACAACGACACAATTTGCGGGAAACACCGTTAAGATTCCACTTACGGTTGGCCCGTCAACCGCCGATAACAGAGCCGTTACATGGACATCGAGCAATTCAAATATCGCGACGGTGGATCAGTACGGGAACGTGACGTTCCATGCCGGCGGCAAAGTCACGATCAAGGCCATGGCACAGGATGGCAGTAAGAAATCTACGAGTAAAAAGTTTACAGTTAAGCAGCCTGTTTCTGGTATCAGTTTAAATACGTCCGATATTTCGATAGCAGTAAAACAGATATATACGCTGAAAGCGATAGTCACTCCCTCCACAGCAACCAACAAGGCGGTCACATGGACATCAGGCAATATCAAAATAGCAACTGTGAGCTCCAGCGGTGTTGTTAAGGGCGTATCACGCGGCACAGTAATTATTACATGCAGGGCAAAGGACGGCAGCGGTATTATCGCACAATGTACGGTTATTGTGAATTAGTCCATGCCCTTGAAATATAGGTTGCAACCAACTAAGGAGGAGGTGACCTATGGACAGCATACAACAGATCGTGGAAAATGTCATGCATCACGCAACGGAGATTTCAACGCAAAGAACGCGAATCAGATTCCGATTGATTATGACAGAAGGTAGATATCCTGTATTCTGATTCCCTACAGTGGGTTGACGCAATCATCGGGTTTCACAGCCTTGTAAAGCCTTGCACAACACCAGAAAACAATCGTCAGTTTAAACTCCTAAGCGAAAGGCCGCGCGTTCGAATCGCGCCGGGAACGCCACGTCGGAGCACGCTATGCTCCTAAGCCCGCAAGCTGTCGTTTTGCGGGCTTAACTCTTGTAAACGCGCGCTTTTGACGCTGACCGGCGCCCTGCCGATTTTTTACGGTTTGCCGCCTTTGGCGGCACGTTATTTGAACAGTCAAAGCATTAAAGTAACCCCCGAATGCGCTTTCAGGGTCTTTATCCCAACAAATCTCTATACTACAAAAAAATTGACGTCTTATATTTGGAAGCCTGCTTTTAAGAGCTTTTTATGTATTTGGGCTGCATAAACAAAAGCATAAATGTTTCATAACTATGACCAATAAGAATATTTGATTAACAGTAAATTAAGTTATTCTTTTCAATGTTTACTTATACCAAATATGCGCGATTATATAGTTGAAAAGTAATTTTCCGATTTGCCGGAAGGAAAGGAATGGCGCGATGAAAAAACTGGTTGCGGCAGGGTTTATGCTCTTGCTTATGGGTCTTTATATAATCGTCGGAACAGGTTTATGACCGCGACGCGTCATAAAGGCGCCTTCGTGATATTTTTATTCGATTATTATACAAGACTTTAAACGCCGCTGACGCGGCGTTTAAAATTGCCGTCCTTATCGCCAAAAAAGCGACCGGAACGCCACTTTTTATACTTCCATTTATTTTTCCCTGTGCTTAACCCGCGGTAACAGCATTATGCACCAAAGGCCCGCGAGGCCAACCAATGCGTAGACGACTCTGGATATGACGGCAGACTGCCCGCCAAATATTACGGCAACAAGGTCAAACTGGAAAAACCCTATAAGCCCCCAGTTGATTGCGCCGATTATCACCAATATCATTGCAACGATATTCAAGTCAATCAACTCCTTTCAATTCTATTATCCGCAAAATACAAAGCAGTTATTAAATTTCGGGCTTATTTACATCGCCAATTATTTCTACTTCCAAAACGTCAAACGAAACTTTTTCAACAAAATCGTCCGGAAAGAATACGGTTCTTGAAAACGCTTCTATTTCGGAAAAATGTTTTGCGCAAATTAAAGGTTTTGATAAATCGAAAAATGAACATATGCAATCAACCGCGGCTTGAAAACTAATTGCATCTATAGTTGTTTCAGAACAAATAACGTCTTCGTTTTTTATTTTTCCCCATACTCTCAAAGCACTCTACCCGCAAATCTTTATTATAGCATTGGCGATTATCCGGGCATTTTTCATAAGCGTATCTATTTCTATATATTCGTCCGGCCCATGCTCAACTCTAGGTTTCCCCGGGAAAAGCGGACCGAATGTAACTGCGTTCTCAAAAGCGCGCGCGTAGGTTGCCCCGCCCACGGCCTTGCAATACGCGGGTTCTCCGGTAACCTCGGTATACGCCTGTTTTAACGCCGCAACAAGCGGGCTGTCCTCCGGAACAAAATGGGGTTTTAACTCGTGTCCGCACCGTATTTTAAACGATGGGAAATGCTTTTCCAATTTTTCATCTATTAGTTTTTTATCGTAAGATATAGGATACCTGATATCCAAATGCGCTTTCAAAACACCGTCTTTTATAGTTAAAACGCCAAGATTAAACGTAAGCCTGCCCGATTCATCGGAAATATTTAGCTCAATAGGCTCTCCGTAATAAAAGGTTCCAATTTTCTCGGATAAAATATTAATGCCCGCGTCGGCATACCCGTAATGAGAAAGCGTGCCTACATATTCGAGCAGCGAAGCGGCGGCATTAATTCCGGTGTGCGGAAGCGAACCATGCGCGCTTTTTCCGGTTGACGTTATTTCCGCAAGCCCGCCGCCCAAATCGCGGCTTTCAAGCCGCCCGCCGATAGGGCAGCTGTAATTATCAAGGCTGCTTCGTATTATATCGCGGGGTACGGCCAACACACACGCGGCTTTATTCGGCACAACATTAACGCGCGTGCCCGCGTCAAAACTTTTTATGAATGAGCCTTTATCCATATTAAGCGAAAGCTCCATATGAACAAGCCCCTTTTCGGCGTTTACAACAGGGAATTCGCCGTCGGGTGAAAATGCAATGTCCGGCATCGGCTCATGCTTTTTATAAAACTCAATGTCGCCCCAGCCGGATTCCTCGTCCGCGCCGAAAATAAGCCGCACCTTCTTATTAAGCTGCACGCAATTGTCATTCAGCGCTTTTAAAGCGTACAAAGCCGCCACCGCCGGTCCTTTATTGTCAATTGCCCCCCGGCCGTATATTTTCCCGTCTTTTTCGATTCCTTCAAACGCGCCCATCGTCCAGCCGTCGCCCTCGGGCACAACATCAATATGAGTTAAAATTCCAAGCATCTCCTGGCCGTCCCCATAATCGACATAAGCCATATGACCGAACAGATTAACACATATTGATGTTGTGC
>Ga0265293_10005299_pt1 | contig 21704 bp, 19 predicted proteins | sample Munlanlewell138R_FD_192505 | JGI IMG/M metagenome (GOLD analysis project Ga0265293, IMG submission 192505) | Leachate microbial communities from a municipal landfill in Southern Ontario, Canada - Leachate well 138R | ecosystem: Engineered > Solid waste > Landfill > Unclassified | place: Canada... | reverse complement strand
CTCGTCGATCACCTCGCCGCGCGCGGTGTTGACGATGTAGGCGTGCGGGCGCAGCAGCGCGAGGCGCCGCGCCGACAGCAGGTGGAAGGTGGCCGGCGTGTGCGGGCAGTTCACCGAGACGATGTCCATGCGCGCCAGCATCTGGTCGAGGCTTTCCCAATAGGTCGCCTCCAGCGCGCGCTCGGTCTGCTCGTCCACCCGGTTGCGGTTATGGTAGTGGATCTGCATGCCGAACGCCTTGGCGCGGCGCGCGACCGCCGAGCCGATCCGGCCCATGCCGACGATGCCGAGGCGCTTGCCCCAGATGCGGTGGCCCAGCATGCTGGTGGGCGACCAGCCCTGCCAGTCGCCGTCGCGCAGCAGCCGCTCGCCTTCCAGCAGGCGCCGCGGCACGGCGAGCATCAGCGCCAGGGTCATGTCGGCGGTGTCCTCGGTCAGCACGCCGGGCGTGTTGGTGACCGTGATGCCGCGCTGGCGGGCGGTGGCCAGGTCGATGTGATCGACGCCGGTGCCGAAATTGGCGATCAGCCGCAGGTTTGGGTTGGCCTGGACCAGCACGCCCGCGTCGATGCGGTCGGTCACGGTCGGCACCAGCACGTCGGCTTCCTTGACGGCGGCGACCAGGTCGGCCTGGGTGAAGGGCTTGTCGTCCAGGTTGAGCCGGACATCGAACAACTCCATCAGCCGCGTCTCGATGGGATCGGGCAGCTTCCGGGTGACGATGACCTTGGTCTTCCTGTACGTCATCGGAACGCCCCTCCAAGGCGGTGCAGCATGCGGAACTCCGGGGATTTCGCCAAGGTTCCCTCGGGCTGTGTCTAGCAGATGTGCCCTTCGGTTTCAAACCTGCAAGGCGCCGATTCGGGGTGTCCGCTTGACCACTTTCCGGCCAGCGCATAAACCTGTTGCGACACATGGGGATACGCAGGCCGTCCGCTTGGAAATCATCGCCAGAGCCCTGATCCTTCTCTGCCTCGCAGCGGCCCTGCCCGGCCTCGCCCCGGCATGGGCGCAGGAGGACGAGGACGCCGCCGTCTCGACGGACGGCCCCAAGGGAAGCGTCACCGGCCTGCCGCTGCCGCGCTTCGTCACCCTGTCCTCAGGCAAGATCAACATGCGGGTCGGGCCGGGCATGCGCTATCCCATCGACTGGGTCTATACCCGCCCGGGCATGCCGGTGGAGATCATCGCCGAATACGAGCTGTGGCGGAAGGTGCGCGACGTGGATGGCACCGAAGGCTGGGTGCTGAAGCACATGGTGGGCAGCAAGCGCGGCGCGATCATCACCGTCGCCGTCGCCACCCTGCGCCGCGCGCCGGACGACAACGCGCCGCCGGTGCTCTACGCCAAGAAGGGCGTGCAGGGCCTGCTCGACGAATGCGGCCCCGAATGGTGCCGGCTCGAGGTCGACGGCGCGAGCGGCTGGCTGCGCAAGTCCAGCCTGTGGGGCGCCTATCCCGCCGAGGTCTTCAAGAAATAGCCTTGCCGGACGCGCCCAGCCGCGGCAGCAGCGGGCTGATCACCTCGTGCAACGCCGTGCGCTGCGCCTCGGGCGTCCAGGTCTCGCGGTCGAACGCCGCCTGGACGGCGATGCCGTAGAGCGCGGTCATGATCTTCTGGGAAAAGGCCTGCGCGTCGGAGGACCGGCACCCCAGGTCGCGCAGCATCCGCTCGATCATCTGGCGGGTCGCCCGCGAATAGTGCCGCTGCACGCCGGCCAGCTCCGGGTCGAACAGCGCCTCGACCCAGAAGCAGAACCACAGGATCCAGTCGTCGAAGCCCGCCTGGTCGAGCGGCAGGATCGGGTCGAGCGAGGCGAGCACGGTCCGCGTGTCCGCGTCCGGCGGCGGCGTGCGGCGGCGCAGCGCCCTGTCGACCACGAAGCGGTAGGTCTCGATCAGGATCGCCTTGCGGTTGGGAAAATAGTGGCTGATGCCGGTGGTGCTGCACTTCAGCGCCGCCGCCAGGTTGCGGAACGTCACAGCGCCGATGCCGCTGCCGGCGATCAGCCGCGCCGCCGCCTCGGCCACCTCGCGGCGACGTCGCGCTGGATCCACGTCTACCGGCACGGCCGATCCCTCGAAATAAGATGCATGTTGTACAACGATCGTCTTATGTTAGGCTTCCGCGAACGATGCCGTCCAGCACAGTTTGCCGCCCCGCCATCGGGCGGCGGCTCCTGGCCGTGGCGGCCGGACATGGAACGGGAACCGGAAACGAGGGACAAGTGAGCACCATACCAGAACTGCTGCGCGCGGATCAGATCGAGACCTGGGACGACACCGCCGACGTCGTCGTCATCGGCTACGGCATCGCCGGCGCCTGCGCCGCGCTCGAGGCCCGCCGCGCCGGCGCCGACGTGCTGGTGATCGAACGGGCGAGCGGCGGCGGCGGCGCCAGCGCGCTGTCCGCCGGCATCTTCTATCTGGGCGGCGGCACCGCCGTCCAGAAGGCGGTCGGCTACGACGACACGCCCGACGACATGTACCGCTTCCTGGTGGCCAGCACCGGCGCGCCCGACGCGCAGCTCGTGCGCCGGTTCTGCGACGCGGCGGCCGGCCATTTCGACTGGCTGGAGACGCAAGGCGTGCCGTTCGAGCGCACCTACTACAAGGACAAGGCGGTGATCGCCCCGACCAGCGAATGCCTCGCCTCGACCGGCAACGAGAAGGCCTGGCCCTATTATCATTTCGCCAAGCCGGTGCCGCGCGGCCACAAGGTCGCCAAGGTGGGCGACGGCGGCGGCGCGCTGGCCATGAACGCGCTGATCGCGCGCTGCGCCGAGGAAGGCGTGCGCGTGGCGGTCGACAGCGAGGTGAAGGCGCTGGTGCGCGACGAGGCGGGCCGCATCATGGGCGTGAAGGTGCGCCAGACCACCGGCCCGGTGCATCTGCGCGCGCGGCGCGCGGTGATCCTGGCCGCGGGCGGCTTCGGCATGAACCGCGAGCTGATGCGCCAATACGTGCCGCAGCTTCCCGAGGCCTCGGAGCCGCTGGGCATCCCGAACAATGACGGCGCGGCGCTGATGCTGGGCCTGTCGGCGGGCGCGGCCACGCAGGCCATGGACGGCACCATCGCCACCTCGTCGTTCTATCCGCCGGGCCAGCTCATCAAGGGCATCGTCGTCAACAAGCGCGGCGAGCGCTTCGTGGCCGAGGACAGCTATCACGGCCGCACCGCCGAGACCATCGCCGAGCAGCCGGACGCCACCGCCTATCTGATCGTCGATTCGGAGATTTTCGAGTATCCGCAGATCGAGAAGCGACTGATCGACGGCTTCGAGACCGTCGCCGACATGGAGGCGGGGCTGAAGCTGCCGGCCGGCTCGCTCCAGAAGACCATGACCGAGTACAACGTCGCCGCGGCGAACGGATCGGACCCGCTGTGGCACAAGCACCCCGACTGGGTGAAGCCGCTCGACAAGCCGCCCTTCGCGGCCTTCGACCTGTCCTATACCGCCACCAGCTATCGCTACCTGACGCTGGGCGGCATCCGCACCACGGCCGAGGCCGAGGTGCTGGACGAAGCGGGCGAGCCCATCCCCGGCTTCTATGCCGCGGGCGCCTGCGTCTCGAGCATCCCGCAGAACGGCAAGGGCTATGCCAGCGGCCTCAGCCTGGGCCCGGGGTCGTATTACGGCCGCATCGCCGGCCAGAACGCGGCGAAGGCGACGCTGAACAGCTAATGAGTCAAGCCGCTGGCGCGGCTCACCCCTCATCCTAACCTTCTCCCCGCCGGGGAGAAGGTGCCGCGAAGCGGCGGATGAGGGGCACCGCGAAGCGGTTCACGGCACATCCGTGCGGGCAGGCGGAAGCGACGTCCCTCACCGTGGCGAGGGCGTTCTCTCCGGCTATCCGGCCTATGCGAAATCCTCGGACAGCGCCTTGCGCGTATCCGGGGAAAGCATGGCCATGTGCTGGTAGCCTTCGTGGCCGATGCCCAGGATCGCCGGCTGGGACAGGTCGCGGAACGCGGCGATCTGCTCGGGCGTGAAGCGGAAATGCAGGAAGTGGACCGACGAGGTCTTGCCCGCCGCCGTGGTGCGGTCCACGTCCTCTTCCGCCTGGCCGGGGATGACGTGGCCGCCGACGGAGATGCTCACCATCTCCTCGACGCCGCCGAGCTTGCCGAGGATGCGGCGGCGGCGGTTCTCGTCGTCGATCTCGAACATCATGGTGCAGACCAGCTCGTCGCCCTGCGGGACGAGCGGGTTGTAGGCTGCCAGCTCGTCGGCGATCTGCTCCTCGCCACCCTTCTCGATGTAGAGCATCTCGTGGATCTGCAGCCACATGGTGTCGTAGCTCTCGAAGTAGAAGGTCACATAGGGACCCACTTCGGCGCGGCGGTGCTTCTTCCTGGCCACCAGCGCGGCGCGCCTTTCCTTGCGCACCTTGCCGTATTCGGCCGTCGGCATGATGTCGTCGCGGGTGATCTGCTTACGGTTGGTCATGCTGTCCTCCGCTAGGGCCGGATGCCGTAGGCCAGCGCCATCAGCTCCATCGGGTGCCACGAGCGCGACGGTGCCTTGCCGCCGTCGATGCGCTCCATGCCCTGGACGATGTGATCGGCGGCCAGCGGGCATTCGCTGGATACATAGGCCTTGCCCTGCTTCACGGCGTTCTGGGCGACGGGCTTGCCCACCTTCAGGGCCACGTCGAAATTCTCCTTCATCATGCCCCACGAGCCGCCGTGGCCCGAGCAGCGTTCGATCACGGCCACGTCCGGCTCGGGAATGAGGCGGAGCATCTCGGCGGCCTTCGGCCCCATGTTCTGCGCCCTGGCATGGCAGGCGAGGTGGACGGTCACGCCGCCCTCCAGCGGCCGGAGGCCTTCGGCCAGGCCGTGCCGGCGGGCGATGTCGACCACGTATTCGGCGGAATCGAAGGTCGCCTCGGCCAGCGCCTTCACCGCCGGGTCGTCGGGCAGGATCAGCGGCCACTCGAACTTCAGCATCAGCGCGCAGGACGGCACCAGCGCGACCACGTCATAGCCCTTCTCCACCCAGGGAAGCAGCTCGGCCGTCACCTTGCGCGCGTTCTCGGCGACGCCGGCGATGTCGCCCTGCTCCATCAGGGGCATGCCGCAGCACCTGGGATAGACCACCTCGGTCTCGATGCCGTTGCGGGCCAGCACCGCCTGGGTGGCGACGCCGATGTCCGGGTTGTTGTAGTTGGCGAAACAGGTGGCGTAGATCACCGCCTTGCGGCCGTGGGCCGGCGCGCCGGTGTCGACCACGGGCGGATTCTTCTTCGCCCGGCGCACGAAGGTGTCGCCGTGGAACTTGGGCACATAGGCGTTGCGGTCCACATCCGCCACCTTCTCCATGATCGGGCGGGTGAACTTGTTGTCGAGATCGGTCGCCCAGTTGGCGATGGGCGCGATGGCGCCGAACAGCTTGCCGTTCCGGTCGGTCTCGACGAGCTGGTCGTGCGTGAAGTCCTTGTGGCCCGCCTTCCGCTCGGCGGCGCGGTAGCGCAGCATCAGATGCGGGAAATCCAGGTTGAACTCGTGCGGCGGCACATAGGGGCATTTGGTCATGAAGCACAGGTCGCACAGGGTGCAGGCGTCGACGACCGCCTTGAAGTCCCTGCTGTCGACCGTGTCCAGCTCCATGGACGGCGATTCGTCCACCAGGTCGAACAGCCGCGGGAACGAATCGCACAGGTTGAAGCAACGCCTGCAACCGTGGCAGATGTCGAACACCCGGCGCACTTCGGCGTCCAGCTTCTCGGCGTCATAGAAATCGGGATCGTTCCAGTCCAGCGGATGCCGGACGGGAGCGTCGAGGCTACCCTCACGCATGCTGCTTCCTTCCAGGATCATGACGAAATGGCCGGGGTTCCGAAACCCCGGCCAGATACGTTCGGCTGCCGGATACGCTGTCCGACGGCGCGGATCAGGCGCCCAGCGTGTCCAGGGCCTTCTGGAAACGGCCGGCGTGCGAGCGCTCGGCCTTGGCCAGCGTCTCGAACCAGTCGGCGATCTCGTCGAAGCCTTCCTCGCGGGCCGTGCGGGCCATTCCCGGATACATGTCGGTGTATTCGTGGGTCTCGCCCGCGATGGCGGCCTTGAGGTTCAGCGAGGTCTCGCCGATCGGCTCGCCCGTGGCGGGGTCGCCGACGGCTTCCAGGAACTCCAGGTGGCCGTGGGCGTGGCCGGTCTCGCCTTCGGCGGTCGAGCGGAACACGGCGGCGACGTCGTTATAGCCTTCGACGTCGGCCTTCTGCGCGAAATACAGGTAGCGGCGATTGGCCTGGCTTTCTCCGGCGAAAGCGGCCTTGAGGTTGTCAACGGTCTTGGAACCGGCGAGCGACATAAGAATCTCCTGAGCTAGTGTTTCTCTTTTCCCCGGCCTCGTAGAAAGGCTCCGCGGCCGGTGCTGACACACCGGCACGAGACCAGTACACACCTTCGGGAGAGAAGGGTCAAGCCTAATTTAGAACAATTCTAAAAAAGACAGCTGCGTCCGTTACGCGTCGCAGAGGCGGATGACGATGTCGACGCGGCTGATCTTGCGCCCGTCGGGCGCCTGGGGCAGGTCGGCGACGGTCACCAGATGGGCGGGGATATCGGTGAGCTGGCCCGATTTCTCGCACAGGAAATGATGGTGGTCGCTGATGTTGGTGTCGAAATAGGTCTTGCCCGAATCGACCATGATCTCGCGCAGCAAGCCGGCGTCGGTGAACTGGTGCAGGGTGTTGTAGACCGTGGCGAGCGACACGCGGGCGCCGGATCTCTGCGCTTCCTCGTGCAGCGTCTCGGCCGTCACGTGGCGATCGCACCCCTGCTCGAACAGCAGCTTGGCCAGCGCCAGCCGCTGCCGCGTCGGGCGCAGGTCGGCGTCACGGAGGCGGTTGATCGCTTGAGCGTAAGGTCGTTCGTTCATCGGTGTGTCCATGGTGACGATGCACGGAAAGCCCATCGGGGCGGTACATCCTGCACATTAGATTGACTCTAGGAAACAAAAGTCAAGCAACGGGCATTCGCCAGACTGTCACAGTCCCGGGGAGAGCGGCAACGCGATACCGGGGGAAGCGGTAGCCCCGTCCGCGCCGACGGCCTCAGTCGCCGGTGCAGATGCGTTCGACAAGCTGTTTCACGGTGGGGACGAAGCCGTTGGAATAGAACGGGTCCTGCTTGAAGCGATAGGCGCTGTGCCCGGCGAACATCAGGTTGCCGTCCAGGTCGCCGCCATGGGCGATGTCCATCAGCGTCTTCTGGATGCAGAAGCTGCGCGGATCGGCCTTCTTGCCGTTGGAATAATCGCCGTGGTCGGCCCAGTTCGAGAACCGGCAGGCGCTGAGACAGCCCATGCAGTCGGCCTGGTCCTTCTGGATCTCGCGCTGCTTGGCGGACGAGACGAAGATCAGCGTCTGGTCCGGCGTGCGCATGGTGTGATCGAAGCCCTGCGCCTGCCAGGTCGCGGCGTGCTCGGCGTCGCCCGGGGTCAGGAAGACGGTGTTCTTGCGGGCGCCGAGCGAGAACGGCACCTGGTGCTCGCCCACCGGCTCGGCCGTATAGGCCACCTGGCGCTCGTTGCGCGCGTCCAGTTCGGCGAGGAAATCGTTGCGCACGGCCGAGGAATAGAAGCCCGTCGGCGAGTGGCGGTGAAGCTGCACCTCGCCCTCATCGAGGGTCATGAGGCGCTGCTTCCATGCCTCGGGGATCGGGCTTTCCCTGGTCAGCAGCGGCCGCGTGCCGAACTGGAAGCAGATCGGTCCCACCTCGGGATTGTCGATCCAGTCCTCGAAATCGCGCAGGTACCAGACGCCGCCGGCCATGATGATCGGCGTGTCCTGCAGCCCGAACTCGTTCATGGTCCGGCGCAGCTCGACGATGCGCGGATAGGGCGCCTCGGGCCGCAGCGGGTCTTCCGAATTGGACAGGCCGTTATGGCCGCCCGCCAGCCACGGGTCCTCGTAGACCACGCCGCCCAGCATCTCGGCGAACTTGAAATAGGCGCGCTTCCACAAGGCGCGGAAGGCGCGGCCCGAGGAAATGATGGGATAATAGTGCACGCCGTAGCGGGCCGCGATCTCGCCCAGCTTGTAGGGCATGCCGGCGCCGCAGGTGACGCCGTGGACGAGACCCTTGGCGCGCTCGAGCACGCCATGCAGCACCCGCTGGGCGCCGCCCATCTCCCACAGCACGTTGACGTTGATGAGGCCGTTGCCGGCCGCCCGCTCGTAGGCTTCGCGGATCTGCGCCAGGCCGCCCCTGATGCCGAAGTCGATCAGCTCCTCGTGCCGTTCCACGCGGGTCCGGCCCTTGTAGAACTGGGGAACGATGTTGCCGTTCGCGTCGTAGCTGTCGGCATTGACGCAGGAGACGGTGCCGATGCCGCCGGCGAAGGCCCAGGCGCCCGCGCTGGCGCCGTTGGAGATGGAGATGCCCTTGCCGCCTTCGATGAGCGGCAGGACTTCCTTTCCGGCGATTCGGATGGCGTTGAGCGCCTTCATGAGCGTGCGAGGATCCCCTTGCGGTTTCGGCCTGTGGCCCTTACAGCGAGCACATAGGCCAAAACCGCCGGGAATCCAAGCAAGATCAGTCCTTGCGCTGCTTCCTGGGCTCGCGGGTGTCCGCCAGTTCCTCGCCGGTTTCCTGGTTCACCAGCCGCATGGACAGGCGCACCTTGCCGCGATCGTCGACGCCGAGGACCTTCACCTTCACCGCCTGGCCTTCCTTGACCACGTCGCCCACCTGGGCCACCCGGTCCTCGCGCAGCTCGGAGATGTGGACGAGGCCGTCCTTGTTGCCGATGAAGTTCACGAAGGCGCCGAAATCGACGACCTTGACCACCTTGCCGTCATAGACCACGCCCACCTCCGGCTCGGCGACGATGCCGGTGATCCAGGCGCGGGCCTTCTTGATGGCCTCGGGATCGCTGGAGGCGATCTTGATGGTGCCGTCGTCCTCGATGTCGATCTTGGCGCCGGTCTGCTCGACGATCTCGCGGATCACCTTGCCGCCGGTGCCGATGACTTCGCGGATCTTGTCCTTCGGCACGGACATGGTCTCGATGCGCGGCGCGTTCGAGCTGAGCTCGCCGCGCGACTGGTCGAGCGCCTTGGCCATCTCGCCCAGGATGTGGAGGCGGCCGCCCTTCGCCTGGTTGAGGGCCGTTTCCATGATCTCCTTGGTGATGCCGGTGATCTTGATGTCCATCTGCAGCGAGGTGATGCCTTCCGACGTGCCCGCCACCTTGAAGTCCATGTCGCCCAGATGGTCCTCGTCGCCCAGGATGTCGGACAGCACGGCGTGGCTGCCGTCCTTCTCCAGGATGAGGCCCATGGCGATGCCCGACACCGGCCGCTTGATCGGCACGCCCGCGTCCATCATGGCGAGGGACGAGGAGCAGACCGTGGCCATCGAGCTGGAGCCGTTCGATTCGGTGATCTCCGACACCACGCGGATGGTGTAGGGGAACTCCTCGGCGGTCGGCAGCACGGCCTGGAGCGCGCGCCACGCCAGCTTGCCGTGACCCACCTCGCGGCGGCCAGTGAAGCCGGTGCGGCCCACCTCGCCCACCGAGAAGGGCGGGAAGTTGTAGTGCAGCATGAAGCGGGCGCGCCAGTTGCCCTCGAGCGAATCGATGATCTGCTCGTCGTCGCCGGTGCCCAGCGTCACGACGCCCAGCGACTGGGTCTCGCCGCGGGTGAACAGGCACGAGCCGTGGGTGCGCGGCAGGACCGTCACCTCGGCCAGGATCGGGCGCACGGTCACCAGGTCGCGGCCGTCGATGCGCTTGCCGGTCTTGATGATGTTGCCGCGGACGATGTCCTTCTCCAGGTCCTTCAGCAGGGTCTTGACCACGCTGGGATCGGCCGGCGGGTCCATGCCCTCGAGCGCGGCGACGACGCCGGCCTTGGCCTCGCTGATGGCCTTGCTGCGGACCTGCTTGTTGGTGTTGGCATAGGCGGCGCGCAGACCGGCCTCGCCCAGCTCGGCCACGCGGGCCTGGAGCGCGCCGTGGTCCGGGCCTTCCGGCAGGTTCCACGGCTCCTTGGCGCAATCCTCGGCCAGGTCGATGATCAGGTCGATCACCGGCTGCATCTGCTCATGGCCGAACACCACGGCACCCAGCATGACCTCCTCGCTCAGCTCGGCGGCCTGGGATTCCACCATCAGCACCGCCGTGCTGGTGCCGGCCACGGCCAGGTCGAGCTGGGAGTTCGGCAGGTCGTCGATCGACGGGTTCAGCACGTACTGGCCGTCGATGTAGCCGACGCGGGCGCCGCCGATCGGGCCCAGGAACGGGATGCCCGAGATGGTCAGCGCCGCCGAGGCGCCGATCATGGCGACCATGTCCGGATCGTTCTCCATGTCGTGGCTCAGCACGGTGCACAGCACCTGGGTCTCGTTGCGGAAGCCGGCGGGGAACAGCGGACGGATCGGCCGGTCGATGAGGCGCGAGGTCAGCGTCTCCTTCTCGGTCGGACGGCCTTCGCGCTTGAAGAAGCCGCCCGGGATCTTGCCGGCGGCGTAGTATTTCTCGGTGTAGTTGACGGTCAGCGGGAAGAAGTCGAGGCCCGGCTTCGGGGATTTGTCCGCGACCACGGTGCACAGCACCACGGTATCGCCGTAGCTGGCCAGAACGGCGCCATCGGCCTGACGGGCAACGCGCCCGGTTTCCAGGACCAGCTTGCGCCCGCCCCAGTCGAGTTCCTTACGGGTAATGTTGAACATTTTGATTTCCTTCTGCGCGGCTGGCCCCATTGCCTGCCGCCCTTCCTCGGCTCTTTCGATTCGAAGGCCTTGGGCCGCCTCTCGGGCGGCTCTTAACGACAAGGCGCCGGACGATGCCGGCGCCTTGGTGCTTACTTGCGGAGGCCCAGACGCTGGATCAGCGACGTGTAGCGGGCCTCGTCCCCCTTCTTGACATAGTCCAGCAGGCTGCGGCGCTGGTTCACCATCTTGATGAGGCCGCGGCGCGAGTGGTTGTCCTTCTTGTGGGTCTTGAAGTGTTCGGTCAGGTTGTTGATCCGTTCGGTCAGGATCGCGACCTGGACTTCGGGGGAACCGGTATCGCCCTGGGCGACCCCATATTCCTTGATCAGTTCTTCCTTGCGGGAAGCGGCAATCGACATCGGATGATCTCCTTCAGAGGTTGAAAAGCCGCTTGGGCTTCAGGTTTCCGTCCTGGAGGACGCCGATTCCGACGGCCTTCCCGGACACCTTGATAACCACCTCGCCGTCGAGCTGACGCGGCACGAAGACCGGTTGCCCGTTGCGGAGGCGGTCGGCCTCGCTTTCCATCACGGCGACCGCCGGGATGTCGTCCAGCGGTGTCTCGATGGGCAGCAGCAGGCCACAAGGCGGCGCACTATGGTCCAATTCCCCAATCTTATCCAGTGAAAAGGCAAGGTCCTCGCCGAACGGCCCCACCCGCGTGCGGCGCAGCGCCGTGACGTGGCCGAAGGTGCCGAGGCGCCGGGCGATGTCGCGCGCCAGCGACCGGACATAGGTGCCCTTGCCGCAATCCACCTCGAACTCGGCCTCGTCCGCGCCGGCGGAGAGCAGCACGAAGCGCCTCACATGCACCTCGCGCGGCGGCAGGTCGGGCGGCGCGCCGTCCCGCGCCAGGTCGTAGGCGCGCTCGCCGTCCACCTTGATCGCCGAATAGGACGGCGGCTTCTGGAGGATGACGCCGGTGAATTCGGGCAGCGCGGCCTCGATCTCGTCCCGCGCCGGCCGGACGTCGCTGGTGCCGGTGATCGCGCCCTCGCTGTCGTCGGTGTCGCGCCCCTCGCCCCAGCGCACGGTGAAGCGGTAGGACTTGGAGCCGTCCATGGCATAGGAGACCAGCTTGGTCGCCTCGCCCAGGGCGAGCGGCAGGATGCCGGTGGCGAGCGGGTCGAGCGTGCCCGCATGGCCCACCTTGGCCGCGTCCAGCGCGCGCTTCACCCTGGCCACGGCGTGGGCCGAGGTGATGCCGGACGGCTTGTCGATCACGACCCAGCCGTTGACCGGCCGGCCTTTCCTGCGGCGCGCCATCGGTTCAGTCTTCCGGCTGTTCCAGGTCCCGCCGCACGCCGGGCTGGCGCAGCAGCGCGTCGATCTTCTCGGCGTTCTCGAACGAGCGGTCGACGGCGAAGCGGAACTGCGGCACGTGGCGCATGTCCACCAGATGGGACACCTGCCCGCGCAGGAAGCGCGCGCAGCGGTTCAGCCCCTGCGCCACCTTGTCCGCATCGGCGCCGCCCAGCGGCATGATGTAGGCGGTGGCGTTCTTCAGGTCCGGCCCCACATCGACCTCGGTGACGGTGACCGAGACGCCCTCGACCGCCGGATCGCGCAGCTCGCCGCGCATCAACACCTCGGCCAATGCGTGGCGCAGCAGCTCGCCGACCCGGCCCTGACGCTGGCTCCGTGGACCCCCGCGGGATCTGCTCATGACCTGCCTGCCTCGCCCGTCCTCAGAGGGTGCGGGCGCGTTCTTCGACCGAGTACATCTCGATCCGGTCGCCGGCCTTCACATCGTTGAAGTTCTCGATGGTGATGCCGCATTCGGTGCCGGCGGCCACTTCCTTGACCTCGTCGCGGAAGCGGCGGAGCGAGCTGACCCTGCCGTCGTGCACCACCACGTCGTCGCGGAGCACCCGGGCGCGGACGTCCGAGCGGGCCGTGCCTTCGAGCACGATGCAGCCCGCGGCCTTGCCCTTGCCGGCGTTGAACACCTCCTTGACGTCGGCGACGCCGACGATGGTTTCCCTGATCTCGGGCGAGAGCATGCCGGAAAGGGCCGCCTTGATCTCGTCCACCAGATCGTAGATCACCGAATAATAGCGGATCTCGACGCCCTGCTGCTCGGCCATGGTGCGGGCCTTGCCCGCCGCGCGGACGTTGAAGGCCAGGATCGGCGCGTTGGACGCCTCGGCCAGCGCCACGTCGGACTCGGACACGCCGCCGACGCCGCTGAGCAGCACCTTCACCGCGACCTCGTCGGTGTTGAGCGCGGTGAGCGCGTTGGACACCGCCTCGGCCGAGCCGTGCACGTCGGCCTTGATGACCACGGGCAGTTCCTGCACCTCCTTGGCCTTCAGCTTGTCCATCATCGCCTCGAGCGAGACGCGGGCGAGCGGCGCGGCGGTCTTCTCCTTGAGCTGGCGCTGACGGTAGGCCGAGATCTCGCGGGCGCGGGCCTCGCTCTCGACCACCAGGAAGTCGTCGCCGGCGAGCGGCGCGCCGGTGGCGCCGAGAACGGCGACCGGCTGCGACGGACCGGCTTCACGCAGATTGTTGCCCTTGTCGTCGATCAGCGCGCGGACGCGGCCCGATTCGGCGCCGGACACGAACACGTCGCCGATGCTCAGGGTGCCGCGCGTCACCAGGACGGTGGCGACCGCGCCGCGGCCCTTGTCGAGCATGGATTCGATGACCACGCCTTCGGCCGTGCGGTCCGGATTGGCCCGCAGCTCCAGCACCTCGGCCTGGAGGATGATGGCTTCCTCCAGCTTGTCCAGGTTGGTGCGCTGCTTGGCCGACACCTCGATATCGAGCACGTCGCCGCCCAGACCCTCGACCACCAGCTCGTGCTGGAGCAGCGCCTCGCGGACCTTCTGCGGATTGGCCTCGTACTTGTCGATCTTGTTGATCGCCACGATGATCGGCACGCCGGCCGCGCGGGCATGGTGAATGGCCTCGACCGTCTGCGGCATGATGCCGTCGTCGGCCGCCACCACCAGCACCACGATGTCGGTCACCTGGGCGCCGCGGGCGCGCATGGCGGTGAACGCCGAGTGGCCCGGCGTGTCGAGGAAGGTGATCTTCTCGCCGCCCGGCATGGTCACCTGATAGGCGCCGATGTGCTGGGTGATGCCGCCCGCCTCGCCCGAGGCGACGTCGGCGGCGCGCAGCGCGTCGAGCAGCGAGGTCTTGCCGTGATCCACATGGCCCATGACGGTCACCACCGGCGGCCGCGGACGCATGTCCTCGGGGCTGTCGGCGTCGCCGACCAGGCCGATCTCCACGTCGGATTCGGAGACGCGGCGCAGCTTGTGGCCCATCTCGGTGACCACCAGCTCGGCGGTGTCGGCGTCGATGGTGTCGTTGACGCTGACCATGACGCCGATCTTCATCAGCTCGCGCACCACGTCGTTGGCGCGCTCGGTCATGCGGTTCGCCAGCTCGGCCACGGTGATGTGCTCGGGCACGGTCACCTCGCGGAACAGCTTCTGCGGCGCGTCATGGCGGCGCAGCGCCTTCTGCTTCTCGCGGGCGCGGCGCATGGCGGCGAGCGAGCGCTGGCGCTCCTCGGCCCCATCGTCCAGCGCGCGCTGCACGGTCATCTTGGCGTTGGTGCGGCGCGAATCGACCTTTGGCGTCGGCTTGTGCGGCACCTTGGCGGCGCCGGAACGCGCCTTCTTGCGCCGCTCGTCCTCTTCCTCCTCGTCGATGCGGGTGGCCGCGCGGACCTTGTCCTCGGGCTTCGGGCGGCGCGCCTCGTCGGCCGCCGTCGGCTGCGGCGCGGCTTCGGGGCGCGGCTGCGGCGGCGGCTGCACCGCCTCGACCTTCGGCTTCGGCTTGGCCACGGTGACGGCCGGATCGGGAACGACCGGCGCCTGCGGCGGCTCGTCCTTCGGCTTCAGGGCTTCCTCGCGGGCCCGGCGCGCGGCTTCCTCTTCCTCGCGGCGGCGGCGCTCCTCTTCCTCGACCTTGCGGCGCGCTTCCTCTTCGGCGCGGCGCTTGGCCTCTTCCTCCTGGCGCTGCTTCTCGAGGGCTTCCTGCCGGCGCGCCTCTTCGAGCGCGCGGATACGGCCGGCCTTCTCGTCGCGGGTCAGGTGCCCGTCGCCGCTGTCGGGCACGAAATCCGCGCCCGCCTGATCCTCACGGGTGAACGTGCGGCGGCGCTTCCGTTCCACGACCACGGACTTGCCGCGCCCATGGGACAGACTCTGGCGCACCTGGCCGCTGCCCGCGTCGACGCTCTTCTTCAGTTGAAGCGTCTTGCCGGACGACAGGGTGAGCTTCGTGTCGCCGCTTTCCTTGGTTTCGCTCATTCACCTTCCTCATTCGCGTTCGGTCGGCCCGCCGGGCCGTCGCTGTGCCGGTAACCGGCGAGCAGATCCACTTCGGCCAGGAAACGCCGGGCCAGGCCGCCGTCACGCAGGGCAGCATGTATCACATTCCCGCGCCCCAAGGCCAAACTCAATTGATCGGACGTGAACAGGTCCACGTCGGGCAGGCCGGCGGCCAGGCCGCGCAGCTTGCGGCGGCCGTCCTCGGCCGCGTCGGAGGCCGTGACCAGCACGGCGGCGGCGCCGCCCTGCAACCAGCCCTTCACCTTCTCGAAGCCGGCGACGATGTCGCCGGCCTTGCGCGCCAGGCCCAGCAGGTTCAGGCACCCGGTGACCAGTTGCGCCTCGATCAGCGCCGGCAGCCCGTCGGGCACGCTGACCTTGCGGCGCGCGGCGCGAGAGAACGCGCCCCGCGCGCACGCGGTTTCCACCACGTCGCGGCGCGCCGAGACCCACAGCCCTCGGCCGGGCAGCTTACCCTTGAGATCGGGAACGATGACGTCGCCGGGCCCGACGACAAAACGCACGAGGCCCGCCTGCGGCGCGCTCTCGCCGCTTACGATGCATCGTCGTTCCGCCACATGCCCTTTGCTCTCCGTCATCCGCTCTCCGGTTGTCCTACTCCTGCGACTCGCCGCCCTCGGCCTCTTCGAACCAATGGGCGCGCGCCGCCATGACGATCTCGTTGGCCCGATCCTCGTCGAGGTCGAAGCCGTTCAGCGGGCCGCCGGATTCGATCAGCTCGAAACCGGCGAACTCGGCCAGGTCGTCGAGCGTCTTGACGCCCTTCTCGCCCAGCGCCACCAGCATCTGCGGCGTCAGGCCGTCGATGGCGGCCACGTCGTCCTGCACGCCCAGCTCCGTGCGCCGGGCGTCGGCCTCCTCGTCCCGGCGCTGCAAGGCGGCGCGGGCGCGGTTCTGCAGCTCCTGGGCGATGTCGTCGTCGAAGCCCTCGATGGAGGCCAGCTCGTCCAGCTCCACATAGGCCACTTCCTCCAGATCGGCGAATCCTTCCGCGACCAGGAGCTGGGCGATGGTCTCCTCGACGTCGAGCGCCTCCATGAACAGCGCCGAACGGGACTGGAATTCCTGCTGCCGGCGCTCGGATTCCTCGGCCTCGGTCAGGATGTCGATGGTCCAGCCGGTGAGCTGCGAGGCAAGCCGCACGTTCTGGCCGCGGCGGCCGATGGCGAGGCTGAGCTGATCGTCCGGGACGACCACCTCGATGCGCTCGTTGTCGTCGTCGAGCACCACCTTCTGCACCTCGGCGGGCGCCAGCGCGTTGACCACGAAGGTCGCCACGTCGGGCGACCACTGGATGATGTCGATCTTCTCGCCCTGAAGCTCGTTCACGACCGCCTGGACGCGGCTGCCGCGCATGCCGACGCAGGCGCCGACCGGATCGATGCCCGGATCGTTGGACATGACCGCGATCTTGGCGCGGCTGCCGGGATCGCGCGCCACCGACTTCACCTCGATGATCCCGTCATAGATCTCGGGCACTTCCTGGGCGAACAGCTCGCGCATGAATTCGGGACGGGCGCGCGACAGGAAGATCTGCGGGCCGCGCGGCTCCTGGCGCACGTCGTAGATGAAGGCGCGGACCCGGTCGCCGTTGCGCAGGTTCTCGCGCGGCAGCGCCTCGTCGCGGCGGATCACCGCCTCGGCGCGGCCCAGGTCGACGACCACGTTGCCGTATTCGACGCGCTTGACGATGCCGTTGATGATGTCGCCCTGGCGGTCCTTGTACTCGTTGTACTGGCGGGCGCGCTCGGCCTCGCGCACCTTCTGGGTGATGACCTGCTTGGCCGTCTGGGCGGCGATGCGCCCGAAATCCATGGGCGGCAGCTCCTCGGAAATCTCCGAGCCCACCTCCAGCTCGTGGCCCGGATAGCGGCGCTGGGCGTCCCGCAGGGTCATCTGGGCGGCCTCGTTCTCGACCTCCTCGACCACGGTGACGACGCGGCGCAGCTTGATCTCGCCGGTGTTGCGGTCGATGTGGGCGCGCAGGTCGTGCTCGGCGCCGTAGCGCGAACGGGCGGCCTTCTGGAACGCCTCTTCCATGGCCTCCAGCACGAGGTCGCGCTCGATCACCTTGTCGCGGGCGACGGCGTCGGCGACCTGAAGCAACTCCAGGCGGTTGGCGCTAATGGCGGTGGACATCAGTCAGCTCCCTGTTGATCGGCCAGCGCGACTCCGGCGGCCTCGCGGGCGTCCTGATGCGCCTTGATGAGGGCATCGGTCAGCACCAGCTTGGCGTGCTCGATATTGTCGAACGGCAAATTCACGCGGCCCTGCGGCGCATCCAGCGCCACCAGACCATTTTCCAGACCCACGATGACGCCGCGGAACCTGCGCTGTCCCGAGATCGGTGTCGCCGTCTCGATCTTCGCCTCGAACCCGGCGTATTTATGATAGTCCTGCTCGCGCACCAGCGGCCGGTCGATGCCGGGCGAGCTGACTTCCAGATTGTATTCGCTCTTGATCGGATCCTCGACGTCGAGAATCGCCGACGCCGCGCGCGACAGGTCGGCGCAATCCTCGACGGTCATGCTGCCGTCCGGCCGTTCGGCCATGATCTGCAGGGTGCGCTGGCTGGTGGTGATGAAGCGCACGCGCACGATGTCGAAGCCCATGGCCTCGACCGAAGGCTCGATCAGCGCCCGCACCCTGGCGGCTATGCCGGTTTCAACGACCAACCCGATTCCCGAAAACAAAAAAAGTGGGCTCCCGCCCACTCCTTCGAACTTCCCGGCGGCCCCGCGGAGCCGACCGGTCTATGTCAAGAGCATGGGGAAACTAGTCCAAGTCGCGGGATTTTTCAAGGTCGATGTCCGCCCGCGCGGCGGTCAGCCGCCCGCCTTGCTGACCGCGTCGGCGATGCTGCGGGCATAGTGCACCAGCGGCGGCTTCACCCCGTGTGCGAACAGGTCCCGGCGCACGTCGTGGTTGGTGCCGGCGAGATAGAGCGCCACGCCGCGCCGCGCGGCCTTGTGGGCGAGCACCTCGATGGTGTTAGCGGCGGTCGCGTCGACGAAGGGCACCGCCGAGAAGTCGATCACCAGGGTGCGGTGCGTGTCGGCGATGCGGTCGAGCACCGAGCCGATGGACGCGGCGGCGCCGAAGAAGAAGGCGCCGGAGATGCGGTAGACCATGATCTGGGCGTCGCGGGCGGCGGCCTCGTCATAGGGCGCACGCGCCGCGCCGGAATCGTCGGCCCTGTCCTCCTCGACGAAGGGTGCGTGGGTCTCGACGGCGGTCGCCGCCGACATGCGGTGGATGAACAGCACCGACCCCAGCGCGAAGCCCACGACGATGGCCTCGGTCAGGTCGCGGAACACGGTCAGCAGGAAGGTGACCATGAGCACGGCCGCGTCGCCGCGCGAGGCGCGCAGCAGCATGGCGAAGGCCGGCTTCTCCACCATGTTCCAGGCGACGACGGCAAGGACGCCGGCCAGGCTGGCGAGCGGGATGTAGCTGGCGAGCGGCGCGGCGAACAGCATGAACAGCAGCAGGAACACGGAATGCAGCATCCCCGCCACCGGCCCGTGCGCGCCGGCGCGCACGTTGGTGGCCGTGCGGGCGATGGTGCCGGTCACGCAGATGCCGCCGAACAGGCCCGAGGCGATGTTGGCCGCGCCCTGGGCCACCAGCTCGCAATTGGAGCGGTGCCGGCGCCCGGTCATGCCGTCGGCCACCACGGCCGACAGCAGCGATTCGATGGCCCCCAGCAGGGTGAAGGCCACCGCGCTGGGAAACACCGCCTGCGCCTTGGCCAGGGTGAATTCGGGCAGCGCCGGCATGGGCAGGCCGCTGGCGATGCCGCCGAACCGGGTGCCGATGGTCGCCACCGGCAGGTCGAGCAGGGCGGTGGCCGCCGCGGCGCCCGCGACCGCGAACAGCATGCCCGGCCAGTGCGGCCTGAGCCGCTTGAGCCCGGCGATGACGGCGATGGTCGCGCCGGCCAGCGCCATGGTCGCCCCGTCGGCGCTGGGCAGCCCCGACCAGAGCACCGGCAGCTTGTCGAGCAGCGGCCCCGGCTCGGGCACGGCCAGGGTCAGGCCCAGCAGGTCCTTGAGCTGGCTGGCGAAGATGATCACCGCGATGCCCGCGGTGAATCCCACCGTGACCGGATAGGGAATGAACTTGATGTAGGTGCCGAGCCGCAGGAACCCGACGATGGCGAGCATCACGCCCGCCATGACGGTGGCCAGCAGCATGCCGTCCATGCCGTGGGCGGCGACCGTGGCCGACACCAGCACGATGAAGGCGCCGGCCGGCCCGCCGATCTGGAACCGGCTGCCGCCCAGCGCCGAGACGAGGAAGCCGCCGACGATCGCGGTATAGAGGCCCTGCGCGGGAGACGCGCCCGAGGCGATGGCGATGGCCATGGACAGCGGCAGCGCCACGATGGCGACGGTCAGCCCCGCGACCAGGTCCGAGCGCAGGGCGGCGAGGCCGTAGCCTTCCCGCAGGATGGTGACGAGCTTGGGGGTGAACAACTCGGCGAAACTGGGCGCGGCGCCGGTTCGTTGCGAAGAGATCGGGGCGGTCATGTCCTGCGGCCTCGCGATAAGGCGGCGGGATCGTCGGCATCGATGTCGGCGGTCGCCGTCGCGCTGCGGTTTCCCTCAGTCCTGTTGTTTCTGTGGCGGTTCCCTGAGCCGGACGCCCCGCCCGCCGGACACGCTGGGCGCGCCCTCGGCGATCAGCTCGACCCCTGCCAGGTTCAGCGCGTCGACGACCTTGGTGAGGCTGTCGACGAACCCCCTGACGTTCCCCTGGCTCGCTTCCATGCGCTGGATGGTCGGCACCGAGACGCCGGCCAGATCGGCGAGCGTCTTCTGGTCGATCCCGAGAAGGGCGCGGGCCGCCCGCATCTGTGCCGCGGTGATCAAGCCGCACCTGTCCAGAACATCATTTTACCCATATAGCACATGCATTCTGATATTTCAAACATCACTTTGGATATCTGAAACTTGAGCGGACTCATAGAAAACCGGCAGTCATCCAGGCCAACATTTCTCGAATTTTCCTCTCGGTGACTCTGCGAGCGTAGCGAAGCAGTCCAGCCCCTCCGGTGATGGCTGTGTGGCGGAAGGGCTGGACTGCTTCGCTACGCTCGCAGAGTCACTAAGGAAAAAGCGCCGAACAGTTCGGGCAAATCGGAATGGCTACCGGGGCACGCGGCGGTAACGCAGGTAGAGCGGCTTTTCGCCCCGCGCCAGCGCCTTGGCCTCGTAGCGGGTCTGGGGCCAGTCCGCGCCGCGGGCCTGCCAGTCGGCGGCGCGCTCGGCGGTCCATTCGAAGTCCTCGCGGGCGTTCATGTGGCGCACGATCCAGTCGCCATAGTCGGCGTGGTCGGTCGCCGCGCGGAACTCGGCGCCGTCGGCCAGTGCGCGGGCCAGGATGTCGAGCCGGTCGTGGCTGACGAAGCGGCGCTTGTGGTGGCGGGCCTTGGGCCACGGATCGGGGAACATCAGGAAGGCGCGCGAGATGCTGCCCGGCGCGAGGGCGGCGAGCAGGAGCGCGGCATCGTCGGTCCACACCCGGACGTTGGACAGCCGGTGCCCGGCCACCTCGCTGAGCAGGCCGGCGACGCCCGTCTCATAGGGCTCGCAGCCGATGATGCCCACGTCGGGATTGTTGCGGGCGTGCCAGGCGAGATGCTCGCCCTTGCCGAAGCCGATCTCGAACCAGACCTCGCGCACATGGGCGTCGAACCAGATGCGCGGGTCGAGATTGGCGTCGCCGTCCTCGAGCGGCACGCTGATCGCCGGCAGCAGCCGGTCCATCAGCTCCTGCCGCGACGGGTTCAGGGGCTTGCCACGGCGACGGCCGTAGACGCGGCGCAGCACCGGGCCGCTATCGCCGGTCATGGACGTCAGGCGACGGCCGAACGCAGCGCGTCCGCCAGGTCGGTGCGCTCCCAGCTGAAGCCGCCGTCGGCCTCGGGCTCGCGCCCGAAATGGCCATAGGCGGCGGTGCGGGCATAGATCGGCCTGTTGAGGCCCAGATGGGTGCGGATGCCGCGCGGGCTGAGGTCCATCACCTCGCCCAGCACGTCCGCCAGCCGGCCCTCGTCCACATGGCCGGTGCCGTGCAGGTCCACATAGAGGGACAGCGGCCTGGACACGCCGATGGCATAGGAAAGCTGGATGGTGCAGCGGTCGCCCAGGCCGGCGGCCACCACGTTCTTGGCCAGGTAGCGCGCCGCATAGGCGGCCGAGCGGTCGACCTTGGTCGGGTCCTTGCCCGAGAACGCGCCGCCGCCGTGCGGGGCCGCGCCGCCATAGGTGTCGACGATGATCTTGCGGCCGGTGAGGCCGGCGTCGCCGTCCGGGCCGCCGATGACGAAGCGGCCGGTGGGATTGATGTAGAACACGGTCTCGTTGGTCAGCCAGCCGCCCGGCAGCGCGTTCGAGATGAACGGGCGGACGATGCCTTCCACGTCGGCCTGCGACAGGTCCTCGTCATGCTGGGTCGAGACCACGATCGAGGTGGCGCGCACCGGCTTGCCGTTCTCGTAGAGCAGGCTGATCTGGCTCTTAGCGTCGGGGCCGAGGCCCTGCACCGCGCCCGAATGGCGGGCTTCGGCCATGTCGCGCAGGATCTTGTGCGCGTAGTGGATGGGCGCCGGCATCAGCGCGTCGGTCTCGCGGCAGGCATAGCCGAACATGATGCCCT
>Ga0265293_10005298_pt1 | contig 21706 bp, 22 predicted proteins | sample Munlanlewell138R_FD_192505 | JGI IMG/M metagenome (GOLD analysis project Ga0265293, IMG submission 192505) | Leachate microbial communities from a municipal landfill in Southern Ontario, Canada - Leachate well 138R | ecosystem: Engineered > Solid waste > Landfill > Unclassified | place: Canada... | reverse complement strand
TGGTTATACCCTTACTTATTGTTGGTATAGCGTATTTTATGCTTCCTTCACAAATCCCAAGACAGTTTGGCTTTAACGGAGAAGTTAGATATGGCGGCAAAGAAATTATTCTTTTATTTGGATTTTTGCCATTTTTAATATATAAAAAAAATCAGAAAAAAAACAGATAATATTTATAGTAATCGGGTAGTTTAAAAGATTAATAAGACAGAATATATGGTTTTAATAAAGTGAACTCCATACATTCTCGAAAGGAGCATAAGTAATATGGAAAGCAAAACTGATAATACAAGTAGTGGCTTAGTTAAATCAGTGCAAAAAAGCTTGAAAATTCTTAAATATATTATAGATTCAGATAATGAAGTATCTCTTACAGATATAGAAAAAGATTTAAGATACAATGTTAGCGCACTGCCCATCGCTTGCTGAAAACCTTAATGGAAGAAGGCTTTATAAGTCAAAACAAGAATATCAAGAAATATAATAAATATTAGTTATTATACCCTATGGTCTCTAATCTTGATTACTGTTCATAGGTGTATATTCTATCTGTATTAAATTGATCAATAAAATCTACTATATTTATTCCGTCTATGGCACCAGTTTTAGTATTCATTGTGTTTACTAACACTGCTTTAGAATCAGATTTATCTTTTATGTATTCCAATGTATTTTGAACCCATTCTGCATCTTTATTTGTGTAAGTCTTCATATTACTATGGTTTATCTCATCTAGAAACATTACCCAATCTTGTTCTATAACAAATCCCCTGAAAATACTTGTCCCGTAGTTGACTAAAGCATTATCATTTAAACCATGTGAACCAAAGTTTTCTATTAATCTTTTCATTCCATTTTTATACAGGGCTAAATACATATGTCCTCCACCATTATCAGTATATCCCAGAGAAACTCCTATGATTTCTAAGTCCTTTATATCTGCTAACTCAAATATTGATGCCGCATTTGAAGCAGAAAACATACACATTGATGATTTTGTAAGCCAAGTATCGTCAATATTAGAATATACTAATTCTGATATTCCCCATAATGTTAAAGCTGAAATAGTGAATTGTCCATCATTACCTGTACTCGTTTTATTATGAAAATCATTTACCACAATACTAGTTATAGAATTTAAATTTTTATCTCTTCTGTTTCATCTTTTATCTCCGTGCTTTCTCTTAATGTCTCTACTAGTTTTTCCTCTTTTTCCGATAATTTAGGGATTTTGGTATCTTTAGTTGTATAAGTACTAACTAATATATCTAGGATACTATCCTGATCAGTATCATCTCTTTCCATTAAAGGATACCAGGTATAATCCTCATTGAATATTAGGACAAGATTACCTGACATCTCATTAGCTTCTTCACCGCTATATCCTAGCAGCTTGTCATTAGACTATACATATGCATTTCCGTCTTCAGTCATTAAAATATAGGGGTTAGATTTTTTCAAATCTTTCTCCTGAAAATACACTATTTCAGCCATGTTCAATGGAACCATTTTCACAAAATCTTTTGTCTTATTTTCAAATAAAAGATAATAGCAACTTTCCTTTGAACCCTACTATTTTTGTGATAAAATAAAGAAAACTATGAAAGCGAGGAGATATCATGGCCAAACATAATATTTATACAATGAGTTTCGCTAGTGTCTATCCACTTTATGTTAAGAAGGCAGAGAGAAAAGGACGTACAAAAGCAGAAGTCGATGAAATCATCTGTTGGTTGACAGGATATAGCCCAAAAGAGTTAGAAGAGCAAGCGGAAAAAGAGACAGACTTTGAGACATTCTTAGGAGAGGCTCCTGGGATGAATCCTTCAAGAGCTTTGATCAAAGGGGTGGTCTGCGGTGTCCGAGTGGAAGACGTAGAGGAACCAACTATGAAGGAAATTCGCTATTTAGATAAACTGATCGATGAGTTGGCAAAGGGAAAATCAATGGATAAGATATTGCGGAAAGAATAATCAAAAATAATAAACACTGATTCTATATGATAGGGAGTCTACCTAACCAGGGGGGAATTTTGATGACAAGTGAAGTAAGAAAATATTATGATGAAAATGCAGAACTTGAATGGCAGAGATTAAATAATCCATATTCAATGGTAGAGTTCTCTTCGACCATGTATCTAATAGAAAAATACTTTCCTAAAAACGGTGAAATTATTGACATCGGTTCAGGTCCAGGAAGATACTCTATAGAACTGCTTAAAAAGGGATATGGGGTTAGTCTTTTGGATTTGTCTAAAAATGAGTTAGACATTGCAAAAAGAAAGGTTGAAGAAGCTAATTTGATCGCGGAAAACTACTACTGTAGGAGCGCATTAGAGCTTGAGTTCTTAGAAGATGAATCATTTGATGGAGCTTTAGTAATGGGCCCATTATATCACTTACATAGCTCAGAAGATAGGATCAAGGTATTAAGAGACACCTATAGAATATTAAAAAAGAATGGTCTAGCACTCATATCATATATCAACACATGGGGAGCACTTAAGGCAAGTGTAGGGGAATTTCCAGAAGTCTTTAAAGATATAGAGCATTTTGACAGATATAAAAATGGAGATTTAAAGTTTTCAACAGAGGAAAGCTTTACTTCTACATATTTTACTACACCTCCTTTAGCCTTAGATGAAATAAAGAAATCTGGATTTGAAATAGTATCCTATGCAGGTGCAGAAAGCTTCTTAGCAGGACTTAGTTTTCAGATGAAAAACTTATATTTGTATATGCCTGAAGCATATGAAAACTATATAAAAAAAGCTTCAGAGTATTGTGAATTACCTCAGTATAGAGATACTACAGAGCATCTTCATATAATTGTGAAGAAAGAAAAGTAAAATGTTAAGTGAGGATAGAGACTATGGAATATGAAATTATTCATCTACCAAAAGAGAACTGGAAGGGAACCATAATCCCTATAAAGTATACAGCAGATAAATATTATGATGTTATAGTAAATAAAACAGACAAAGGATTTGCTATTGATATAGAAAAGAAACACTTTGAAGAGCTAGTAACTCATACACCAGAAGAATATGATTTTCCAGATAAGTTATATGAAGACCACTGGGAGAATGCTTATGCTTGGGGAGTGTTAGTTAATAACGAATTAATTGCTGCAATTGAGACAGATCAAGAATTATGGTCTAATCGTCTAAGAATTACAGAACTTTGGGTAGCAGAAAAATATCAAAAACAAGGAATAGGTCATGCCTTAATTGAAATGGCAAAAGAACAAGCAAGAAGAGAACGTCGTCGTGCTATTATACTAGAAACACAATCATGTAATGTTAATGCAATAGATTTTTATCAGCAACACGGCTTTAGCTTGATTGGCCTGGATACTTGCTGCTATAAGAACAATGACTTACATAGAAAAGAAGTAAGATTAGAATTTGGATGGTTCCCCGAAGAAAAGAAAAGATTAAATCGTGAAGAAATAGAAATTAGAATGGAAACTGAGGATGACTGGTACAATGTAGAGCTAATGACACAGCATGCATTTTGGAATAAGCATCATCTTGGATGTGACGAACATTACCTTGTACACAAATTACGTCAAGATAAAGACTATCTTCCAGAGATAAGCAGAATAGCTGTAAAGGATGGAGAAGTAATAGGATGTATAATGTATTCGAAGTCACGAGTAGTTGATGGCGCATATACACATGAAATTGTGACCTTTGGACCTCTTTGTGTAGAGCCTAAATGGCAAGGATGCGGAGTGGGTGAATTCTTATTAAGAGAAACAATGAAACTAGCTGCAAATAAAGGATATAAAGGCATAGTAATTTTTGGAGAACCAGATTATTATCCAAGAATAGGATTTAAGACATGTGATAATTTCAACATCACAACAGCTGATGGCAAAAACTTTGATGCATTTATGGGAATCGAATTAGCAGAAGGAAGTATGAAAGGCATAAAAGGAAAGTTCTATGAATCACAAGTCTTTAGCAAGCTTCCAAAGGAGGAAGTAGAAGAATATAATAAAAAATTTCCTTTACTAAAGAAATTAAGATTTCCAGGACAATGGGATTAATTATATATAGGAAATAACCTTTTTCTCGTTATTTTAAATATTATTTCAGCAGATATCTTAAGGTAAAACTATTTTAGTAAATAAGCAGGAAATATGAAGTATCTATAGAATGTGAAATTATAGACATTCAGGTCGAACTTTGCAAGATGCAGGTATTTATTAGCAATTAAAGTATATAGTTTCTATGTATTCAAGTGTTACTGTAATTTGAATAATAGTTTCTAATAAGGAGCCTCTATATGAATAAATATAGTTTAAAAGTCAAACTAACACTTGCTTTAGTGATTTTGGCATTAAGTTGTGTATTATTAACTGGTTTTTTGCTACAATATATAGCTTCTCAAAATATTGAAGCAAAAATATTAAATAAGAATCAAATAATATCTAGAATGATAAGTGACCAAATTGACATTTATTTAAATGATGCTAAGAGCACAGTAGTTACTGCAGCTAATTTTTCATCTCAAAGTTATGGAGACCTGCCACAGATTAAGAATGAAATCTTTAGGATATTCGATAATTTTGAATATTTTGACTTGATATTTTATATGGATGCCGATGCTAGAGTTGTTTTTTCAAAACCTTCTAATGATAATGTTAGTGATATGATACACAAAGATAGAAGTTATTATTGGGAGGCAATAAATGAAGGTAAAACTTCTATTAGCTCATTACATGTCAGCAGAATATTAAATAGGCCTCATTTTATTATAGCAGCACCTGTACATGATATGAATGGACGTGTTATTGGCTTAATTGGAGCAGGACTACCATTAGCAATATTACAAAGGTTGTAGAAAAAACCCAGAACCTTTTTGATGGAAAGATATGGGTAACAGATGCAAATGGTGTAATAGTCGTGCACCCTGATATTGAAACTAAAAAGGAATTAATAGATTTGGATAATAGTAAGGTAATTAAAGAGGATGAAGAAACTGATTCTTTTAGTGTGCTTAAACAAAAAGAAGAAGCTATTATCACTTATTTCATTGAAGGAAAGAAATATTATGGTGCAGTAACTTTTGTTCCTAATGTCGATTGGATGATAGTTGTAGAGCAAGACCAAGATGTTGTATTTTCAGAAATAATTCAGATGAGAAATCAGCTTACAGACGTAATTTTAATGGTAACTGTTGGAGCTGTAACTATCGGATTAGTATTTGCATTTAGAATAACTAAGCCTATGGAAATATTAGTGAAAAAAGTTAGGGAATTGAGTTACAATTTTAAAAATGCTGAACCTATTAATATAGATTGTAGTTCATACGATGAAATATTTGAGCTTAGCAATGCATTTTATGATATGAGTGTTAGGCTAAAGCTTAATCTAAGTGAGCTAGAGCAGTCTTATATAAGAGAAAATGAGCTACAGCAATACCTCAATAACATACTGAAAAGTGTTGCAAATGGTATATTGGTTATAGACAAAGGCGGGGAAATAACTATATTTAACAAAGCAGCAGAATCAATATCAGGTTATGATTCAAAACAATTTATTCATAGAAATATTAGTGAATTTTTAGGGAGTATAAATCTAGATCTGGGAGAGATTATTAAAAGTGTACTATATGATAACGAGGTTATTACTGATGTTGAATTGACTATGAAAAATAGTACTGATGAAGAAACACCTCTTAGTATATCTGTATCCCAAGTAAAAGATAATGATAAAAGAACAATAGGAGTCGTCATAATATTTAGAGATCTTTCAAGAATTAAAGAAATAGAAGAAGAGTTAAGGAGAGAAGATAGAGTTAGAACTTTAGGAGAGTTGTCAGCATCCATTATTCATGATATTGGCAATCCCTTAGCAGGAATTAGTAATCTGCTTGAGATTTTTAAAGATAGTAGCATAGATGAGGAGAGTAAAAATGAAGTTTTGTATGTGCTTGAAAAAGAAATAAGGGATCTAAACACCCTAGTTATAAAATTTCTTGACTATAGCCGAATTTCTAAATTAGAAAAGAAGAACACAAATATTAATGAATTAATTGAAGATATGTTACAATTATTAAAAGCAAGAATAATATCTAATAGAATAAAAATAAATAAAATATATACTGACGAACCTGTCTTTATAAAAATAGATAGCAGAGCTATTAAGCAGGTATTATTAAACATTATATTAAACTCTATGCATGCAATAGATGAAGAAGGTGAAATAATTATATCATTAGCAAAAAATAATGGGAATGTGATTATATCCATAAGTGATAACGGAGCTGGAATTGATAAGGAAAAGCTTGGAAAAATATTTAATCCATTCTTTACTACTAAAAAGGATGGAACAGGTCTAGGCCTATCAATTGCTTATAAGTTAATTAAAGAACACAATGGACAAATAGATATAAAAAGCAAACTAGGTATTGGAACCGAGATTACTATTTCATTACCTTGTGACAATTAACGATAAATTAGAGATGCAAAAGAGGTGAGAGACGATGAAGATACTAGTAATAGATGATGAGGAAAGCATAAGATTATCTTTAAAGATAGGACTTAAGAAGCTAGGATTAGAAGTACTAACAGCAGAAACAGGAGAAGAAGGCTTAAAAATCTTAGAGACTGAAGGGCCTGATTTAGCAATAGTTGATATTAAGTTGCCAGGTATTGATGGTATAGAAGTATTAAGACGTATTAGGCATACAAGACCATCATGTATAGTTATCATGATAACGTATCTAAGTGAAGTTAATCTGGCAGTCAAAGCTATGAAAGAGGGAGCATATGATTATTTCACCAAGCCATTTTCCATATCGGGGATAAGCGATTCAATAAAGAATACTGTTGAATATCTAAAGGTAAAAAAAGAGATTGACAATATATCATCAGCAAATGATATGATTTTAATTGGAAAATCACCAGAAATTCAGAAAATCAGAGAGATTATTATTGAAATAGGAAGAATGGAATTTGATACAAGTATATTGTTGCAGGGAGAGAGTGGAACCGGAAAAGAAGTAGTTGCTAGGGCTATTCATAATGTAAAATCCAAGGATTCAAACCCATTTATAGCAATAAATTGCGCAGCTATACCAAAGAGTCTCCAAGAGAGTGAACTATTTGGGTACGAAAAGGGTGCATTTACCGATGCAAAAAATCAAAAACTAGGACTTTTTGAGAAGGCAAATGGTGGAATTCTATTTTTAGATGAAATAGCAGATATGGATTTAGGTTTACAAGCCAAAATGTTAAGGGTATTACAAGATAAGAAGTTTAGAAGAATTGGGGGATTAGAAGAAATAGAATTTAGTGCTACAATTGTTTCAGCTACAAATAAAGACTTATTATCAGAAGTTGAGAAGGGTAATTTCCGAGAAGATTTATACTATAGATTAAATATAATTCCTATTCAAATACCTCCTTTAAGGGAAAGACCAGAGGATTTACCAAATTTGGTAAGTTCGTTTATAAATGAATATAATCAGAAGCTAAAAAAGAATATATTTTCTATTAACGATGAAGCTCTTAATGCAATTAAAGTGTATCATTGGCCTGGAAATGTTAGGCAGTTAAAAAATGTAATTGAGAGACTGATGATTTTTAAAAAAGGCAATGAAATCACATTCGAAGATCTTCCAGATGAGATATTTAAACATAAATACTCCAAAGAAGACCCACTGGAATACTTTGGTCTAGAGGAAGCAGAGGAGAAGACCATATGGGGATCTTTACATAAAAACGATTGGAACATAACTAAGACTGCTAATGAACTAGGGATCTCTAGATTAACTCTTAGAAGAAAGATGCAGAAATATGATATAAATAAAGACTAATCATAAAAAGGTGGTAACTTATTTACCGTTGGTGGTAAACAAGTTACCACCTTTTGTTTTCCTATTTGCGCTAAACCTCTTAAATTAGAGGTTTTTTGTATTGGCACAAAACCTGCATTATATATTTATGAAAATGTTTTCACAAAAATAAAAGGAGGAATTATGATGAAACAAGCACTAGAAGGTATAAGAGTACTTGACTTAACTAGAGTATTAGCAGGACCATTTGCAACGATGATATTAGCAGATATGGGAGCAGAAGTCATTAAAATAGAAATGCCTGAAAAAGGTGATGACGCTCGTCAATACGGTCCATTCACTAATGGTGAAAGCGGTTATTTTATGAGTATCAATAGAAATAAAAAAAGTATAACTATGAATTTGAAAAATCAAAAATCAAAAGAAGTATTTATTGAAATGTTAAAAAAGGCAGATGTAGTAGTTGAAAACTATAGGCCAGGTACTATGGAAAAACTTGGATTAGGATATGAGGAGATTAAAAAAATAAATCCAAAAATCATATATGCAGCATCATCAGGATTTGGACATAGTGGTCCTTATAGTAAAAGACCTGCCTATGACGGTGTAGTTCAAGCTATGGGAGGAATTATGAGTATAACAGGACAAAAAGGTGGAAAGCCAACAAGGGTTGGTCCATCTATTGGAGATATTACTGCAGGACTATACACAGCTATAGGAATCCTTGGTGCTCTAAACTATAGAGAAAAAACAGGAATAGGACAAAAGGTTGATGTAGCTATGCTAGATTGTCAAGTATCAATACTGGAAAACGCTATATCTAGATATTTTGTTACAGGCGTATCACCTAAACCAGCTGGCAATAGACATGCTTCAGTAGTTCCCTTCGAACCATTTGAAACTTTAGATGGGGAAATAATGATTGCCGTTGGAAATGATGCACTTTGGAAGAAGTTCTGTCAATGTATTAATGCAGATGAAATGGCAAATGAAGAAAGATTTACTACAAACAAGTTAAGAGCTGATAATTATGATGCATTGAGACCTTTAGTAGCAGAACCACTCAAAACCAAAACTACTAAAGAATGGCAAAGTATTTTAGATGATGCAGGCATCCCAAATGGACCAATAAATGATATGGAACACGTAGTGAATGATCCACAAGTATTAGCAAGAGAAATGATTGTATCTGTAGAACATCCTAAAGCTGGAGAAGTAAAAATGCCAGGTGTACCAATAAAAATGAGTGAAACTCAAGGTAGTGTAAGGTTTGCTCCACCAATATTAGGACAGCACACAGAAGAAGTATTAAAAGAATTAGCAGGTCTATCAGATGAAGAAATTATAGATTTGAGAGAAAACGGAGGAATATAGAAAGGAGGCATTTAAATGGCATTAGATAAACTAAATAAACTCCGCACTATGAAAGAGAAAATACTTGAGGGCGGCGGACAAAAAAGAATCGAAAAACAACATGCACAAGGAAAGTATACAGCAAGAGAAAGACTGGCTCTTCTATTTGATGAAGGAAGCTTTGTTGAAATAGACGCATTTGTAGAGCACAGATGCACAAACTTTGGAATGGAAAATACCAAAGCACCTGGAGAAGGTGTAGTTTCAGGATATGGCACAGTAAATGGCAGATTAGTATATGCATATGCTCAAGACTTTACTGTAATAGGTGGTTCACTAGGAGAAATGCATGCAGCTAAGATTATTAAGGTGCAAAAAATGGCACTTAAAATGGGAGCACCTATTGTAGGTATTAATGACTCAGGCGGAGCAAGAATACAAGAAGGTGTTGATGCATTGTCGGGATATGGGAATATATTCTACAATAATATAATTTCTTCAGGAGTTATACCTCAAATATCAGTTATATTAGGGCCATGTGCAGGCGGAGCATCATATTCACCAGCATTAACAGATTTCATACTTATGGTAGAGAACACAAGCAAAATGTTCATAACAGGTCCACAGGTTATCAAAACTGTTACAGGAGAAGATGTTTCAGCAGAGAGTTTAGGTGGAGCAATGGCTCATAACAAGATTAGTGGAGTAGCACATTTTGCAGAAAAAACTGAAGAAGAGTGTTTTGGAACAATAAAGAGACTACTAAGCTTCCTTCCATCAAATAATATTGAAGATGCACCAGCATTTAATACAGGTGATGATTTAAACAGATTGGAAGAAAAATTAAATGATATCATACCAGACAATCCAAATAAACCTTATGATATAAAAGAAATAATCGAATCATTAGCAGATAATGGAGATTTCCTTGAAGTACAGCCATACTTTGCACCAAACATAGTAACAGGATTCTTAAGAATTAATGGTAGATCAGTAGGGGTTATTGCAAACCAACCTAAGTCTCTAGCGGGCTGCTTAAATATTAATGCATCTGATAAAGCAGCTAGATTTATCCGTACATGTGATTCGTTTAATGTACCACTACTTACTTTAGTTGATGTACCTGGTTTCCTTCCTGGTACAGATCAAGAGTATGGTGGAATCATCAGACATGGTGCAAAGATGCTATTTGCATATGGAGAAGCTACAGTACCTAAGGTAACAGTAATATTAAGAAAAGCCTATGGCGGAGCATATATTGCAATGTGCAGCGCAGACTTAAAGGCAGACATGGTGTTAGCATGGCCAACAGCAGAAATAGCGGTAATGGGCCCAGAAGGAGCAGCTAATATAATATTTAAAAACGATATAGAAAAAGCAAAAGACCCAGCAAAAGTGAGAACAGAAAAGGTAGCAGAGTATAGAGACACAGTGTCAAATCCATACACAGCAGCAGCAAGAGGATATGTAGATGATGTAATAGAGCCAGCAACAACAAGACAAAGAATAATAAGTGCATTTGACATGCTAGCAAGCAAGAGACAGAGTTTGCCAGCAAAAAAACATGGCAATATGCCTTTATAAAGAGGTGAAATGAATGTTTTCAGAGATAATAACAATAAATGAGTCTTTAGTTATTACAGCATTTAGTATGTTATTAGTATTTGCTGCTTTAATAGGCTTATCTTTTACAATAGACGGATTTAGAGTACTAGCACACAGCTTAGAAAAAAAAAATAAGAACAAGTCAGAACCTGTAGCTAGTGTAAATGAATCAGTAGCTAACCCTGTTGTACAAGATATAACTAGTCAAGAAGATGATTTAGAATTAGTTGCAGTAATAACAGCAAGTATAGCTGCCATGCTATCGAGATCAGCAAATAGCATAGTAGTAAGAAACATAGTAAGAGTACCTCAGACTACACCGGTATGGGGTAGCATATCAAGACAAGAAATAGTAAATAAGTAGTTATATAAATCAACCATAAGGATATAAGGAGGCATTATAATGAAAAAATTTATAGTAAATGTGAACGGAAATAGCTATGAAGTTGAAGTAGAAGAAGTAGGCGGTTCATCACAACCCGCAGTATCAAGCCCAGCACCAGTAGCACAGCCAGTACAAGCTAAAGCGCCAGCAGCTCCAGCACCAGCAGCACCAAAGGCAGAAGCAAAACCAGTTCAAGCAGTACCACAAGGAGCAGAAGTAGTAGAAGCACCAATGCCAGGAACCATATTAGATATAAAAGTTAATCAAGGGGACACAGTTAAAAAAGGACAAGTACTACTTATATTAGAAGCAATGAAAATGGAAAACGAAATAATGGCACCAAGAGATGGAAAGGTTACAGCAGTAAATACATCAAAAGGATCATCAGTTAACGTAGGAGATCCATTAGTATCATTATCATAAGCAAAAACATACCCGAAAGAGAGGTTTTCTAGATGTTTTTAGAATTATTGAAAGGTTTCTGGGCAGGCACAGGCTTTGCAGCTTTGACATCAGGACACTATATAATGCTTGGTATTTCATTAGTATTACTTTACCTGGCAATTAAAAAAGGCTTTGAGCCACTATTATTAGTACCAATAGCATTTGGAATGCTACTAGCAAACCTACCATTAGGCGGTCTAATGGATGGTCCTATAGTGGAGATAGTAAGAGATCCAAATACAGGAGAGTTAGTTTCTCAAACTAAGCAAGTAGGTGGATTGCTCTACTATCTATACCAAGGAGTTAAACTTGGGATTTATCCTCCACTAATATTCTTAGGAGTAGGAGCAATGACAGACTTCGGTCCACTAATTGCAAACCCAAGAAGTATATTGCTAGGAGCAGCAGCACAGTTTGGAATATTCTTTACATTTGTAGGAGCAACAGTATTAGGATTTACAGGTCCAGAAGCAGCATCAATAGGTATCATAGGGGGAGCAGACGGACCAACAGCATTATATATTACAAGCAAGCTAGCACCCCACTTACTAGGACCAATAGCAGTAGCCGCATACTCATATATGGCATTAGTACCAATTATACAGCCGCCAATAATGAGAGCATTAACGACTAAGAAAGAAAGACAAGTAAAGATGGAACAGTTAAGACCAGTATCAAAGACTGAAAGAATACTATTCCCAATAGTAGTAACTATACTAGTTTCATTACTACTTCCATCAGCAGCATCACTAGTTGGACTTTTAATGCTAGGTAACCTAATAAGAGAAAGTGGAGTAGTAGAGAGACTTTCAAAGACAGCACAAAACGAATTAATGAATATTATAGTTATATTCCTAGGAGTTACAGTTGGAGCCACAGCATCAGCAGAAGCGTTCCTAAACTTAGGAACTATAAAAATAATAGCACTAGGACTTATAGCGTTCTCAATAGGAACAGCAACAGGAGTAATTTTTGGAAAGATAATGTACAAAACATCAGGTGGAAAGGTAAATCCACTAATAGGAGCAGCAGGAGTATCAGCAGTACCTATGGCAGCAAGAGTAGCACAAAAAGTTGGACAGGAAGAAAATTCGTCAAACTTCCTACTAATGCATGCAATGGGACCTAACGTAGCAGGAGTTATAGGTTCAGCAGTAGCAGCAGGAGCACTTTTGATGTTCTTTGGAGGCTAAAATATAAAAAACAATGTTTTATGTAGGTGCTGCCGTTGGCAGCCCACAGGGCACCCATTTCAGGTGCCCTGAATTATTTTTTGAATAAATAATGACTTTATTGTAAAATTGCTTTATTATATATGTAATGACAAGCTTCCATGCCAGCTTGTAGGAAATGAGGTTTTTGTCCTTCCGAAAAAGCAGAAAGGCGGTAAAATATTGAAAGAAAAAGTATTGAAACTACTTAAGGATAACAAAAGTCAATTTATATCTGGTCAAGAAATTAGCCATCAACTTAATGTAAGTAGAACAGCTATCTGGAAATATATTAATGCATTAAAAGAGGAAAGCTACGAAATTGAATCTGTATCTAGAAAAGGACATAAGCTTATATCTACACCAGATATTCTTAATTATGAGGAAATATCAGAATATTTGACTACTCAGTATGTTGGTAGAGAGATTTATTATTTTGATTCAATAGACTCTACAAATATTAAGGCTAAAGACCTTGCCTATAATAACGAAGCTGATGGAACTGTGGTAATAGCAGAGGAACAGAATCAAGGGAGAGGTAGATTGGGTAGAAACTGGTCATCTCCTAAAAAGATGGGTATATGGATGTCAATTATTCTAAAGCCTCAAATAGAGCCACAGGATGCAGTAAAGGTTACTCAAGTGGCTGCAGCTGCAGTATGGAAGGCAATCGCTCAAATGGGAATTAAAACTCAAATAAAGTGGCCTAACGATATAGTTCTTAATGGCAAAAAAATCTGTGGCATATTGACTGAAATGAGTGGAGAATTGAACAGATTAAATTATTTAGTGGTGGGTATTGGTATCAATACAAATACTAATAAGGAGGATTTTCCAGAAGAGATTAGAAATATGGCTACATCCATAAAAGCAGAGACTAGTAAAGAGATGGAAAGAAAGAAATTACTAGCCTCAGTATTGAATAATTTTGAGGCTTTATATGACCAATTAATTAACCATAGTAGTATAGAGGAAGCCTTAATAATATGCAAAGAAAATTCTGCCCTTATTGGAAAGAATGTAAGATTGATTATAAAGGGAGAAGTAAAAGAAGTAGAAGCTATGGATATAAATGAAGATGGAGAGCTAATAGTTAAAGATAAAGAAGGGAATACATCAAAGGTTATATCTGGAGAAGTATCAGTTAGAGGGCTATATGGGTACGCATAGCTAACGACACTACATCTATTCTCTTTGACAGAACCCAGTTAAGCATTTCTATACTAGTAAAGAAAAAAGATTGTTTGTAGTTCATGAATCAAATAAATATGAAGAAAAAAATATATTATTGCATATACATTTAAAAGTTGTTAAAATATAATTGTAAATTAGCCAATATCCAATGGAATTGGACTATATTGTAGTAAGTATATCTATATTAATACGACTAGTATCCATTATGGAACTAGAGCGGGAGGCGATTTTAATGTCAAATATCTGTACAAAATCACCAAAATCATCTTTTAATATTAGAAAGATGGCTATTATCGGGGTACTTGGTGCAATCTCAGCAGTACTAGGGATGACTCCAATAGGATTTATTCCAGTTGGACCTACAAATGCAACTATAATGCACATACCTGTAATCATAGGTGCTATTGTAGAGGGGCCAATAGTAGGCATGTTTGTTGGACTCATATTTGGTGTTTTTAGCTTAATAAGAGCCATAACGACACCAACAGTCATATCACCAGTATTTTACAATCCGTTAGTATCTATACTACCAAGGATACTTATAGGATTAGTGTCTTATTATACATTTGTTTCTGTTAGAAAAATGAACAGAAAAACTTCAATATTTATCCTAATTAGTATTTGGGCAGCTGTGCTAGCATATTTATCATTCTCATTTGTAAAAAACATTGGAGTATATTCTGCTGGAGATATTGGGCTTGGGAAGCTAGCTTTTAGCGGAATTTTAGTGGTCTTCACATTGTTCATAGGTTGGTTATCCTATAGAAAGCTAAATCATAATGCATTAGATGTGATGTTAGGTACCATATTAGGTACACTTACTAATACTGTAGGTGTTTTAGGAATGATTTATGTCTTTTACGGCAGATGGTTTGTAGAGATGATGGGCGGAGACCCTAATCTAGCTGGACAAGTAATTTTAGGAATTGCAATAGCTAATGGTATACCAGAGGTTATAATTGCTGTTATAATAGTTACTAGTGTAATACTTGGGATGAAAAAGCAATCAATACAAAAATAATATATATTAATATATTTTACAAAAGTAGGTGTGACAATGATTTTAGTATGTGATGTTGGAAATACTAATGCTGTGATTGGAGTTTTTCAAGGCGAAAGATTACTTAAAGACTGGAGAATATCAACTGATAAGGATAAAACTTCAGACGAATATGGGATTATAATAGACCAGTTATTTAGATATAATGATATAAATATAGATGATATAGAAGGAGTAATAATATCATCTGTTGTTCCTAACCTAATGCATACACTGCAAGCGATGAGTGTAAAATATTTAAATAAAGAGGCTTTAATAGTAGGGCCGGGAATAAAAACTGGCATCAATATTAAGTATGATAATCCTAGGGAAGTGGGAGCGGACAGAATAGTAAATGCAGTTGCTGCATATGAGAAATATGGCGGACCATTGATAATAGTAGATTTTGGGACGGCTACAACCTTTTGTGCTATATCCAAGGATGGAGAGTATGAAGGAGGCACCATAGCTCCTGGTCTGATAATTTCAAGCGAAGCATTGTTCCAAAAAACTGCAAAGCTTCCTAAAATAGAGATAGTAAAACCAGAAAAGGTTATTAGCAAAAACACAGTAAATAGCTTGCAGTCAGGAATAATTTACGGTTATGTAGGATTAGTAGATTATATAGTAAAGAGAATGAAGGCTGAAATGAATGATGAAGTAAAGGAAGTAATAGCAACAGGTGGGCTATCAACATTAATTGCAAGCGAATCAGAAACCATAACTAAAATAGATAAGTTGCTTACTCTAGAAGGACTAAGAATAATATACGACAAAAACAAGTAGCTTTTGCTACTTGTTTTTGTATTATTATGGATATAAAATAGAGATAAAATAGAATTTAATGAAATAATCACTCAGGGTTAGTGGTCGGGCTAAACAAATTTTTTTGCACGCTATACCTAAACGAGCGAATTTTTTAAGATGTTTTTTTATATCCATTCACTAAGAATTATAGTTTGTGATTAGAAGTTCGATTATTATTTCATTAGATTTTGAATGCAGATGTTAATACACGAGGAGTGATAGGGTGAAGATAGGAAATATAGAGATAGAGAATAGGGTTTTCTTAGCTCCTATGGCAGGAATAACAGATGTGGTATTTAGAACTATATGCAAAGAGATGGGAGCAGGACTTGTGTATAGTGAAATGGTAAGCGCTAAAGGTCTCTATTACAAAGATAAAAAAACAGAAGATTTGATGGTAATAGATGAAAGGGAAAGACCTTCTATCTTACAGATATTTGGTTCTGATGCCGAGATTATGAAGCAAGTTACCTATGATTATCTGAATAAAAGAGAGGACATAGATATCATTGATATTAACATGGGTTGCCCAACTCCTAAAATAGTTAAAAATGGAGACGGAAGTACATTAATGAAAGAGCCAGAGAAGATTAGAGATATTGTAAAGAAGGTTGTATCTGTGTCGACCAAGCCTGTTACAATTAAAATTAGAGCGGGCTGGGACGACACAAGTATAAATGCAGTCGAGATTGCTAAAATTATAGAAGATAATGGAGCAAGTGCTATTGCTGTCCATGGAAGAACCAGAGAACAGTTTTATACGGGGACTTCTGATTGGAATATAATTAAGGAAGTAAAAGAGAATACAAGAATACCTATTATAGGAAATGGAGATATATATACACCTGAAGATGGTCTTAGAATGATGAAAGAGACAGGCTGCGATGCCATTATGATAGGCAGAGGAAGCAGAGGTAACCCTTGGATATTTAAGAGAACAGTTGCTCTTTTGGAAAAGGGAATTAATATTTCACTACCAACAACATCAGAGCGTATAGATATGTGCTTAGAGCATTTTAGGACACTATGCGATTTAAGGGGAGAAAGAATAGGTGTTAAAGAAATGAGAAAGCATATAGCATGGTACATTAAAGGCATGAGAGATTCTGCTGAAGTAAAGAACAAGATAAACACAGTAATTGATAGAGAGCAAATGGAAAATGAGTTATTAGAATATAGAAAGATATTGAATTTAAGCTAATCTGGAGGTATTGGGATGAAGAGAGTAGTCAGTATTAGTATTGGGTCATCTAAAAGAAACCACAGGGTAGAGACTAGTATGTTAGGTCAGGATATAATCATTGAAAGAATAGGAACTGACGGGGATAAGAAGAAGGCAATACAGATTATAAAAGAGTTGGATGGGAAAGTAGATGCATTTGGCTTGGGAGGAATAGACATTTATTTAAGTTGTAAGGATAAAAGATACATAATAAAGGACTCAATTCCTCTAAAACAAGCTGCCTTAAAAACGCCGATATTAGATGGAACTTTTTTAAAGGATACACTAGAAAGAAGAATAATAAGTCTAATCAATAAGGAAAACATTGTAAATTTAAAAGATAAAAAGGTTTTAATAACATCTGCGCTAGACAGATTTGGTATGGCGGCAGCCTTTGAAGAACATGGCAGCATCATTACATATGGAGATATAATATTTGCCCTAGGAATACCTTTAAGGATAAAGTCATATAATACCTTATACAGTATCGCAAGAGTAGTAGCACCGTATGTATTAAGATTGCCATTCCATATGTTATATCCCACTGGTGAGAGTCAAGATACTGATTCTAATAGCAAATTCAGCAGATTTTTTCAAGAAGCAGACATTATAGCAGGAGATTACTTGTACATTAAAAAGAATATGCCTAAAACTATGGAAGGAAAGATAATAATCACCAATACAATTACCCCTAGCGATATTGAAGATTTAACAAAAAGGGGAGTGGAGCTTTTAATAACTACCACACCAGAGCTAAACGGAAGATCCTTTGGAACAAACGTTATGGAGGCAGCAATAGTAGCTTTATCAGGAAAGGCACCAGAGAATATGGGAAGTAAAGGTTTTGATAAAATGCTAGATGAGTTAGGATTTAGACCTAGAATAGAGTATCTTAATAGGCAAAATAAATTCAATTCAATGCTGAAAGGGGATAGGAGGGTGTCAGGGTAGCTTAGTATACATTTTAGATCCAGATGATTATAAAAATTATTTAAAAAAAGGAATTATCAAGTATATACCAGATAATATGTTATTGCTCTTTCAAAAAAGAATAAAACCTAGAATAGTTTGTAGCTTCGAAAAAGATGAAGGTAAGACTGCATATGGTAGTGTAGTTGGAGTTTTTATTACATATAAAAACTTATCAAAAATTGATTACTTAGCTAAGCTTATTGATGCATTAAACTCAATAAAAACAGAAGAAACAAGAAAGCTGATTTTGGAAAGAATACATACTCTTTCGCGGGAAGACATCAAAGAAATAGAGAAAAAGTGTGGACTAAGAGTTCTAGATGGAAGAAATGAAGTTGTACTTGGTTTGCCATATGTATTAAAAGAAATTTGCAGACTAAGAAATCAATTATTAAATGAAAAAGAAGTATTGATAATTAGTGATGATACGGCATTAACTGAGAAGTTAACAATTAAAATAGCAAAAGAATTGAGGTTTTTAACTGTTATGAGCAAGGAAACAGTTTTGCTTGAAAAACTGGGAAGAGAAGTTTTAATCGAAACAGGGCTTTCTCTTCAATCTATAGATAAATTTGGCAGAACAGTTCAAAAATTTGATATGATTATAAACATGAGTTCAGACATAGATTTTCATATCAATAATATTAAAAAAAATGCAATAATAACCGATATAAGTATAGGAAGAAAACTTAGAGGTTCAAATACCAGTAGAAAGGACCTCATAATTATAGAAGATTTATTATTTGAAAATGGTGGAATAATTAATAGCAATCCTGAAGTGTTTTCCTTTAATGAGAAAATTTCTTCTTATGTATATGAAGGAATAAAATCTCAAGATAGCATAAAGCCAGTTGGACTCATAGCAAACAATAAAAAATTTAAGCTCAAGGAGCTGGTAGATACTTATTATAGTAGGAACAGTAATAGTTCAGTGTTTTTATTGAAGTAAATTAGGGAAGAAAGCAAATTTATGTTTTGATATACTCTTGACAATGTATGATTACTAAATTATAATAGTCATCATAAATAAAGGGTAGGCACTGTAAGGCACTTACGGTGCTTCTTATTTAGCTACCACATAAATAGCTTCTAATATTTCGGCAATCTGCTATAATATGGGGCTAAGGACAATAGAGACTTTTATAAAAGTATTCTACTAAATAAATTTAATTATTATAGTATTACTAATTAATTTGGAAAATATTTCAAACAAATCTTTAATAAAGGAGAGAAGGAAATGACTGAAAGAGAGATATTCTTAACAGCAGAGGGGCTAAAAAAGATAGAAGAGGAATATGATGAGCTAAGGACAGTTAGAAGAAAAGAAGTAGCAGATAGAATAAAGCAAGCATTAGCTTTTGGAGATATAAGTGAGAATTCAGAATATGATGAAGCTAAAAATGAACAGGCTCGTTTAGAAGAACGTATTGCCAAGCTTGAAAGAACTCTTAGAAATGCTAGGGTAATAGAAGAAGAGGATATATCAGAAGAAGTAGTGAGCATTGGTTCAAAAATTATTGTTAAAGACATTGAATATGATGAAGAAATTAAATATACAATAGTAGGCTCAGCTGAGGCAGATCCATATGAAGAAAGGATTTCTAATGAATCCCCAGTAGGTAGGACCTTGATTGGAAGAAGAGCTGGTGATATAGTAGAAGTACAAGTTCCAGATGGAATTATTAAGTACGAAATAGTATCTATTAGTAGATAACTATTGCGCTAAGAGTGTAATAGGAGGCGGTCAAATGATTAATGAAGAAAATAACCTTAGTGAATTATTACTTATTAGAAGAGAAAAGTTAAAAAACCTAAGAGAGATAGGGAAAGATCCTTTTCTAGTAGAAAAGTATGATGTGACAGATTATAGTGATAAGATTAAAGAGAATTATGAAGAAATGGAAGGCAAAGAAGTATCATTAGCTGGAAGAATCATGACTAAAAGAGGTCATGGTAAAGCTAGTTTTGCAGATATTCAAGATAGTCAAGGTAGGATACAGTTATTTGTCAAGGTAGATATAGTTGGAGAGGAAACTTACGAATTGTTTACTACCTATGACATAGGAGATATAGTCGGGGTAAAAGGTGAAGTGTTTAAGACTAAAACTGGCGAGATTTCTATTAAAGCTAATGAAGTTACATTACTCTCAAAATCTTTACAAATTCTACCCGAAAAATTTCATGGTTTAAAGGATCTTGATTTAAGATATAGACAAAGATATGTTGATTTAATAATGAATCCGGAAGTGAAACAAACATTTATAAAGAGAAATAGAATAATAAAGGCTATAAGAAGTTTTTTAGATGAAAGAGGATATTTAGAGGTGGAAACACCTATACTTAATACAGTTGCAGGAGGAGCGGCAGCTAGACCATTCCTTACTCATCACAACACTTTAGACTTAGATATGCAGCTAAGAATAGCAAATGAACTTTATCTAAAAAGACTTATAGTAGGTGGTTTTGATAAGGTTTATGAAATGGGTAAAATGTTTAGAAATGAAGGTATATCTATCAAACATAATCCTGAGTTCACAAATATAGAACTATATTCAGCTTATGAAGACTATGAATATATGATGAGAATTACTGAAGAGCTTGTGGCATACTGTTCTGAAGTAGTAAATGGGACTAGTGTAATAGAATATCAAGGAAAAGAGATAGACTTTAAACCACCATGGAGAAGAGTATCTATGCATGACCTAGTTAAAGAAAAAACAGGTGTTGATTTCTATACTTTAGAAAGCGATGAAGAAGCGAGAAAGATTGCAAAAGATCAATTGCACTTAGAAGTTGAAGCTCACATGACGAAGGGACATCTTGTTAATTTGGCATTTGAAGAGTTCTGTGAAAAAGACTTAATGCAGCCAACCTTTGTTTTACATCATCCTGTAGAGGTTTCGCCACTTGCTAAGAGAAATCCAGATAATCCTTTAATCACAAATAGATTTGAAGCCTTTGCAAACACATGGGAAATAGCAAATGCATTTTCAGAGCTAAATGACCCAATAGACCAAAAAGGAAGATTTGAAGAACAACTTAAACAACGGGAATCAGGAGATGAAGAAGCACATCCTATGGATGAAGACTTTATAAATGCCTTAGAAATTGGACTGCCACCAACAGGGGGCTTAGGAATTGGAGTAGATAGATTAATAATGCTACTTACGAATTCTGCTTCTATTAGGGATATTATCTTCTTCCCGACAATGAAACCAATAGATAAATAAGAACTACTATTATAAACATTTAGCATTAAACACATATGGTGTGGATATAACACTATATGTGTTTGTTTTTTATCTAAGCTAATTATATAGGTGCTACAATGAATGACTTAGAATATATTAGAACTATTAAAAATTTTCTGTTGACATGACGTAAATCCAATGTTATATTGAGAATTACTCTAGTCTATTCTAAAGAGGTGAACAAAATTTAAATTAAAGTAGTTGACTAAGATTTAGAAATATGTTATATTAATAAAGTCGCCACTAGGCGATATGAAAAAAGGAATTTTTAAAACATCAAAAAAAGTGTTGACAAACAGTCTTAAAAATGATAAGCTATAAAAGTTGCTAACAAAGTTGGTCTTTGAAAATTGAACAGTGAGAAGAAAAAAACACAGACATCCAAAATGAAAATTTTAGATGCGCTTAAAACAAG
>Ga0265293_10005297_pt1 | contig 21712 bp, 20 predicted proteins | sample Munlanlewell138R_FD_192505 | JGI IMG/M metagenome (GOLD analysis project Ga0265293, IMG submission 192505) | Leachate microbial communities from a municipal landfill in Southern Ontario, Canada - Leachate well 138R | ecosystem: Engineered > Solid waste > Landfill > Unclassified | place: Canada... | reverse complement strand
GTCAAAGCTGCCGGCGGGCAGGGCGATCCAGGCTGCGAGGGTAGGGAGCAATCCCAGCAGCCACAACAGGCCGTGGGCCAGGGTGTTTTTCATGATTCCGTCCGGCAACGTTACCCGGTTGAGGGTAGCGGGTTTGGGCGGTGAAATGAATCTTTCTCGGCGACAAATCCGCCCCTAGCCGCCCGCCTCGAGCGCCCTCTGGGTGGTCTCCGGGTCGAGGGCGAGCAGGGCTTCGTAGTGGCTGACGAATACCCGGCCGCCGAAATGGTCGAGAAAATCCGACTGGCGCAGCTGGTCCATCACCGGGCCCTTCACCTCCGACAGGTGCAGCTGGATGCCGGCGGCGCGCAGGCGCTCGGCGATGGCTTCCAGGCTTTCCAGGGCGCTGGCATCGATGAGGTTGACGGCGGGACACATCAGCACCAGGTGGCGAATCCCCGGGTGGCGGCTCACCTGCTCGGCGACCCTGTCCTCCAGGTAGCGGGCGTTGGGAAAGTACAGGCTCTCGTCCACCCGCATCGACAACACCGTGGGGCTTTCCACCACCTGAAACCGGGAGACATTGCGAAAATGCTGGCTGCCGGGGAGCTGGCCCACCACGGCGATATGGGGCTCGCTGGTGCGCTTCAAAAACAGGAACAGGGAGAGCCCGACCCCCATCAGGATTCCCGTTTCCACCCCCACCAGCAGCACCCCCAGCATGGTGGCCGCCATGGCCAGGGCGTCGGGCCGGGAGTAGCGCCAGGTGCGGGCCAGGGCGCCGAGATCCACCAGGCTCAGCACCGCCACGATGATGGTGGCCGCCAGCACCGCCTGGGGCAGGTTGCGAAACAGCGGGGTGAACAGCACGACGGTCAGGGCGAGCCCGAGGGCGGTGAGGGCCCCCGCCATGGGAGTGCGGGCGCCGGCATCGTAATTGACCACCGAGCGGGCAAAGCCCCCGGTGACGGGGAAGCCCCCGCCCACCGCCGCGGCGAGATTGGCGGCGCCGAGGCCCACCAGCTCCCGGTTGGGCTCGATGCGCTCGCGGCGCTTGGCGGCGAGGGTCTGGCCCACGGACACCGACTCCACGAACCCCACCAGGCTGATCAGCACCGCCGCCGGCAGCAGTTGCAGGGCGCGGCCGGCATCCAAGGGCGGCAGGGCGAGGGGCGGCAGGCCGCCGGGCACCGCGCCCACCACCGCCACGCCGGCGGCGGCGAGATCGAGAAGGCTCACCACCACCACCGCGAGCAGGAGGACGACCACGGGGCCGGTTCTGGCGAGATTGCCGGCGAGACCGGCAGCGACCCCGAACCGGCACAGCCAGCCCCGCAGGTGAGCGCGGGCCAGATACAGCAACGCCAGGGCGGCGATACCGATGGCGAGGGTGGGAAGATGAGTAGCGGGCAGCCCGCGCCAGAGGGCGCCGAGGGTATCGACGGCGTTATGGCCGGCGGCCTTGATCCCGAGGATATGGCGCAACTGGCCGATGGCGATGAGGATCCCGGAGGCGCTGATGAACCCGGAGATCACCGGGTGGCTGAGAAAATTGGCGATGAAGCCGAGGCGCAGCACCGCCATCACCACCAGCACCAGCCCCGACAGCAGGGCGAGCAGCAGGGCTCCGGCGACGTACTCCGCGCTGCCGGCGGGGAAAATCCCGCCGAGGGCGGCGGCAGTCATCAACGACACCACCGCCACCGGCCCCACCGCCAGGGCGTTGCTGGTGCCGAACAGGGCATAGGCCACCAGGGGCAGGATGCTGGCGTAAAGCCCGGTGATCGGCGGCAGGCCGGCGAGCATGGCGTAGGCGAGGCTCTGGGGAATCAGCATCAGGGTGACGATCGCCGCCGCCAGGCCGTCCTGGGCGGCGATCGCCCTGTTGTAGGTCCTGAGCCAGTGGAGGCAGGGCAGCAATCCCGCGAGCCCGCCCTTCATTTGCTGTCCACACCGTCGTAGTCGCAGGCGGGCCGCGGATCCGGGGTATTGGGGGCGACATCGAGGTGGCGGGGTTTCACCAGCAGCTCATGGCCCTTCAGCATCAGGTCGAAGTAGATGCTGGGCATCCAGTGGGCCTTGAGGCTCCAGGCCAGCCAGCGGGGCACCGTCGGGTCGAGGGGGAAGGTGGGCAGCAGTTTGCCGCCGTAGCCGAATTCCGCCAGCACCACCTTGCCCCGTTCCACTGTGAGGGGGCAGGAGCCGTAGCCGTCGTAGACCGCCCGGGGCTGGTGGCCGTCGAGGACGCTGACGATATTCTCGGCGACGATGGGGGCCTGCTTGCGCACCGCGGCGGCGGTCTTGGCATTGGGGGCCGAGCACACGTCCCCCAGGCTGAAGATATTGCCGTAGGTATTGTGGCGCAGGGTCTCGGGGCTGACATCCACCCAGCCTTCGGCGTTGGCGAGGGGGCTTTGGCGCACGAAATCCGGTGCCCGCTGGGGCGGCACGGCGTGGAGCATGTCGAACTCGCGCTCGACGGTGCGGCTGTTGCCGTCGCCATCCAGCTCCCTGAACCAGGCCTTGTGGGCGGGGCCGTCCACGGCAACGAGGGTGTTGTTGAAATTCAGGTGGGCGCCGTAGCGCTCCACGTACTTCATCAGCGGCGGCACGAAGTCGGCGACGCCGAACAGCACCGCGCCGGCGGAGCAGAAATCCACCTGGATGTTGTCGAGCACCCCGGTGCGGCGCCAGTGGTCGCAGGAGAGGTACATGGCCTTCTGGGGCGCCCCCGCGCACTTGATGGGCATGGGCGGCTGGGTGAAGAGGGCGCGGCCGCCCTTGAGCTGGCGCACCAGCTGCCAGGTGTAGGGGGCGAGGTCGTAGCGGTAGTTCGAGGTCACGCCGTTCTTGCCGAGGGTATCGCGCAGCCCTTCGATGGCGTCCCAGTGGAAGCTGAGGCCGGGGCACACCACCAGCACCCGGTAGCCGAGGCGGCTGCCGTCCTCCAGCACCACCTGCTGGCGCTCCGGCTCGAAGCCCGCCGCCGCGGCGCGGATCCACTGAATTCCCCGGGGAATGCAACGGGCCATGGCGCGGTGGGTGCGGCCCGGGGTGAACACCCCGGCGCCCACCAGGGTCCAGCCCGGTTGGTAGTAGTGCTCCTCGCTGGGCTCGACGATGGCGATGCGCAGATCCTTGCGGCGCCTGCCGAGGCTCGCCGCCACGGCGCAGCCGGCGGCGCCGCCGCCGACGATGAGCACGTCGACCCGTTGCACATGGGCAGCCCCCAGGGGGCCAACCCCGGTCGCGGCACCGGCACCCCGCAGCCAGCGCTCCTCAAGCCTCGGGCGCAGGGTGGAGAGGTCATAGCCCGCCCGGCGGGCGGTGGCCATCACCGAATCGGGGTCGAGCTGATGGGCCTCGGCCATGGCCCAAAGGTTGGTACAGCGGGTGCCGGTGCGGCAAAAGGCCAGCACCGGGCCCTCGACCTGGTCCAGCAGGGCGCGGAAGGCCTCGACGTCCCCATCGCTGATCTGGCCGGAGATCACCGGCAGGTAGTGGTAGTCGAGTCCCGCGGCCCGGGCCGCCGCTTCCATGGCGGCGCTGTCCGGCTGGCCATCGCCCTCCCGGTCCGGGCGGTTGTTGATCACCGCTTGAAAACCCTGGGCCGCCAGGGCGCCCATGTCCTCCGGCATCAGCTGGCCGGATACCGAGAGGGCGGGGGTCAGTTGCTTGATGGGTTCCATGGCGCTTACCTCGGCGACTCAGAGCACGTTGAGGGGAATTTTCAGGTAGCGGGTGCCGTTGTCCTCCGCCGGAGGCAGGTGGCCGGCGCGCATGTTGACCTGCACCGACGGCAGGATCAGGGTCGGCATCCCCAGGGTGGCATCCCGAGCATTGCGCATCGCCACGAAGGCCGCCTCGTCGATGCCCTCGTGGATATGGATATTGGTGCGGCGCTGCTCCCCCACCGTGGTTTCGTACAGAAAGTCGTCCCGCGCCGGGGTGCCGTAGTCGTGGCACATGAACATCCGGGTGTCGTCCGGCAGGGCGAACAGCCTTTGCACGGAGCGGTACAGGGTATGGGCATCGCCGCCGGGGAAGTCGCAGCGGGCGGTGCCGTAGTCGGGCATGAACAGGGTGTCGCCGACGAAGGCGGCGTCGCCGATCACATAGGTCATGCACGCCGGGGTGTGGCCCGGGGTGTGGATGGCGCGGGCCGGAATGTTGCCCACCTGGAAGGTCTCGCCATCCGCCAGAAGCTTGTCGAACTGGCTGCCGTCATGGACGAAGTCGGCGCCGGCGTTGAACAGCTTGCCGAAGGTGTCCTGCACCCGGGTGATGCGGTCGCCGATGGCCAGGGTGCCACCGAGCTTGTCCTTCAGGTAGGGCGCAGCGCTCAGGTGGTCGGCGTGGACGTGGGTTTCGAGAATCCACTGCACCGCGAGCCCTTGGGCGCGCACATGGTCTATCAGTTTGTCCGCCGCGCCGTGGGAGGTACGCCCCGAGGCGGGATCGTAGTCCAGCACCGAATCCACCAGCGCGCACTGGCGGGTTTCGGGGTCGCTGACCACATAGCTGTAGGTATAGGTGGCCGGATCGAAAAAGGCTGCGACGAGGGGTTTCATGGCGTGGCTCCCTGGTGGTGGAATGGCTCTTTCGGGCACTGTCGCCGGGCGGCTTGACCCGGCTCCGAAGTCGGGGAAAAACTAACATAATTTTTTGGAATAAGGTTAGATCAATTGGTTATATAAGATTGCTTTCCCTTCGCGCGCCACCGCCCCAGTGAACCTTAGCGACATCGCGCACTCAAAAAACGTCGAACAAAAGCAAAACCCAAGGAGAGACCCATGACCACTCACACCCTCAACCTCCGCTCCATCGTCTACTTTGTCGTATTGTTCTTTTCCCTCGCCGCAGTCCAGGTGCCCGCCCACGCGGCCCTGATCGGCACCGATTCCCTGGTTTCCCAGGCGGAGCTGCAACAGCAGCGGGACGCCCTCGCGGAACAGCTGCTCCGGGATGACGTGAAGAAGGAACTGCTGACCCTCGGGGTCGACCCGGCCGATGTCACCGAGCGGGTCAACGGCATGACCCAGAGCGAAATCCAGCAGGTCCAGGGCCAGCTCGACAGCCTCCCCGCCGGCAGCGGCCTCGGCACCGTGGCGGTGGTGCTGCTGATCCTGATTCTCCTCGAAGTCGCCGGCGTGATCGACATCTTCCCCAAACTGTAAGCCAGTTCCCCCTGGGCGCCCGGCCCGGGGGACTTTTCCCCGCCCCATCGATGCGTCCATTCCGTCCCCGCGGGCTGGCCCTCGCCGCCCTGCTGCTGATGCTGTCGATCCTCGCCGGCTGCGGTGCCACACCCCACAGCGATCGCCTGCTTGCCGGCCCCAGCGCCGACCTACCGCCCCGCCACGAACTGACCGAGGTGCCGTTCCACCCCCAGGAGGCCTACCAGTGCGGCCCCGCCGCCCTCGCCACGGTGCTGCAACACAGCGGCGTGGACACCAGTCCTGAGGCCCTGGTGCCGCGAATCTACGTGCCCGGGCGCCAGGGTTCGTTCCAGGTGGAGATCCTCGCCGCCACCCGCCGGGCCGGGCGCCTCGCCCATCTGATCGCGCCGGATCTGGAGGCACTGCTGCGCGCCGTCGCCGCTGGCCAGCCGGTGCTGGTGTTGCAGAATCTCGGCCTCGACTGGTATCCCCAGTGGCACTACGCGGTGGTGGTCGGCTACGACCTGGCGAAGCGCCAGGTGGTGTTGCGCTCGGGGGTCACGGAGCGCTACCACATGCCCCTAAAGCTGTTCGAGCGCACCTGGCGACGGGGGGAGCTCTGGGGCATGGTGGCCCTGGCCCCCGGGGAACTGCCCGCCGAGGATGACGGCAAGGGCTACTTCCTGAGCGCCGCGGCGTTCGAACGGAGCGCACCGCCGGAGCAGGCCGGCAAGGCCTGGCGGGCCGGGGTGGCGCGCTGGCCCCGGAATGTCCCGCTGCTGATGGGGGACGGCAACTTCCGCTACGGGCAGGGGGATTACAGCGGGGCGGAGGCGCGCTTTCGCGCCGCCACCGAACAGGATCCCAGCTACGCCCCCGCCCACAACAACCTCGCCCAGGCACTCCTGGCCCAGGGGCGATTCGACGCGGCCGCCGGGGCGGCGCGCCGCGCCGTGGAGTTGGGGGGCGCCCATGTGGATGCCTATCGGGCGACCCTGGAAGCCGCGGAGGCGGGAAACCCCGGACGCTGAGGACGCTTTCCAGCGCTCCCCCCGCCGGTTAGGATCTGCCCGTCGCCCTCCCTGGCCTGCCCCATGAATCCGTTCATCGTCAGCATCCTGCTGCTGTTGTGCAGCAATGTCTTCATGACCTTCGCCTGGTACGCCCATCTCAAGAACCTCGCCACCAGTCCCTGGCTGGTGGCGGCACTGATCAGCTGGGGCATCGCCTTTTTCGAGTACCTGTTGCAGGTACCCGCCAACCGCATCGGCCACACGGTGATGAGCATCGGGCAGCTGAAGATTCTCCAGGAAGTGATCACCTTGTCGGTTTTCGTCCCGTTTGCCGTGTTCTACCTGAAGGAACCCCTCAAGATGGACTACCTGTGGGCGGCCCTGTGCATGCTCGGCGCGGTGTACTTCATGTTCCGCGACAAGCTCGCCAGCTGAGCGGGAACTTTCCCCCGGAAACCCGCGTCGAAGGCCTGCATTTACGCCATACGCGAATGCTGCTCACTACAAAACGGAGAATCATCATGAACAAATCCATGCTTGCGGGTGTCGTCGTCGGCGTCGTGATCGCCACGGCGGGCGGTGTGATCGCCGGCTACAACCTGCTGGGGGAGAAGGCCCCCACCCATGCGGACGTGCTCGATGTCCGCGAAGTCACCGAAACCATCAGCACCCCCCGGGAGGTCTGCGAGCAGGTGCAGGTCACCCGCCAGAAGCCGGTGCAGGATGAGCACCAGATCCTCGGCACCGTTGCCGGGGCGGTGATCGGCGGCGCCCTCGGCAACCAGATCGGCGGCGGCACCGGCAAGAAGGTGGCCACCGTGGCGGGCGCCGCGGCGGGGGGTTACGCGGGTAACAAGACCCAGGAGCGCATCCAGGCCAACAGCACCTACCAAGCCACCGAAACCCGCTGTCAGACCATCACCGACACCCAGGAGGTCACCAAGGGCTACGACGTGGTGTACCGCATCGGCGACGAGGAAGGCACGGTGTTCATGGACCAAGACCCCGGCGATCGCATCCCCCTGGTGGACGGCGAGCTGGTGGTGGGCGGCACCCGCTGAGTCGTTTCGCGGCGCCGCCCTCCCGGGGGCGCCGCGTCCTTCCCTTTCCACCCTTCCACCCCCCAAAGGCCTGCGCAAGGCACCGGGGTCGGGGTCAGGTCATCAGGCCGACTTGACGCGGTCCCGGCCCTCCCGCTTGGCACTGTAGAGTGCCCCGTCGGCGCGGCTGACCAGCGCCTCCAGGGATTCCCCGGCGCGCAGCTCCGCCACCCCGATACTGATGGTCACCCCGATGTCGTCGCGACCGAAGCGCACCCGGTTCTCCTTGATAAGGGCGCGCAACGCCTCGGCCCGCTGACTGGCATCCGCCAGGGTGCAATTTTCCAGCAATACCATGAATTCCTCGCCGCCCCAGCGGCACAGGCTGTCGCTCTCGCGGATCTGCTCGCGGATCAGCGCCGACACCCCCGCGATCACCGTGTCGCCCCCCTGGTGGCCAAAGCTGTCGTTGACCGACTTGAAGTAATCCAGATCGATGGCCATCAGGGCCAGGGGCTGGTGGCGCCGCCGCGCCAGCTTTTCGGCGTGTTCGAACAGGTTCTCGAACGCCTGGCGGTTGAGGGCCCCGGTGAGTTTGTCGGTGGTGGCCATCTCGATCAGCCGCCGCTGGTAGCCCCGCAGGGTGAAATGGGCCACCAGCAGTACGGCAAGGGTGATGGCCAGTGACACCAGGATGTTGATCATCAGGGTGTTGTCGATGCGCTCCTTGCCGCTGTCGCTGCGCTGCTCAACCATCAGGTACCAACCGAACTCCGGCACCAGGCGGCTGTTGAGATAGATCGATTCCCCCTCGGTATTCTCGAAGGTGAGGCTGCTGCTGGGGGTGGTGAGTATCTGGGTGACATGGGGCCTGAGTCCGGGGCGATCCCGCAGACGATCCGCCAGGGCAAAGCCCTGGCCGTGGAGGGTGATGTCGCCCTCGCGATCGACGAAGTATATCGCGCGCCCGTAGCGCCGCTGGTAGGCGTCGATCAGGCGGATCACCGAATCCACCGACAGCCCCACCCCGGTCACGCCGATGAAGCGGCCCTGGTAATCCAGCACCCGGTAATTGATGAAGATGCTCAGCCGCGAGCGGTCCGCGGTGTCGTTGTCGACATTGATCTCATATTCACCGGAATGGTCCCGCAGGCGGAAATACCAGCCGTCCAGCGGGTCCTCGGGATCGAGGCGCCGGATGATGCCATCCGGGTGGTAGTAGTTGAGGGTGCTGTCGGCGATGAAGAAGGCCGTGATGGCACCGTATTTCTTCTGGATTTCCCCCAGGTAATTGCTGATCCGGGTGCTGTCCTGTTCCCCGGCCAGGGCCCAGTCCCGCACGAAGGTATCGTGGGCCATCAGCGACGAAATCAGGATGGGGCGCAGCAGATCCCGCTGGATTTCCGAGTAGATGTTGTCGCTGGTCAAGGGCAGCATCTCATCGGCGATGTGCTTCTCCAGTGAATCCCGCGCCACGTAATAGCTGATCAGGGTAGTGGCGAGAAACCCCGCCGCCAGGAGCGTCGCGAGGATCGCCACGAAACGTTTTCTTGTATCGAGTCGCAAGGCTGGCATGGGGCGAGGGGCAGGAAAATGAAGCCTCAACCTTAAGGAATCCGGGGGAATTTGGCCAGCAAAAGCCCCGCCCAAACCCTCAGAGCGCCAGAGCCCCCGCCTTTTCAACCGCAGGTCGGGCGGTTTTCAGAAAGCGCGAACTGTTGCTGATGGCGGAGAGAATAAGCCGCTGGTTGGCGGCGACGCGGTCCTCCCCCTCGGCCTCGCCGAGGGTTTCGTCGCCGGGCCCGGTGGGGTCCCAGCCGCCATTGCCGCGGTTGAGGTAGGGAATGCGGAACTTCAGGTCGGGGGTGATGACCCCGATGCTGTGCCAGTCGCTCACCACGATGAACGGCCGCGGACTGGCGTCGAACAGGTTCTGGCCGAGGCTGTAGTTTTCCACCGGCCCAGAGGCTCCCAGGGTTTGCAGCAGCGTGGTGGCGATATCCTTGTGGCTGGTGAGCCGGTCGATGGCAGCGGCCGGGCGCCCCGGCATCCACACCACCAGGGGCACCCGGGTCTGCTCGTCGACGAAGTGGGAGTTGTGGCCCCAGGAGCCCTTCTCCAGAAACTCCTCGCCGTGATCGCCGGTGATGATCACGATGGTGTTGTCGAGCAGATCCTGGCGCTCCAGTTCGGCGACGATCCGCCCCACCTGAACGTCGACCCAGTGGGCGGCGTTGGCATAGCGGTGCTTGATCAGGTCGATGCGGGGGCGCAGATAGTCCTTGTCCATGCGGGCGTAATTCACATCCTCCGCGTAGGGGCGGATCAGCGCCCTGTCCTCCGGAAATGAATAGCGGGCGTGGGTGGATTCGAGGAAGTAAAAGCCCATGAAGGGCCGCTGGGTATCACGCTGCTTGAGGAAATCGATCAACCCGGCGGTATTCACCTCATCCCGCCGCCAGGGGGGCAGGCTGCCATCCGCCTCCACCAGGGCCGCGGCCGGCACGCCGGCGAACAGGGTCTTGTCGAACTCCGGATAGGTAAAGGCCGCGCTGGTGCGCAGGTCGAGCTGGTAGCCCAGAGCAGCGATGCGATCCATCAACAGCGGGCTGCGCCGGGCAGTGAGGAAGCTTTCCCAGTAGGAGCCGTAAAGCCCGTAGAACATGCCAAACAGGCTCTCCCGGGTGCCGTTGCCGGTGGAGTAATGGCGGGTGAAATGCTGGGCGCGGCGGGCGAAGGCCCAGGTGTTCGGCATCACCCGGGGATCGAGCTGATCCCAGCGCAGGGATTCCGCCACCAGCCAGACGATATTCGGGGGCTTGGCCACCGCCTCGAAAGTCACCGGGCGGCGGGGGTAGGCGAGCCGCGCGGTGTCCGCCGCCACCCGCAGGGCCGGGCGCGGCGCCGCCTCGACGCCGAAGCGCGCCGCCAGGGTGCGAAAGCGCACCCGCTGGAAGAAGGGGTAGGCCCTGGCACTGTCCATGATGTCCCCATCGCGATGCAGATCGGCGAGCCCGTAGGCAAAGCCCTGGAGCACCAGGCACCCCAGCCACACCCCGGCAAAGGCCGCCAGGGCGCCGCGCGGCAAGGCCTGGCGCTTGGCCAGCGCCCGGCTGAGGGCTAGCACCAGTGTCTGTATCACCAGGATTCGACCCACCATGAGCGCGATGGACAGGTACGTCTCCGATCCGGTGCCCAGGGATTCGATACCCCCCGGCGTCACCAGCAGGTTGAGCACGAAGCCGTTGATATGGAAGTTGTAGAGCTGGTGGATCATCCCGTCGGCGTGGATGAACAACAGGCACACCAGGCTGGTGGCGAGGGCCAGCAGGGCGACGAACCGGGGCGCGCCGGGCAGGAACCGCGCCGCCAGCCCGGTGGCCAGCAGGGCCGGGGAGAGGTAGAGAAGGCTGTACACCAGCCAGGCGCAAAGGTGGAAAACCGTGGGCCAGTCGAGGGCCGGAGCGGCGATGGCCGGTTGGGCGAGGCCCCGGGTCAGCACCAGCATGTGGGCCCAGGACAGCAGGGCAAAGGCGGGCAGCCAGGGCAGCGCCGGCGAGGTCGAGCGGGTCATGGCAAGGCTCTTGTCATTATCGGTTTGTGCACGGCTGGCCACCTTCCTTACAACGGGTAGGCCTCCAGCCTAGCGAGCCATGCTTAAATGTTGCTTAAGGTCACTCCTGCTTAAAGCTCTTCTTACTTGAACGCCAATTGCTTAAAGCCCCCTTGAATCTGGAAAAGTGCGGTAACGGGATACCACCCAGGACGCCCTGTTGCGCACTTTTTCAGCGGTTCCTTGCCGGCGACCCCGGCCATCAGCCCGAGGGCTTGTCCTCCACCCCCGAACTGGCGGGCACGAACTTCCGGGCCCTGTCCCCCAGCTCGCGGAATTTGTCGCTGATCCCCTCCAGCTTCTCGACCCACTCCGGGTTCGGCTGCTGGCCCTCGGTAACCCTGAAATACGCCTGCAGCAGCGCCGCCATGGCCAGTGGGTCGACGATGGCGGCCTTCAGGGACACCGCAGCAACCAGCGAGATCACCACCGTCCAGAATCCGGCAATACCGGGGAAAAGCGCCACCAGTGCCGCCACCGGGGCGAGCACCACGAGGAAGATCAGGAAGGTGACGAACCAGACGATCAACGCCAGGAAAAGGGCGTTCTTGACCATCCGCCCGTAGTTTTGCGCGTACAGCACCAGGGCGTCGCGACTGGAGGCCCAGGGATTGTCGGCGCCGGCGCGGATATGGTGGGCGAGGATCACTTCGTCCACGTAGGAAAGGGACAGGTTGATCACCTGATTGACGAAACGCAGCAGTGGCTCCAGCCCCGGGATCGGCACCAACCTGCCGAGGGTGAGCAGGAGGCCGTTCACCGCCTTCAGCACCCCCTTGATCAGCTGGTCGAGGGCGAACAGGGTGGATGCCGCGGCGAAGCGGGATTTCACCTCCGCGGCGGCGAAATCGAGCTGGCCGCGCCCATCGGGGATGGGGGCGTTGTCCAGCAGTTTCACCAGCACCGCGATGTGCCCCGCCTTCACCAGGTAGAGCAGATATTCCCGCAGAAAGTACAGCACCCCGGACACCAGCCCGAAACCGGCGAAGGCGCCCCAGAAGGCCACCCCGGCGGGATCGTCGCCCACCTTGCCAACCAGGTAGCCGACCCCCGCACCGCCACCGGTGCCAATCACATAGGCGAGGGTAATGGCGAAGAAGATCGCCAGCCGCAGGGCGATGAAAGGCGCCGTGGCCACCAGCAATGACAGGGTTCTGCCCAGGCTGAAATCCATTTGCTATGCTCCTGAAGGTTATGTTTTTGTCTGTGAAGCCCACCTTAGCAGCTTGCCGGCGCCAGCGACAACTCGACCGGATCGCGGTCATTAAGTTTGGTTTAAGTGACAACGGTTAATCTGCAATCCGGTTCCAACACACACACGAGGATATTGCCATGAAACCGATTACTTCCCTGCTGCTCGCCGCCACCTTCACCACCGCTGCTGCGTTCTCTGTCTTCGCCGACGACCTCGGCCCCGATAAGGCCATCGAGCTGGTGGAGCAGGGCACCATCAAACACTTCCGCGACCTCAACAAGATCGCCTCCGACCTGCACCCGGGCGCCACCATCGTCGACACCGAGCTGGAGGATGAGTACGGCAAGTTCGTCTACAAGCTCGAACTGCGGGACAGCGCCAATACCGAGTGGGAAGTCGCCATCGACGCCCAGAGCGGGGCGGTGCTGAAAAACCGCCAGGACAACGATGACTGACCGGCGCTCCCTCGCCACCCTGGCCTTGGCGCTGCTGTTGAGCAGTGGCGCCAGCGCCAGGGATATCAGCCAGAACGAAGTCCTGGAGCTGCGTCGCCGGGGCGAACTGCTGCCCTTCGAACAGGTGATCGCCCTGGTGGAGACGCGCCATCCCGGCGCCCAGATCCTCGAGGTCGAACTGGAGGAGGACGACGGCCGCTATCTCTACGAGCTGGAAATCCTCACCCGGGACAACCGGGTGCGGGAGCTGGAGCTCGATGCCCGCGACGGGCGCATCCTCGACGATGAGCTCGAGGACTGATGCGCCTGCTGCTGGTGGAGGACCATATTCCCCTGGTGGACGAACTGCTGCCGCGCCTCAAGGCCGAAGGCTATGCCTGCGACTGGCTGGTGGACGGCCGGGACGCCGCCCGCGCCCCTTCGGATGAGCACTACGACGCCGCCATTCTCGACCTCGGCCTGCCGGGCCGGAACGGTCTCGACATCCTTCGGGACTGGCGCGCCGCGGGACTCGGGCTGCCGGTGCTGATCCTCACCGCCCGGGACAGCTGGAGCGACCGCATCGCCGGCCTCGAGGCCGGGGCCGACGACTACCTGGGCAAACCTTTCCACCCGGACGAACTGATATTGCGCCTGAGAGCCCTGATCCGCCGCAGCCACGGCGCCGACGTGGCGCCCGAGCTGCGGGTCAACGGCCTGGTGCTCGACGAGGCGCGCCAGTGCGTGGCGGAATCCGCCGGGGCCGTGGCGCTCACCGGCGGCGAGTTCGCCCTGCTGCGCTATTTCATGCTCAATCCCGGGCGGGTGCTATCGAAATGGCAGCTCGCCGAACACCTCTACAGCCTCGACGCGGAGCGCAACAGCAACGTCATCGAGGTGCATATCAGCCATCTGCGGGACAAACTGGGGCGGGGCATCATCGAGACCCGGCGCGGCCAGGGCTATGTGTTTCGCGGGCGCGGGCCTTGATTCCGGGGCCTTCCCTCAAGCGCCACCTGTCCCTCGCCATCCTGGTGGTACTGACCCTGCTGGGCATCGCCATCGCCAGTGGCGCCAATCTGCTGTTCGACCGGCTGGAGGCGCGGGTCAGCGAAGCCCGGGTGTCCTCCGCCAGCGAGCGCTTGCTGGGGGCGATCCGCCAAGGACAGAGCGGACCCTACCTCGACCCGTCGCGGCTTGACCCCGAGTTCAACCGTCCCTTGTCGGGGCAATATTTCGTGGTAACGGTGGGCGAACAGCGCTGGCGCTCCCGCTCCCTGTGGGACAGCGAGTTGCCGACGGTGAGCGGCAAGCGCCCCGGGGCCTTCGTCCGCGCCCCGGGCCCCGGTGGCCAGCAGCTGCTGTTGCTGACCCGCGTGTTCGAGCGCTTCGGCCAGCGCTTCACCATCACCGTGGCGAGTGACTACGGGCCACTGGTAGCGGAATTTCGTCGCGGGTTGTACCTGTTCATCGGCCTGTGGGGGCTGGCGCTGGCGGCCTCGCTGCTGGCGTTGAACCTGTGGCTCAACCGTGCCCTGGAGCCCGTGGCCCTCGCCCGCCGCCAGGTGGCGGAGGTGCGGGCCGGAAAGCGGGAATCCCTGGCGGGTGAGTTCCCCCGGGAGCTGGCGCCACTGATCGAGCAGATCAACACCCTGCTGGGGGAGACCCGCGCGGCCCTGATCCGCTCCCGCAATGCCCTCGGCAATCTGGGCCATGCCTTGAAAACCCCCCTCGCGGTGCTGTCCAACCTCGTCGAACGGGAGGACATACGCCGCAACGGGGAATTGCACCAGGCCCTCAGGGCACAACTGGACCAGCTGGGGGGCCGCATCAACCGGGAGCTGAGCCAATCCCAGGGCACTCGCGCCGGCGGCACCCTGGAACCCTTCGTGCCGGCACGGGATCTGCCTCCCCTGCTCAAGGCCCTGGAGCGGGCCCACCGCCGCTCCCTGACGGTGAACCTGCGCCACACCCCAGAGCTGAGCTTGCGGGTGGAACGGGCGGAGCTGCTTGAAGTGCTCGGCAATGTGCTCGACAACGCCTGGAAGTGGGCGCGGAGCCGTATCGATGTCGCCATCGATGGCGAGGGCGGCCACTGGCATATCAGGATAGAGGACGACGGCCCCGGCATTGCCGACCCGGCGGCACGGCAGCGGGCCCTGGGGCGCGGCGAGCGTCTCGATGAGTCGGTGGCGGGGCAGGGGCTCGGTCTCGCCATCGCCGCCGACATCATCGCCGCCCATCGGGGCAGCCTGGCCCTGGAGACTTCCACCCTTGGCGGCCTGGCGGTGCGTATCGACCTGCCGCTGGTTGCCACGGACCCGGACTGAGGGTAGCCAGATCCGCCGGGCTTGCGGGGAAATTCACCGGGGTGCTATGGTGGCCCCATGGTCAAGATCCGCGCCACACACCAATCCCCCTCGCTTCGTGCCAAACCGGCCCGCGCCTTGCCCGTGGCCGGCGATTAAGCGCACCTGCCGGCCTTAATCGCCCCCGTCACCCCGGCAGACCCCTTTCATTCGTTCATCACCGGGCCACCCGCGCCCACTATTGGTTTTTCCAGGAGTCACCATGTCCAGCACCACCATCATTGTCGCCGAGAGCGACTACCAGCGCCTGTCTTCGCTGATCGACAGCGCCCAGTCCGCCGCCGCCGAGGCCCTCGATGCCGAATTGTCCCGGGCCGAGATCGTCGCCGACCCCCTGCTGCCCCCCGATACCGTGGCCATGGGGTCCACGGTGACCTTCCGCGACCAGGACAGCGGCGAACAGACCACCGTCACCCTCGTATACCCCCGGGAGGCGGACGTGGACCGGATGCGGATTTCCGTCCTGTCACCGGTGGGCAGCGCCCTTATCGGCCTCGGTATCGGCGGCGCCATCGACTGGCCGGTGCCGGGCGGTCGCCAACGGCGTCTCGAAGTCATCGCCGTCAAACAGGCGGCGCGGGAGGTGGCGGAACCATGAGCGATCCGCTGTTCTGGAACCAGCTGCTCGCCCGCCGTGACGCCATTGCCGCACTCCCGGGTTGCGACAGTGACATCCGGGCTGTGCTGGCGGATCAGTTGATGGCCGTGGTGGAGCCCTACGACCGCCATTTCGACCCCGCCGACGACTTCGAGGCCTATGTGGCGGTGAGTCTGTGCCGCGCCATCGCCACGGCGCTGGGCGGCGGCCGCTGATCCCTGCCCCTCATCCCGGGCGACCATCCGCCCTGGGACTCACCAGAATGCGCCAGTAAAGCAGCAGGAACAGGGCAAAGGCGGCACTGAACGCCAGCCCGGAAAGCACCAGCGGCCCCCGGTATCCCGCCCAACCAAGAACCGACAGCAGCCGCGCCAGTGCGGCGAGACTGATGAGACCGTAGATGACCACCGCGCCCCGGGGTAGTACCAGGGGGCGACCCGTATGGCCTAGGGCGACGCGGGTCATGACGCCGAGGATCAAGGTACCCATGGCCCCAACACCGGCGGCATGGAGCCATAGCAAGGGCGATACCCCGGGCAGCCAGGGCGCCAGCCCCTTCAGGACGAGGGCGGCGACGATCCAGCCATAGCCGAGATGCAGGACCCACAACAGGGGCTCGCCGAGGCAGCGTCGACCGGCCCAGCGGGTGAGGCGCAGGGTATTCAGCACCGCTGCCAGCAACGCCACCGAGGCAGCGATACGGGGGTCTCCACCCCAGGCATCCACCGGAATCATCAACGCCGTGGCGACGATGGCGAGTCCGTCGAGCCGGGGGCTCTGGCGCACCCAGGCCCGCTGGCCACCCTGGCGCTCCAGCCAGTTGGCGGTAAAGGCCGGGGTGATGCGCCCCGCCACCACCACCATCAGCAACACCACCAGGTCGATGGCGAGGCTTTCACCAAGCCGGGCAGCCCCCGGCAGGAAGCCCATGAAATCGAGCTGGATCAGCAGGTTGACGCCAAACAGCAGGGCCATCACCACCACCATCACCCCGTTGCGTCGGTTGCCACTGGCAATGATCACCCGCGCCACGTAGAGAGCCAGCCCCAACCAGAAAAGCAGATCGAGGAACGCCACCTGCAGAGGATGGCCACCCGGCAACCAGGGCCCCAGGCGGCCCAGCAGCCAAGCCAAGGCCAGGACGAGCAATCCCCATCCATCGAGCGCCCGGGTACCCGTCCAGTTGGCCATCGCGGTCAGCAGGAAGCCGGCGATCGCCGCACCGACGAGGCCAAACAGCATTTCGTGGACATGCCAGCGCAACGGGTCCAGCGCCGGGGCCGGCCATCCGCCCAGCAGGATGCCAAGCCACAAGGGCACCAGGATCGCGCCGTAAAGGCCCGCCAGTAAAAAGAACAGGCGGAAGGGGCTCGCCAACAGTGTCGGTGTGGTCACTCCGGCGCACCTCCCCCGTGGAGGATTGCGGCCTCCCCGGACGGGCAGGGCCGGCGCCACAGCAGCAGGGCGATGGCGGTGAAGCCAAGTGCCGTACACCCCAGAGCCAGCGGCGCGACGCCCAGCCCCGCCAGGCCGCACCAGCTGAGGGCCAGCAGTGCCGTCGCCCCCTGCTTCGCCCTGAGGGGCACCGCCCGCTCCCGCCGCCAGGCGGCGATGGGTGGCCCCAGCTGGGGATGGTGGCACAGCCAGTGATGGAAGGCCGGCGAGCCGCGACCACCGGCCCAGGCGGCCACCAACAGGAATGGGGTGGTGGGCAGCAGCGGCAGTACCATGCCGACGACACCGGCCACCAGGGCGCCAACCGCCACCAGCAGATAGCATGGCCGGGCAATGGCGACAATGTCTATTTTCATCGGTATCCCCTGTCGTGTTGACACGCTATCCGGGCCTTATCCCAGCTTGGTTCTTCCATCAGCATAGGCCAGAATCATGCCGAAGAATATTATCTTGTCATTCAGTGGGTTGATTGCCTATGCTGTTAACGAAACAGCATCAATAATCACACAAATGACAATGGGTTGTATAAATGACAACTTCCAGTGCCTTTGCCAACCTCGCCACCCTGGTGGCGGATCTGTCCCGCACCATGCCCCGCCAGCAGCGTTTCGAGCGGCTCCTCGACCTGTTTCGCCGCAATTTCCCCTGTGACGCCATCGCCCTGCTGGAGCGGGATGGCGGTCAGTTGATCCCCCGTGCGGTACAGGGGTTGTCGCCGGATACCCTGGGGCGGCGCTTCGTGATCCGCGACCATCCGCGCCTCGCCCAGATCCTCGACAGCCATGGGCCGGTGCGCTTTGCCGCCGATTCTGCCCTGCCGGACCCCTACGACGGACTGGTGGAGAGCGGTGATGATCATCTTTATGTCCACGACTGCATGGGTGCGCCCCTCTACGTGGGGGACCAACCTTGGGGGGCCATCACCCTCGACGCCATGAGCGCCCACGCCTTCGACAACTTCGAGCTGGACACCTTCGAGGCCTTCGTTGCCGTGGCGGCGGCCACGGTGCGGGCGGCGGACTGGATCCATCACCTCGAGGAACAGCTGGAGCGGCGCCAGAAAATCGAACTGAGCCAGCAGCCCCACGGTTTGGTGGACGAACTGGTGGGGACCAGCGCCCCCATGGTGCAACTGCGCCGCGAGGCGGAAACCGTCGCCGCTTCCGACCTGACGGTGCTGATTCTCGGTGAGACCGGGGTGGGCAAGGAGCTGGTGGCGCGCCACATCCATCGCCACTCCTCCCGGGCCAGCGAGCCCATGGTATACGTCAACTGCGCCGCGCTGCCCGAGGCCATCGCCGAAAGCGAACTGTTCGGCCACGTCAAGGGCGCCTTCTCCGGCGCCACCGACAACCGCGCCGGCAAATTCGAACTGGCCCACGAGGGCACACTGTTTCTCGATGAAGTGGGAGAGCTGCCCCTCCCCATCCAGGCCAAGCTGTTGCGTGCCCTTCAGGATGGCGAGATCCAGCGCATCGGCAGCGACCAGCACCACCGGGTCGATGTGCGCCTGATCGCCGCCACCAATCGCGACCTCAAAAAAGAGGTGGCCGAGGGCCGCTTCCGCCCCGATCTCTACCATCGCCTGAGCGTCTACCCGCTGGTGGTGCCCCCCCTCCGAGAGCGGGGCGAGGACATCGACCTGCTGGCGGGGTTCTTCCTGGAACGGGACCAGCGCCGCCTGGGCCTGCGGGGTGTGCGGCTCAACCGCCGCGCACGGAGCTGGCTGACGGCGTTCGACTGGCCAGGCAACGTGCGGGAGCTGGAACACGCCCTGTCCCGGGGCATCATCCGCGCCCTGAGCGAAGGTCAGCCTCGGGATCGCATCATCGAACTGGATACTCGCCACCTGGGCAGCGACTCACTGCCCTCCAGCGAGCGCGGCGTCCGACCCGAGGTTCGGGGCCGGGTCAGTCAGTTGCCGTTGCGGGAGGCGGTGGATGAATTCCAGCGGGGGCTGATCGAACAACGGCTGATGGAACACGGCGGCAGCAAGGCCGCCGCGGCCCAATCCCTCGGGGTGGACCGGGGGAACTTCACGCGGCTGTTGAAACGTCTCGGGATGGCGTAGGGCGCTACTCCACCGTCACCGACTTGGCCAGGTTGCGGGGCTGGTCCACATCGGTGCCCTTCTGCACCGCCACGTGGTAGGCGAGCAACTGCAGGGGGATGGTGTAGATGATGGGTTCGAGGCTCGGCGGGACATGGGGCAGGCTGATGAGGGTCACGCCCCTCTCGCGGTGAAAGCCAGCGGCGCCGTCGGCGAACACATAGAGCTTGCCACCCCGGGCCTGGACTTCGTGGAGGTTGGATTTCAGCTTTTCCAGCAGCTCGTTGTTGGGGGCGACCGCCACCACCGGCATCTGGTCGTCCACCAGGGCGAGGGGGCCGTGCTTGAGCTCCCCGGAGGGGTAGGCCTCGGCGTGGATGTAGGAAATTTCCTTGAGCTTGAGGGCTCCCTCGAGGGCGATGGGGTATTGCTCGCCGCGGCCGAGAAACAGGGCGTGGTGCTTGTCGACGAAGGGCTCGAAGGTCTTTTCGATCTCCCCGTCCAGGGCCAGTACCTCCCGGCACAGCGCCGGCAGGCGATGGAGTGCCGCCACCAGTTCCCGCTCCTCCGCCTCCGGCAGGCCGCGCAAGCGGGCGAGGGCGATGGCGAAGATCTGCAGCGCCACCAGCTGGGTGGTGAAGGCCTTGGTGGAGGCGACCCCGATCTCCGGGCCCGCCTGGGTCATCAGCGCGAGGTCGGATTCCCGCACCAGGGAGCTGTTGGGCACGTTGCAGATGGCGAGGCTGCCCAGGTAACCGGCGTCGCGGCCGGCCCGCAGGGCGGCGAGGGTGTCGGCGGTCTCCCCCGACTGGGAGATGGACAGGAACAGGGTGTCCGGCGGCACCACCACCTTGCGGTAGCGGTATTCGCTGGCCACCTCCACCTGGCAGGGGATGCCGGCCCAGGCCTCGATCCAGTAGCGGGCCACGAGGCCGGCGTGGTAGCTGGTGCCGCAGGCGACGATATGGACATTGGCGATCCGCGCGAGCAGCTCCGCGGCGCCCTGGCCGAGGCACTCGGGCAGCACGTGGCGGTCGCTGATGCGGCCCTGGAAGGTGGCTTCCAGAGCCGCAGGTTGCTCGTAGATCTCCTTGAGCATGTAGTGGCGGAAGGCGCCCCTGTCGGCCACCCCGGTGTTGCCTTCGAGCCGGGTGATGGGTCGCTCGACCATCGCGCCATCCCCGTCGCGAAGACTGAAGCCGTCGCGGCGGATCTCCACCAGGTCGTCCTCCTCCAGAAACACGAAGCGGTCGGTGACCTGGCGCAGGGCCATCTGGTCGGAAGCCAGGAAGTTTTCCTCGATACCGACGCCGAGCACCAGGGGGCTGCCGTGGCGCACACCCACCAGCACTTCCGGTTCGTTACTGCTGATCACCGCCAGGGCGTAGGCGCCGTCGAAACGGCTCACCGCGCGGGCCACCGCAGTCACCAGAGAACCGCCTTCGGTAGCACGGATATGGTGAATCAGATGGGCAATCACCTCCGTGTCGGTATCCGAGCTGAAGACGTAGCCCGCCGCCTGCAATTCGGCCCGCAGCTGACCGTGATTCTCGATGATGCCGTTATGCACCACGGCGATATCCCCCGAGGTGTGGGGATGGGCATTCACGCCGTTGGGTACGCCGTGGGTAGCCCAGCGGGTGTGGGCGATGCCGCGCCGGCCATGGGCCGGGTCGGCGGCGAGTTGGGCCTCCAGGGCCGCCACCTTGCCAGCGGTCTTGTGGACCCGCAGCTCGCCGGCGTCGTCCACCACCGCCACACCGGCGGAATCGTAGCCCCGGTATTCCAGACGGCGCAGGCCTTCCACGAGAATTTCAATGACGTTGCGCTGGGCAATGGCCCCGACGATGCCACACATAGATCCTTCCTATTCGGGTTTCCGGGGCCGCTGCCAGCCGGCGATGTTGCGTTGCTTGCCCCGGGCCACGGCGAGTTCATCCGCTGCCACATTCCGGGTGATGGTGGAACCGGCACCCACCGTCGCGCCAGCGCCCACGGTGACCGGCGCCACCAGGGAACTGTTGGAGCCGATGAAGGCGCCGTCGCCAATGGTGGTGGCGAATTTGTTGACCCCATCGTAGTTGCAGGTGATGGTGCCGGCGCCGACATTGACCCCCTGGCCAAGGGTGGCGTCACCGATGTAGCTGAGGTGGTTGACCTTGCTGCCGGGGCCGATCACCGCCTTCTTGGTCTCGACGAAATTGCCCACCCGCGCCCCCTCCGCCAACTGGGTGCCAGGACGCAGCCGGGCGAAGGGCCCCACCTCGGCCCCCGGGGCAAGGGTCACCGGCCCCTCGATCACGGTGTTGGCCTTGATGACTGCGCCGTCGCCGATCTCCGCATCGCGGATCAGACAGTTGGGAGCGATGGTGACGTCCCGCCCCAGGCTGACCCGGCCTTCAAAGACGCAGTTGACGTCGATAAAGCAGTCCTCCCCCGCCGTCAGCTCCCCCCGGCAATCGAAGCGTCCGGCATCGGCGAGGCCAACCCCCTCGGCCATCAAGGTCTCGGCCTGACGGCGCTGGTAGTAACGCTCGAGGCGCTCCAGTTGCTGGCGGCTGTTGACCCCCTCGGTCTCTTCCCGGGACTGCGGCTGGTGGGTGTGGATCAGCAGCCCCTGTTCATGGGCGATGGCGATCAGATCGGTGAGGTAATACTCACCCTGGGCGTTGCGGTTGCCGATGGCGGGCAGCCAGGCGGCCATGCGCCCGGGGGGCACCGCCATCACCCCGGTGTTGACCTCGGTGATGAGCTTTTGCAGGGCGCTGGCGTCCTTCTCCTCGACGATGCCGGCGACGTTGCCCGCT
>Ga0265293_10005296_pt1 | contig 21715 bp, 17 predicted proteins | sample Munlanlewell138R_FD_192505 | JGI IMG/M metagenome (GOLD analysis project Ga0265293, IMG submission 192505) | Leachate microbial communities from a municipal landfill in Southern Ontario, Canada - Leachate well 138R | ecosystem: Engineered > Solid waste > Landfill > Unclassified | place: Canada... | reverse complement strand
CTTTAAAGAGAAGATGGCTGCATCTTTTGGCTCTTATGGCTGGAGTGGTGAAAATATAAAAGTGCTAAATGAAAAACTTCAAGAGAGCGGATTTGAGCTAGTAAACGAGGGGCTAAAAATAGAGTGGGCACCAGACGAAGCCCAAATTGGGGCATGCATAGATTTTGGAAAAGAGTTTGCAAAGAGCACAAAAAGCCCTGCATCTCTTTAGGAAGCGAGGTTTCTCTAGTTCCAATGCTCTGCGTTGGAACTCATATATGTCTTTGTCTTGGTATATATAGACTCCCGTGCGGAGCATGGGAGCTAGCATCTCTTTAGGAAGCGAGGTTTTAACCTCGTAGGAAGGGTTTATAAGGCGCATATTTGTTTTAAAGCCCCACAGTGCGAAGCTAAAGCATCGCTTCCAAAAGCCTTGCGAAGCTCATCGTGGAGAATGCCATTGGTTAGTATTCCTAAAAGTGTCGCTTTCAAATGTCTTGCGAAGCTCATCTCTTTAGTTCCAATGCTCTGCGTTGGAACTCATATATGTCTTTGTCTTGGTATATATAGACTCTCGTGCGGAGCATGGGAGCTAGCATCTCTTTAGGAAGCGAGGTTTTAACCTCGTAGTAAGGGTTTATAAGTCGCATATTTGTTTTAAAGCCCACAGTGCGAAGCTAAAGCATCGCTTCCAAATGCCTTGCGAAGCTCATCGTGGAGAATGCCATTGGTTAGCATTCCTAAAAGTGTCGCTTTCAAGTTGTTTTACGATTTTCTACTACTACAAAATAAAATGTAGCAAGCAAAAGTTGTTTCTAAAAATATATATCAACAATTATAAAAAGATTTGTAGATGCAAACATGTGATAGCGAAAGTGGTTTATGTCCCATAGTTAAAACTTATACTCTAGTGCTAGTTTAGTGTTAAAAGATTTGTGTGTGAGTGGGTCGTAGTTTTCTACATATGAGTACTGAATTTTTGCACTCAAGTTTTTTGAGAAATAGCCTTGTAGATGCAGATACCATTCAGAAGTATCTATGGCATTTGGAGTTAAGCCATTGGCATCTCCTATATCGTACTTTATATAAGCAGTCGAGAGTATGAGTGGCATCTCATATATTTTTGTGCTTGTTGTGGCAGAGATTTTTTGAGAAAGAGTATCCGCTATAGTTGCATGAGAAGTGTTTAGACCCACTAGCCATGAGGGTTGGTTTGAGAACGGGCTCATAAGAGTACCGTTATATATAGCGTTTTTATTGCTAGGAGTTTTAGAGATGCTGTACGCAATTTGAAACTTTTCATTTTGATATTTTAGCTGTAGTTGATAGTGGTGCGATTCTAATTTTTTGTTAAGTTGAGCATTTTCTATATGCTTCTCAATGTGCTTTTGGCCTACTGAAAACTGATAAATCATCCCTGCTTTTAGATAAATATTTTCTACATTGTATGAGAGAGTAAGATTTGAAGTGTTGAAAAAATTATCTACATAAAGATTCTCAAGGCTTATATATTGCTCTTTTTGCCCATACTTAGCAAGAAAATGTATAGCGCCATTGGTTGATACATCTTTGTTTATAATGTGCTTTGAAAGAGTTTTAAATCCGCCTATATTGTAACCTAGTCCATATCCTAAAAAGCCATATTTATGGTTGTAGGGAACATTGTTTGCCATAGTAGAGGAACTTACTTTGTAAAAGTAGAGGCTCTTAAAATCAAAAGCACTGTTTGAGTAAGTATAGTTTATACCCTCATAAGCGTTTTGAGTGATGCGAAAGTTATTGTTTACCAAAGGAGTATTATAGGTTTGTCTGCCTATTGTCAAAGAGTGGTTATCAAATTTTTTTTGGATGCTTAGCTCACCTAGATATAAAAATCCATCCACATCGTTATCGTAAAATGTCTTTACATTTTTTAGCTCATTTTCATTCTTTTTATGTAATCTTCCTACCCCATAAACAAGAGCATTAAAAGTATAGTCTTGCCAAAAAGTCTCAATCCCCAACGTTCCGCCTACTATATAGTCATTGTAATGAATCTTTTTTTCTTATAAGACCTGTTGACCCAAAGAGGTGTACTCTTTAGAGCGGTCATCATATCGTAGCTGGAGTGTTCCAGCAGGTTTGATGGCATAATTTTCTACTGCTAAAAGTAAAGAGGTGCATAAAAATAGGCTTGTAATGTATTTCATTAAGTATCTTTTGTTTTTTTTGAAAATGGAGTATAGCATGAAATATTTTTAACAAGCATTGGATTCTGCTAACTACTTAAATATGGTTTATAAAAATAAAAAATTCTAATCATAAAGAGTAGCTTAGAATCTTCTTCTTCTAATTTTACGACAGTATTCCGACAGCAATCTGTCAGCCTTCCGACAACATCTAGTTAAAATTTTAAAGACAGTTTTCTTTCTGTAAAGAAAATAATATTTAGTTTTACAAACTATAAAAATAATGCACTCTTCGTGAAAGAGATGATACAAAGGAAAGATAAATGAGCACACAAAAAGAGAGAACTTCAAAGATTGAAGTTACCATAGTTACAAAAGATGGAGTTATAAGAGTAGTTGATATTAATGAAGTATCTAAAATTGTAGCAAATAGTGCAAATAGTTTCAAAATTGTAAAATACAATAACGGACAAAAGCATCAGATTGATAACTTGATTATGATAAAAAATGGCAATAATTTAGAGCTTATTTTCTCTAATGGTGAAACACTTACAATAGAGAATTTTTATAGCTATAACAATGTAGAGCTAGACTTTTTAGATGACTCTACAAATACTCTCTCTTCCCAAACTATATCTGGGCATGAGCTCTCAGATGGAACTACCCTAATATATGCACAAGGTTTAGAGCAAACACTTTTATCTATGGCAAAAGGAAATAAATCACTAGAGCTAGCTATTAGTACAGAGGTCTCGGTTGTGCATCTACAAAACACTACAGATGCAATAGAAGTTGATACTATGAGTGGAGTGAGTAAGGCAGCATTGGTTATAGGAGGATTACTTGTTGTCGGTGGTGGCATTGCAATAGCTGTAAATAACAGAAGCGATAGCGACAGTTACTACAACAGCAATCCTAATCCTACAGATACAACACTAACAGGGCAATTAGTAGATAGTGCAGTTGCAGGAGTTGCGTACTATATAAATGGAGATAAAAACCCAGCAGGTTATACAGATGTCAATGGTTATTTTTCATACCAAAAAGGTGACACAGTTACATTTCAGGTAGGAAATGTGATTTTAAAAGCCAACTACGATACTGATACTATTCCAAGTGATAAAAAAGTTACTTTACAAGATTTAGTTGGAGTAGATAGAAGCCAAACAGGAGATGCTACTGTTGTAAAGTTAGCTCAGTTTTTGCAAACACTAGATGCTGATGGAAATGCGGATAATGGTATCCAAATAGTTACAAATAGTGATGGAAAAATAATCGCAACAAACTATGATGACATAGATACAAACAAAGATAGAATCGTAGATGCAGTAGAGTTAGCAGCAGCAAAAGAGGCTTTAAAAAATAGTACAAAGATACTCATAAATGAAGATAAGGCTAAAGTTGGCACAGATATTACAAAAGAGACAGATGTTGGTGAGCTTTTTGTAAATAGTGTAGTTGTAAAAACTGAGAATGAAGTAAAAGTGCACCTAGATAAGCAATTGGAGATTATAAACTCACAAACAACACCACCAAAACCGCCAAAGGGCGATGAAGTTCCTGATGTTGAGACTCCGCCAAAAGATGATGTAGTTCCAGATACAGCGATACCACCAAAACCGCCAGAAAATCAAACACCCTCTGGTGGTGGCTCAACTCCAAATACCCCAACTATAAAAAACTTCTCAGGAACTGTATCTGAGTTACTTACAGCTTTAGATGCTCTTGTCGATCAAAAGGGAACTATTACTATTACAGGCAATAGCGCGGCAACACTTAGTGAGCTAAAAACAATGAATGATAAAACGACAGGGACTATCACTCTAAATGATGCAACCAAGTTAGCTGATTTTTCGGGAACTTCAGCAGATGTGTTAGCAGCACTAGATGGAGTTGTAGGCTACAAAGGTGACATAATAATCACAGATGCGCTTAGTATTTCACAGATTGCTTCTTTAGATGCACTCACAACAGGAGCATTGTCTTATGGCACCATTAAAGATAGTGTCCAAAATCTAACAAAGCAGAGTAGTATTGACTCTATAAAAGATGGCGTTAATATTATTGTGAGTGATGCCGTGAGTGTTGATGAACTCTCACAAATAGCTACAATGACTTTAGGCACATTAACATATAGCAAAATCAAAGATACAGTAGAAAATATAACTGGTAAATTAACCCTCTTTACCAACAATCAAGCATTTGAGATGATAGGCGAAACTGCTGCAACGCTAGAACAACTAAAAGCCATCAATGATGCGACAACAGGAGCTATCACTATAAATGAGGCTACAAAAATAGCTCCATTTTCAGGAAGTCTTACAGATATATTAGCAGCACTAGATGGAGTTGTTGGCTACAAAGGTGACATAACAATCACAAGTGAGAGTGCAATAACTCTAGCCGATTTAAAACTTTTAAATGAAGCGACAACTGGGAGTATCACTTTAAATGCTGCTACAAAAACGACTGGTTTTTCAGGAACTGCAGAAGATATACTGCAGCACTTGATGGAGTTGAGGGCTACACAGGAAATATAGCTATCACAGATGGAGTATCAATCTCACAAATCAACTCTATAGCTGCAATGACATCAGGAACATTAACCTACACAAAAATCAAAGATACGGTAGAAAATATAACTGATAAATTAACCCTCTTTACCAACAATCAAGCATTTGAGATGATAGGTGAAACTGCTGCAACATTACAAGAATTAAAAACCATCAATGAAGCAACAACTGCAACTATCACTTTAAACGAGGCTACAAAAATAGCTCCATTTTCAGGAAGTCTTACAGATATATTAGCAGCACTAGATGGAGTTGTTGGCTACAAAGGTGACATAAAAATCACAAGTGAGAGTGCAATAACTCTAGCCGATTTAAAACTTCTAAATGAAGCGACAGAGGGAACTATCACTTTAAATGATGCTACAAATATGGCTGGTTTTTCAGGCTCAGCCGTAGAACTAGCAACAGCATTAGATGGTTCAAGCGGATTAACTCAAAAGATGACAATCACAGGTGATGATGCAGCAACACTACAAGAGCTAAAAACAATCAACGATGCAACATCAGGGGCAGTAGTTTTAAATGATGCTACAAAAATAGCTCTATTTGAAGGCAGTTTAACTGATTTGCAAGCAGCATTAGATGGAATTACAGACTATGCAGGAAATATAACCATCACAGGCTCTCAAGCAATTCCAATAGCAGAGTTAGGGAGTGTTTCTACTCTTACAACAGGAACTGTAACTTATAGTGCTGAGGCAATAGCGGCTGGATATTCAGGTTCAGCTTTAGAATTAGTAACAGCTTTGGCTGAAGTGACAACATTTACTCAAAAGTTAACAATCACAGGTGAGACAGCTGCAACACTAGAACAATTAAGAGCCATAAATGACAAGTCAACTGGAGAGATTATCACAAGCGGGGCTACAAAAACAGCTCCATATTCGGGGAGTATCACAGATATATTAGCTGCACTAGAGGGAGTAAAAGAATATAGTGGAGAGATAACTATTACGGGTGAGAGTGTAGTAACTCTAGCGCAAATAAAATTACTCAACGCTGCAACATCAGGAACTATCATCCTAAACGATGCAACTAAAAATGCTGGTTTTTCTGGGAGTGTTGAAGATTTACTTTTGGTTTTAGATGGGGTTAGTGGACTGAGCCAAAACATAACTATCACAGGTGGGACAGCAGCGACATTAGAGCAACTAAAACTCATAAATGAAAAAACAACAGGAACTATAACTATAAACGAGGCTACAAAAACAGCTGATTTCGCGGGAACTGCAGCTGATTTATTGACAGCATTGGATACGGTTGTGGGCTACAAGGGAGCGCTCACTGTTACAGATGGAGTTAGCGTTGCACAACTAGCTCTACTGAGTGCTGCTACAACGCCGAGCGTAGCATATAACAAAATCGTAGATACAGCGCAAAATGCAGCTGATAATTTAGCACTTTTTTCTAGCAATAAAGCTTTTGAGATGATAGGTGAAACTGCCGCAACGCTAGAACAACTAAAAGCAATCAACAATGTGACAGATGGAACTATCACTATAAATGCGGCTACAAAAACAACTCCATTCTCAGGGAGTGCAGCAGACTTAGCAGCAGCTTTAGAAGGTATAAGCGGATATACAGGAGATGTGACTATCACAGGCGATACAGCTGCAACACTAGCTGAGCTAAAAGCGATAAATACAGCAACTTCAGGGACTTTTACTCTCAACTCTGCTACAAATGAATCTGCTTACACAGCATCTTCAACGGATTTACTTCTAGCTTTTGATGGCATCACTTCATTAACAGGAGCACTGACAGTTAGCGCAGCTGTAACAGCTACTCATTTAAACACCATAGCAGGTATAACAACAGGAGTGCTTAAAGCAAATCTAGCAGACACAACGCTTACTGCTGGCGTGGTGGATTTATTTGACAATTTAACTAAAGCTGATGTTATTACACTCTCCTCAGGTAAAGTAAATGCAACAATACTTTTAGCACTCAATGAAAAAACAAGCTTAGTAACATCGAATATTTGGCAAATTACAGAGCTTGCAACTACTACTGATGTTGTGCAAGTAGTAACAGCTGCTTTAGCGTTGCAACCTAATGCTATGGTGGATATAACAGGAGCGCTTAGCGCAACTCAGATAAATGAACTAGATGCGGCTACAACAGCTATTATAAAGGCATCTTACGCGGCACCTGATTTAACCGAATTACTCTCATTAAGCAATGTAAATGACAATAACAATATCAATATATCCATTGTTAGTGACGATAGTTTTAAAGAACTAACAGCAGCAAATCTTATAGCAATAGAAAGTTTTTCAAAAGACAGTGTAGATTATAGAACTTCTACAACAAAAATCACTGGAAGTGTAGAAGAATTAGCTTATGTAGCTCAACTTAGCGTTAGCCCTAAAAAGCTTTTTTTAAGTAACCAAGTAGAAATAATTACAACGGGTACGCAAGCAGAAGCATCATATTTGAATGCGATTAATTGGTTAAGCGATAAAGATATAAACGCTTTAAGTGTAACTAAGATTAGTGGAGAATCTAGTGAATTTTTAAGTATGATAGTAAGCACTGGCGTTGTAAATGGAGGGATTACTTTAAAGGCTGATGTAGGTATTCATATCACAGATGGCGTTGCTATTGAAGATTTAGCAGAAGTGCTTGCACTAATATCACAATTAACAATAACAGGTAGTCTTACTTATACAATAGAAGATTCAGTAGCAAATATACTAACAAACACAGGTGGATATGTAACAAGTGGAGTGAGTGTTATAGTTGATGATGCAATTAGCATGGCACAGATTAGCACACTCAAAGGTCAAGGAGTTCTTCTGACTTATGAAACTATTGCCGATACAGCAGCTAATGCGGTAGCAAATATAGCAATGTTTGATAATAATCAAGATTTTGAGATGACTGGTGCTACTGCTGCAACATTAGCTCAATTAAAGACTATCAATAATAAAACAAAGGGAGATATAGAACTAAATGAAGCAACGCTAACGACTCCTTTTTCAGGAAGTGCGGCAGATTTAATTGAAGCTTTGGATGCAATAGAATATGAGGGAAATATAACTGTCACAGGTGCTGCACCTACCTCGCTGCAAGATTTAGCCGAAATATATAACTTAACAGATGGTGCGGTTACTTTTAGCACCTCAATTGCTACGACTCCTTACACAGGAACAGGTGAAGAGTTGTTAAGTGTGGTTCCAAAAATTACTGATTACGCTGGAAAGATAACTCTTGAGGCATATGTAAACGAAGATACAGGTTATAAACTTCTAGATGCTTATGATATTGTAAAACTAAGTACTTATGGAAAAGTACATGTTGTGCAACCAATAGATGCTATAGAGGGTAGTGTAAGCTATTTAACTCAGCTCAAAAATCTTCCTAGTGATAAATTCACTCCACTAGGAACTGAGAATATTTTAGTAAAGAACAGTGGAGGATTTCTAACTCAAGATAATTTTAATGATTTAACTAGTTTTACATCAGGAAGTATTGATGTGGGGGGCACTAATGGAATTAGACTAGAGGGTCTCTCTCTTGATTTGTCAGGTTTCTCACAACTCTCAGGGCTAGGTGGTAAAGCAATAACTATGCAATCTAATAATAATGCGGACTCTTTATCTCTAACAGCTCAAGACCTTTTTGCTGCATCTGATAAAGTTGGGAATTTATCATTTACCGTGAGAGGTGATGCAAACGATACTGTAACTCTCTCTGGGTGGATAAAAAATGGAAATACAAACAGCTACACAACAACAGGAAACTTTGATGGCATGTTTGGCGATGAGACATACACAGTAAATGTTATAAATGTTGCAGTAGTAATAGCATGATAAAGTTTACTCCTCTTTTACTTTTCCCTCTTATGTTTTTATCTTTAAATGCAGATAAAGATATTTTGTTCTCACAAACGAGCAACAGTAGTTGTAGTGTCGAGTTTAGGGAGCTAGTTTTAGAAGGTCTGCATGCTCATCCGAGTATTGAGATGTCAAGAGAGGGCATCAAGGGTGCAGAGATTGAGGTAGATATCGCCAAATGGGGATACTATCCAACTCCGTCCATTGACTACTCAGTAAAATCAAAAGATAAAAACCAATACCTTATAAGAGCAGAACAGCCATTATGGACTGGGGGAAAGTTAGATGCTAGTTATGACAAAGCAAAAGCTATCCAAAAAGAGGCTAATTTTGAGCTAGCAGAAAATAGATACAGGCTCATAGATAACTACCTTGATAGAGTAAAAGAGTATCTAAGAGCACAAGATAAAGTAGTTGTGCTAAATAAAAATAAAAGAGAATTTTATAAACTCTCAGAGATGTTAGATAGATTTATGAGCGCAGGTGAACTGAGTCTTAGTGATAAAAATCTCTTAAACTCAAGAATCTCTCATCTCTCATCTGACTTAATCATCACAAAAGCAAAACACAAAGTAGCAAAGACTCAACTAGAGATACTCACTGGCAAAAGTATAGATTGCAATATAAACTTTGAGTATCAAGAGATTTTATCTGCGCATCTAGATGTAGATGAGTTGGTGAAATCACTTAAAGATACACACCCAACTTTAAAAATCATGGATGCTAAAATGCTCTTAGCCGCAGCAGAAGTAGATGGTGCAAAGGCTAGTCTATTGCCAAATTTAGTCTTAAGAGCTGAACACAAAAAAGGCACTATTTACGATGATTATAAACCAGGTGAAGAGACTATAGTTTATCTTAGTTTTAATATGACTACAGGAGCGGGGCTCTCTGGGCTTTCAAAAATCGATAAAACAAAGATAGAGACAAGCAGAGCAAAGTTTGAAAAAAATACAAAATTTAAAGAACTGCTTGATTTTTTAATGGCTGATTATACCAACTACATCACTGCATCTACACATGTAGATATGTTGGAAGAGGATATAAAAGTAGCACAACTAATATTTGAGTCCAATGAAAGACTTTTTTTATCCGAGAAAAAAAGCTGGATAGATGTTGTTAACTCACTCTCAGAACTCAACAAACAGAAGATAAACTACAGCGAGCTTCTTATTGAGAAAAAAATACTAGAGTTTAAGATAGCTCTAAAAACAGGCAGAGTCAACTTAGAAACTCTTGAGGTAACAAGTGATTTATAGCAATAAAAGAGAGTTTGATAAAGATTTTGTTTGGTTAAGCCATGAGTGTTTACTCGAACAACTCAAAAATTCAGAGCCAAGCAGATACGATAAAGAAATTTTCTTAAAAAAAATAGAAGCACAAGATGAGACCATAGAAGATAGCTTCGTGCTTGAGTTTTATGATGAGTATTTGGCAAAACATACGCTACAAGAGAGCTCATGGCAAAAGAGTATAAGTAAGACTCAACTGCCAGCAATGGTAATCTCTCAAAATATTGGCATAAAGATTATTATAGAGCATCTGAGTGATAAAAAATATAAAACTATAAGTAGAGATGGAGTAGAGAGTATAGAGAGTTTTTCCAAAGGGAGTCTATATAGACCCTTAAGAGAAAAAAGAAAAGAGATAAAAACTCAGAGTGCAAAAGAGATGTTCAAAAAAATCGCACTCAAGCAAAAGAGATTTTTAGTATATGCAATCATCGCATCTCTTAGCATCAACATACTCTCTTTAGGCTCCTCTTTTTACACCATGCAGGTATATGATAGAGTTATTCCTACAAATGGAATATCCACACTTATATCTCTAACCATAGGCGTTTTTATAGCGATATTTTTAGAGATGCTTTTAAAACTCTCTCGCTCTTCTATTATAGATCAAGCTAGCAAAAACATGGATGTGGAGTATTCTCACAATATTTTTGAGAGATTTTTAAACATAAGGGCTGATAACTTACCAAAAAGCATAGGAAATATCTCAGGGCAACTTCAAAGTTATAGCTCTATACGAACTTTTATCACAACCGCTAGTGTCTATCTCTTTATAGATTTTCCATTTTTGTTTTTATTTTTTGGTGTGATTGTTTTGATAGGCGGCTTTAAAATAGGTTTAGTAATATTGGCATTTTTAGCACTCTCTCTCTTTTTAGGAGTAATGTTTAAAGGCAAAATCACAAAACTTACAAAAGAGTCTTCTATGGCATCACACAAAAAACTAGGACTTTTAGTAGAGAGTATAGAGAGTGCTCAAAAGATAAAAGTGAGTGGTGCAAAATGGAGCTTACTCTCAAAATGGAATGCTTTGAGTGAAAATGCAGTTGATGATGAGATAAGAATCAAACACTATACAGATATATCTAGCTACTTAGCCACTTTTTCACAGCAGATAAGTTATGTAGCAATAGTAGCAACAGGAGCATATCTTATCACTACATCTGCAGATATTACCATGGGTTCACTCATAGCTATAACGATTCTATCAAACAAAGTTTTTGCACCAATAGCACAACTTCCAAACCTTTTTGTACAGTGGGGAAGGGCAAAAATATCTTTAGAAGATTTAAACAATCTCTACAAACTAGCACAAGACAATCAAGGAGTGGAGCGACCAATAACTCACAAACTTCATTCACATGAGATAAGAGCTGAGGGTGTTTCATTTGAGTATTATGAAAATAACAGCATCTTAAATATTGACAAACTCATCATCAAAGAGGGTGAAAAAGTAGCCATTGTAGGTGAAATAGGAAGCGGAAAATCCACTCTACTTAAACTTCTAAGCGGCTTGTATAAACCTAAAAGCGGAAGAGTTTTTTTAGATAATCTTGATGTCAATCATATCTCAAGAGATATCTTAAGTAGTGAAATAGGCTACTTATCACAAGAAAACAAGCTCTTTAGTGGAACTCTAAGAGATAACCTATCTTTTGCAATAGTTGGAATTACAGATGAGACAATTATTGAGGTCTCAAAACTCACAGGACTTATTTTGTTGATTAGTGCACTGCCACAAGGACTTGACACTATTATCCCTGAGGGAGGCGAGAGCGTCTCTGGTGGACAAAAACAGCTTATCGCTCTTACTCGTATGCTGATTGCTTCAAACAATATTTTACTTCTTGATGAGCCAACAGCGAGTATGGATGAAAAAACAGAACGCCATCTTATACAAGTGCTAAAACATACTATAAAAGAGAAACAAACTATGGTGATAGTGACTCATAAACCTGCGCTACTTAGCTTAGTAGATAGAATCATAGTGCTAACTTCACACACAATAGCTATGGATGATACAAAAGAAAATGTACTTCAAGCTCTACAACAAAATGCGCTCAAGCAACAAAAGGTGACACAATGAACCAAGCAAAACTGCCTTACTTAGTTAGACTAAATCCACTTATTCTTATTTTTGGCTCTTTGTTAATTGTCATCATACCCTTTTTAGTCTGGGCCAACTACACCTATATAGACCAAAAAAGTACTACAAAAGGCAATGTAATAGCCTCTCAAAAAACACAAAAAATACAATCAGCAATCGATGGAGTTATAAAAGATATCAGAGTAAAAGAGGGAGAGATTGTACAAAGCGGAGACCTTTTAGTAACACTAGAAAAAGAGCAAAACAAAGCAGCCCTAGATGCAATCCAATCCAAAATAGCATCACTTAGAGTCAAACTCTTTAGACTCAATGCTGAGGTCTATGCAAAAGCACTAAACTATCCAGAAGATTTTGTATCACAGGAGTATATTGAGTTTATTGATACTCAAAAAAAGCTCTTTAGTCTAAGACAAAAAGCCATCAATGATGAGATAATTTCATTTCAAAATTCACTCAATTTAAAAAGAGAAGAGTTACGACTAAATCAGCCCCTGCTAAAATCTGGCGACATAGGGAGAATGAAACTTATCAATATAGAAAAAGAGATATCTGAGCTTGTTGGAAAGATTTTAAATAGTAAAAATAGGTATTTCCAAACTGCACAAGAAGAGATGACAAAAGCAGAAGAAGAGCTATCTATAAATGAACAACTCCTAGCAGAAAAGGCAGTAACTCTGCAACGCTCAGAAATTTACTCTCAAATGAATGCAATTGTAAAAAATATCTTAATTACAACTCTAGGAGCAAAAGTGCGACCAGGAGATGTTATCTTGGAGTTAGTTCCCATGGATGATAAACTCATTATAGAGGCAAAACTAAGTCCTATAGATATCTCTTATGTTAAAGTTGGACAAAGGGCATATGTGAAGCTTGACACTTATGACTTTAGCATCTATGGAATGTTTGATGCAGAGGTAAGCTACATTAGCCCAGATACAATCATAGAAGAGACAAGTAAGGGCGAAGAGTATCACTTTAAAGTCCAAATAACACTTCAAAAGAGTAGTCTTGTAGCCAAAAATGCAGAGCAAATTAAGATAGCACCTGGGATGGGAGCACAAATTGATATTATAACAGGCAAGAGAACGGTGATGCACTATTTGAGCAAGCCCATCATTAAAACGCTTGATGAATCTTTTATAGAGAGGTAATTAAATTATAATTCAAGTATAATTTCAAAAACAAAACTAAAGGCTTCTCTCATGGCAAAGCATCCATCACTCTTAAAACAATTTCGCTCTTTTTACTTTCAAAACAATCCTAAAGATATGGAACAAGCTATAAAGTACTTTTGTGTCTTTGGCGGGATGAGCTGGAGTATTGATATGGATGTGCCACTAGAAGAGCTTATAGAGAGTAAGGTTTTAAAAAACTATAAGTATATTCACGGTGACATAACAAAGGTTACGCAGAGTGATAAACATTCTCATCTGCTTCTAAGTGGCATCGCTATGGGAGACCGTAGAACTCACTCAGCTTTAAAAAAAGCTCGCATCTCAAGATCTGACGGTGAATATGCTTTGGAGAATCTTTTTGAGCGTGGTATGCTTGAAGCTGAATATTCGCTAGAGTCACCGCCAAATGCGGATGATAAGATAGATGAAAAACTAAATTTCACCACACCTTTTATACGCTTTTGGTTTGCTTTTATCTCACCATATTATAAGAGTATAAAAGAAGCAGACTTTAAGGAGTCAAAAGAGAACTTTGCTAATCGCCAACAAGAGTTTTTTGAGCTTATCTTTATAAAACTAGCGATGGAAGTTATGAAAAAGAGTTTTAAAGAAGACCCAATCGTAGAGATAGGAAGCTACTGGGATAGAAATACTGAGATAGAGATACTTGCAAAAACAAAATCTGGAAAGATTGTGGCTGGCATCTGTAAAAACTCTAACTCTAAAGCAAAAAAGACTGAGCTCACAAAACTAAAAGAGCAGTGCGACAAGGCTGAGCTTTCTGCTGACATAAATGTTATCATTTCAAAAAATGGTTTCTCAAATGAGCTTAAAAATCTAAAAAGTGATGAGTTAAGACTATTTTCTATAAAAAACTTCAAAAGCTTAGTCGAAGAGTTGAGCCAGAGAGATTTTATAGAGTGCACAGGCAAAAGATATTAAGATGAAAAAAAGAGTCGCTTACCAAGGTGTAAAAGGTGCTTACTCTCACCTAGCTTGTTATAATAAATATCCAAATTATGAAGCTATCGCGTGCAAATCATTTGATGAAACTATGCTCCTTGTTGAAAATACTAAAGTTGACGTTGCGATGATTCCAATGGAGAACTCAACAGCAGGCAGAGTTGAAGAGATATATAGACTCATACCAAAGATGAAACTCTACATTATAGATGAGTATTATCAGCCAGTAAATCACTGTCTTTTAGCACTCCCAGACTCAAAGATAGAAGATTTAAAAAGTGTATCTTCGCATCCTCAGGCACTCGCTCAGTGTAAAGCTCATATAGAGAAGTACAGCCTTGAGGCTAGGGCAAAGTTTGATACAGCAGGCTCAGCAGAGGAGCTTATAGAGATGCAAGACAAAACTCACTCTGCTATAGCATCAAGCCTTGCTGCAGAGATTTATGACTTAGAGATTTTAGAAGAAGGGTTTCAAGATATAAAAAACAATACTACTCGCTTTCTTGTGCTTTGTAAGGAGTATATAGTACCTATATTTGAAAAACATCAAAACTACATTACCTCTATCCTCTTTGAAGTAAGAAACATACCAGCAGCACTCTATAAGGTTCTCGGTGGTTTTGCGACAAACGGTGTAAATATCATCAAGATAGAGAGTTACTCTGGAAGTGGAACGCTAACGCTCTCTCAATTTCATATAGATATAGATGGGCATCCAGATGAGGCAAATGTAAAACTTGCACTCGAAGAGCTAGCCTACTTTGCAAACACTGTTAAGATGCTAGGAACTTATATACCCCACTATTTGAGAAAGACCTTACAATCTTGATCTAGTATCAAAAATTATAAAAGCTGTATATTTATTTGCTAGGAGTTAGTTTTATACTATGCCTTGGTCTTTTTATGTTACAAATATACACATTTTGTCATAAACTGACAAAAATATTATAACCCCTTAGTATATCACTAAACATAATATATATACACTATCTATTTATACTTCATATCGTTAAAATCCGCTAAATAGGCACTTCTATAGTTTAACAATAAAAAAATTTTTGATTTTAAATCATAAAAAATAATCTGAACTTATACTTATCAGCAAATTAAAATTAAAATTACTTATATTATTTTTTTACTTTAAGTTTCTAATAACTATAAAGCCTATAGTATTGTCTTTATCCTAAAGATTTGGATTTCTTATATCACCCAAGGAGAATTAATGAAAATGAATCGTCGCGAAGCACTAAAACTTGGTGCACTAAGTGTTGCAGCCGCTGCAACAATGGCTACAGTTACAGGCTGTAATGAGGGTGCTAAACCAGCATCAGCTTCAAAAGCAGGTAAAAAAGTATGTAAACACAAGGTAGTAATTATCGGTGGTGGTTTTGGCGGCTTAACTGTTGCTAAAGAGTTAAAGAAAAAAGATGCTAGTTTTGATGTTTTAGTTATTGAGAAAAATGAAACTTTTATGTCTTGTCCATTTTCTAATACTTACCTAGGCAAGCTAGAGGGCGTTAATCTTGGAACACTAGTTCATGATTATGCTCAGCCAGTTGAGGCTAATGGTTATGGTTTACTTCATGCAGAAGTAACTGCTATTGATAGAGCTGCTAAGCAGATTCATACAACTAAAGGTATAGTTGAGTATGAGATTTTAGTTATGTCTCCGGGTATCGGATATGATTACAAAGGTCAATTTCCAACTTGGGATGATGAAAAAATCAATCATATTTCTCGTATAGCTCCAGGTGCACTTATCCCAGGAAAAGAGCATGTTATTTTAGAAAGACAACTTGTTGATATGGAAGATGGTAATGTTATTATCACTATCCCAGCTGGAAAATTCCGTTGTCCACCTGCTCCATTTGAGCGTGCTACAATGATTGCATCTTACATGAAAAAAGAGGGAATTCCTGGCAAAGTCATTATGCTAAATGCTACAAACTCTGTATCTAAAGGTGCTGCATTTAAAGAAACATGGAAAGATTTATATGCAGATATAGTCGAGCATGTTGACTTTGCAACTATCCAAGATGTTGATCCAGTTTCAAAAACTGTAACATACCATCTAAAAGATGATATGGAAGATAAAGGGTATGTAGTTAAGACTCTTAAGTACTCAGTTTTAAACCTAATCCCTAACAATATGTCTAACCCAGTTATAGAGATGAGTGGAGTTGAGACTACTACAGATAGCTTTAAAAAAGTTGTTATGAACGGATGTTCATTCCAAACAAAAACAGATAAAGATGTTTATGCTGTTGGTGATGTTATAGCCCACGCTGTTCCTCCAAGTGGGCAAACTGCTAACTGGACTGGTAAACAATGTGCTCTAGAGATTGCAAATAGACTACATAAAAAAGCTTTTGAGCTTCCAGTTAAAACTACAACTATTAAAGCTGGAAATGTTTGTTACTCTATGGTTGGTGAAAATCCAGAAGAAGCTATTATGGTTATTCATGATTTTAGCTTTAGTCAAGAAAAAAACATGATTGTAAGTGCAGCTACAGTGCCTGTTTCTCCAAGTGGTAAATACCGCTCAGGTGCTACTGCAAAAGCTACTCGTGACTGGTACGGCGGGATTATGAGAGATCTATTCGCATAAGTCATTTTAAAGCCCCTTCTCTTTTTTTAAGAGAGGGTCTTAATAAATAACTTACATATATAAAAAGGAAGATAGACAATATGGATAGAAGAAATTTTTTACGAGTAGTGGGTGCCACAGGTGCATTAGTAGCCATTTCACCATCAACTATATCTGGTAGATTATATGCTAGTAATGGATTATATGAGTCATATGAAAGGGTGCAACTTCTAAATGCGGATGGTGTAGCTATAAAACTTGCTGATCTTAAAAAGGAGACAAACTATATCTTTCAGTATCCATATATTGGAACGCCTACGATGCTTCTAGACTTAGAAGATAGTACTGCAAAAGATGTAAGATTAAAATCTGATGATGGTGAAGAGTATATCTGGAAGGGTGGGGTAGGTAAAGACAGGACTGTTGTAGCTTATAGTGCGATATGTTCACATCAGTTAGCGCATCCAACTCCTGATGATAGTTTCTTACAATATGTTCAAAAAGACAAAAAGACTATGGCATGTGATCATGGTGGTGTTGTGGTTTGTTCATCGCATCTCTCTAGTTTTGAGGCTAAAGAGGGATGTAAAAACATCTCTGGCCCAGCTTCAGCGCCACTAGCAGCAGTTGTTTTAGAGATAGCAGATGATGACACTATCTATGCAGTTGGTGTCCTTGGTGGGGATAAATTTCATGAATACTTTAAAGCTTATAAACCTGAGTTTAAAAAATATTATGGAAATGCAAGGCAAGCAAAGAAAAAAGTAACTAAGAGCGCTACTATGGTTGAGCTGACACAGTACACTAAAGAAATAATTCAATATTAAGGACATAATATGAAAAAGATTATAATTACTACAGCTATGGCTCTGTTGCTTAGTTCATCTTTGTTGGCCAATGCTAAGGAAAAGGCGCAACTCTCTTCAGATATGCGTGAGATGCTCTTGGCTGTTGAGTTGATACAAAAAGGCGGCTTCTACTCAAAACCGCAGATGATGAAAGAGGGCGTAAAAAAATTAAAGGCAAAGTTAACCATCTTAGAGTCTGCAGATGCATCTAAATATCTTCCAGATGATAAAAAAGAAGCAGATAAGTTTGCTAACAAAAGAGCAAAGATGATAGAGATGTATGCAGATGATTTAGTTGTATCCATAGATGCAAACAACTTAGATGATGCACTTGAAGATTACACGCAGATAATTAGACAATGCACCTCTTGTCACATCCGTATCCGCTCGTACTAAACTTTTTGTAGCTATAAGTCTTTTATAGATTTATAGCTATACCTCTTTTTCCCATTTATTTAGTTTGTTAGTAAACAAATATATCTTCTTTTACCAATATTTAACTTCATTTGTTCGGTCTTTTTTTAGTAGTTTGCTATCCCTAAACGTTGGATTAATTTTTTTTATGAAAAATGTATAACGTCTCTATATTACACATTCTTATAATTATTCATATAAAACTTAATCTCTCTTTTAAGCAGGTTTTCAGCACCTTTGCACCTATAAAAACTCTCGGTGTTACAATTTTACACCTATGTTACAAACTGCAAATAAAGATGTATCATTTGGTGACATTTTAAAATTCTTCTACTTTTTGTATATTATATTTAATACTCTTTTTGATATAGTGCACTAACTGTTTTTTCTTGCCCCTCTTGCGAGTAAACAAGAAAAAAATTATTTAAAGGTAGGTTGTATGGAGCATATAGTGACTTCAAATCCGTATTTTGGTGTATTTGTACTATTTGTTATAACATTTGGTGCGTTTAAAACTACAACGGTAATAGCTCGTTTAGCGAGTCGTGCATTAGCAGCTAAGGATAGTGAAAAAATCAAACTCTCGGTTTACGAGTGTGGACCAGAGGTAACTAAACAGCCAAATAGAATTTCGCCACAGTTTTATCTATTTGCACTTCTTTTTTTACTCTTTGATGTTGAGATTATTTTTATGTTTCCATGGGCAGTAGATTTTAAACTACTAGGTTGGTTTGGTTTTGCTGAGATGTTAATGTTTATACTATTGTTGACTATCGGTTTTATATACGCATGGAAAAAAGGAGCGCTTGAATGGCACAACATAAAGTAAATTATACACAAAATGCTGGCTTGCCAGTAGCACTTACAAGTATAGATAAAATAGTTAACTGGGGTCGTTCAAATTCGCTTTGGGCACTTACTTACGGTCTTGCTTGTTGTGGAATTGAGATGATGGCATCTGGTGCATCTAGATATGACTTTGACCGTTTTGGAACTATCTTTCGTGCATCTCCTCGCCAATCAGATGTTATGATAGTAGCTGGAACGCTTACAAAAAAACACGCAGAGTTTATTAAAAGACTCTACGATCAGATGACTGAGCCTAGATGGGTTATATCTATGGGTTCATGTGCAAATACTGGCGGTATGTTTAACACTTATGCAACTGTTCAAGGAGTAGATAGAATCATTCCTGTAGATTTATATCTCCCAGGCTGTGCACCACGTCCTGAGACACTTCAATATGGTGTAATGCTTCTACAGAAGAAAATCCGTGCAAATCACGCTTCAAGAGCACAAAAAGCAAAAAGGTTAATGTAATGAGAGCTTATAAACCTAAAGATGATGTACAGAAAAAACCATACTATACAGATAGATTTTACAAATCTCCCCAAGTTCCTAAAAGTAGCCCAGAGAGTGATGAACTCTTTAGCGCAGACTTAGATGCTATAAAAGAGAGATTTGAAGTACTAGATGCTTATATCCAAGTTGGACAATTAGTCGTTTATATAAATCCACAAGACAATTTTAAAGTTTTAGAGATGCTAAAAAATGAGAGAGCTTACTCTCAACTCTCAGAGATGAGCGCCATTGACTGGATTGCGGATCGTGGTGGGTTTGAGGTTTTTTATCAGATGCTAAGTATGGCAAAAAGAAGAAGAATCCGCATCAAAATTTTTATAAAAAAAGGTCAAGCTGTAAACTCAGTTGAGAAACTTTTTCGCTCGGCTGATTGGTCTGAGAGAGAGATGTTTGATATGTTTGGCATAGAAGCAAATGGGCATCCTTTTATGAAGAGAATCCTTATGCCTTATGATTGGCAAGGACATCCTCTGCTAAAGACTTATCCATTGCAAGGTGATGAGTTTGCTGCATGGTATGAAGTAGATAAGATTTTTGGTAAAGAAGCAAGAGATATTATAGGCCCTGAAATTCGTGATACTGCAAGAGTTGACCGTTACGATTCGGAGCGTTTTTCACTTTTAGGTCATGAAGTACCTAAGGGAACTAAAATTACAGGCGATGAGCCTAAAGTACAAGAATCCTACCAAGAAGAAGGTGGAGTGTTTTTGATTAAAAAATTTGATAGAAAGTCATCAGTTGTTATTGATGATCCTCAAAGATAGGTAGAGATATGGCACAAATAAAAAATAGATTAACCCCGTTTTTTGAGAACATCACTTTTGATAGAGAAGATAATGAGCTTATCTTAAACTTCGGACCACAGCATCCATCAGCTCACGGACAGTTGCGTTTGATGCTTCATCTTCAACAAGAGATGATTACAAAAGCTCATCCAGATATTGGTTATCTTCACCGTGGAATGGAGAAGATGGCTGAGAACATGATTTACAATGAGTTTATGCCAACTACTGACCGTATGGACTACATAGCATCATCTTCAAACAACTATGGTTTTGCTTTGACAGTTGAGAAACTTATAGGTTTAGAAGTTCCTCGCCGTGCGAAAGTTATACGTATGATGCTTTTAGAGATAAACCGTCTTATGTCTCACATCTTTTGGCTAGCAACTACTGCACTAGATATTGGTGCTATGACCGTTTTCTTGTATTCGTTTCGTGAGAGAGAGTATTTGATGGATATTATCGAGGGCTATTGTGGAGCTAGACTTACTCACGCTGCTATTCGCATCGGTGGGGTTCCATTAGATATTCAAGATAGTTTCATCTCTCAACTAAAAGCATTTTTAGATAAGTTACCAGAGAACATCAAAACTTATGAAGACTTACTAGATACTAACCGTATTTGGCTTATGAGAATGGAAGAAGTTGGTACGATTTCTACTGAAATGGCACTTTCATGGGGTTGTACAGGCCCAATGCTTAGAGCTTCAGGTGTAGCTTGGGATATTCGTAAAGAAGAGCCTTACGAACTTTATGATGAAGTAGAATTTAATGTTCCTTACTCTGATAAAGGCGATAACTTTGCAAGATATCGCATCTTTATGGAGGAGATGAGAGAGTCTGCAAAGATACTCTACCAAACTATAGATATGTATGAGAAGTGTGTAAAAGATGGACAAACTGAGCTTATGGCTCACGCTCCCAAGTATGTCTCAGCTTCAAAGCTAGATATCATGACTCAAAACTACTCTTTGATGCAACACTTTGTACTTGTTACTCAAGGCATGAGACCTCCAGTTGGAGAGGTTTATGTAGCGACTGAATCACCTAAAGGTGAGCTTGGCTTTTTCATAAACTCTCAAGGCGGTCCATATCCATACAGACTAAAAGTTCGTGCTCCATCTTTTTGGCACGCAGGGATTTTAACAGACCTGCTTCCAGGTCACTATATTCCAGATGTTGTCTCTATTATTGGAACAACGAACATTGTATTTGGTGAGGTTGACAGATGATTAGCTTAAGAAAAGCAGATAGCTTTGTTTTTTTAGGCGAAGCTACAACTGATGCAAAACTTGGAGTGCGAGAGCAATTCATTAGTAAGGATATGATTAATGAAAAGATATGATTTAAGACACTTAAAGTCAGATTTTGAGCCTAGAATGGAAGAGATTTTAGCTACTCATGGTGCAGGAGAAGTTGCAATCTTTTTATTTGAGATAGGTGATTTCTCACCTATTCAAAAATCAGCAGATTTGGTAAAGAAAAGTGGATATGAGTTGATGAACTCTTTAAAGTTTAACGAAGTCGATTGGACTATCGTAGCTAAAAAAGTTTAGGGATTTATTTTGAGTAAAGTATATTTTTCCACTTGGAATGGTGAACTGGTAAATAATGTCGGCAAACCAC
>Ga0265293_10005295_pt1 | contig 21716 bp, 45 predicted proteins | sample Munlanlewell138R_FD_192505 | JGI IMG/M metagenome (GOLD analysis project Ga0265293, IMG submission 192505) | Leachate microbial communities from a municipal landfill in Southern Ontario, Canada - Leachate well 138R | ecosystem: Engineered > Solid waste > Landfill > Unclassified | place: Canada... | reverse complement strand
TAAGAGAGACACCGTTGCGTCTGTTCATTGCTGCGTACATGTCACCAACTCCAAATTGTGTTAATGTGGCTACATTATATACTAATGATTCCATGAATCAAGCATATTCCTACACCTGATTCATGGAATGTTCATGTTAATCCATTAGACTCTACAAATCAGCCACACTGACATGTCAAGGCCCATGTCCAGTGCTTTTGCAAGTGAGGCGCTATAGGATTCTGCAATGGTGTGGGTAAGAGAGACACCGTTGCGTCTGTTCATTGCTGCGTACATGTCACCAACTCCAAATTGTGTTAATGTGGCTACATTATATACTAATGATTCCATGAATCAAGCATATTCCTACACCTGATTCATGGATTGTTCATGTTAGTCCATTAGGCTAACAACATCTTCCGGCAGGACCGTTTCACCATCAATCACGACACGCTCAAACTTTCCTTCCTTCAGGCTGACACGGTTCATGGAACGAACGCCACGTCCTTTCATGATTGCTTTGATGATATTGGACACTAGGACCGGCGCACCGCTATTCACTACCTTGTACTCGCCCGGTTCACGAACATTCCTAGACACTTCCAGACAATTCAGCATGATACTATCTACAATGGGGTAGTTGTCACGCAATGTAGGAACCTTAATACCTTCATGATTCTTTTCGGTGACATAATGAATGACAACACCGTCTGTCACATTCAGATAGCAACGATCATGTGCAGCACGGTGAGCATCGTCACGGTCGCCTTTGAGTGTGGCATCGATACTGTCGATTTCCTTCGCCTTACGATCATTCAGGACCGTTTCCAGTTCCGTTGCAGACAACTTGGTGAGTTTGGGATTATCCTTTGCACGGTCCAGAATATCCTGAACGGTGATTGATTGGATCGCATCACGTTGACGTTGGATCAGTTTGGAATAACTGAATCGAGTAGTGACGGTAGCATCATACACTGTGGGCACTGTACGCCCGCTGTCGGCCTTGTAACCATAGACACGGGCGAAGCCACCTTTACGGGTTCCTTCGAGCACTGAGAGCGTTTCAGCTTGTTCTGGCGTAGCCCATACATGCTTGCCATTGACATTGACCAATGCTTGTGTGAAGGTTTCGGAAGTGATTGTCATGATAGGTTCCTTAGTGAGTGTGAGAGTATAATATCAGGAAATACAGGAATGTGTCAATAGGTATGATGAATATCGTTCACCATTCATTCATTTATCCGTTGTTCAGGTTTTGTATTGCAATTATATTGTTTTATGATAGACTGGGCTGGAGGACGGAAAAGCATAGAGGAATAATGGGAGCTAGGCTCCCCATTATTTCAATAATTAGGATTGTCAGGCAACCATCCAATCAATTTCATATCTTCGCCGGTTTCTGGATCAATCAATCCGCCAATGATTGCAACGTCGGTCCAATACTGATAGTAATGCTCGCCATTTGAATCCGCATAGACCAGATACATGGCATTAGTTTTAACATTCACGTTTGTAGACATTTTCAGGTTTCCTTTATTGTGTGGGAGTATTGTATCAGCATGATGATATATTTCTACCACCATGCTGATATTTGTTCAGGCTACGTTTAGCTTTCGCTGCTAGTCTTGCCAAGGATGTGATTGGCCGCCTTTTGTGCCCTACTAGCTGCCGTCCAGAATAGCTTAGGATCGGCCTGTAGCTTCGTATGCCATCCTTTGATGTATGCTGCACTGTTTTCCAAGGTATTGTCAATCCCGGATTCTGCACAAAGGAATGCTGCCGTCAATTCTGCCACCATTTCCTCAACGGAATATGAATGGGAACCAAACACGATAGGGTCATTCACTTCCTTTCGATTCAATCGTGAAGTGTGTCCAGTAGAATGTCCCATTTCATGAAACAATGTAGAGTAGTATTCCTCACGGTTTTTGTATTGTGACATTTCAGGCACGGCAATAGAATCGCTTGAAGGATAATAGCACGCTCGATCCGTATTTTTCACATGGATAACAGGGGCATCTTTGTATCCGTTTACAATGTGTTCAGCAGATTCGATCGGATCATGAACGAATGTTTCCGGTTCGGAAGATTTTACGTCAAACCCGTCTAATTGTTCGACATTCCAGACAAGAAAATAGCGAAGCATGGGGATTTTTTCAATCTTACCGGCATCATTTTTTCGTTCAAGCATCTTCCAATAGAATACAGGGAAATGTTTTTTTTCTTCACCTACTTTGATCGTGGCCTTTGCTGCCTTGATCTGATTGAATGTGACGAAACCCGGAACATTATAGGGAAGCATCGAAAGGAAAAACATGTTTCCGCCGCTGTATTGACGCTTTGTTGCAGCATTGAAAGGCAATGATGCTTTGCCACCTTTCCACGGCTTCCTCCAAGGAATGCTTCCTTTGTCCATTGCTTCCAGCACTTTGCTTGTCACAATGTCGTATACGCTGATCTTGGACATGTCAATTTCCTTTGCTTGGTGAGAATGTGTGCCCATTATAGGGGATAATCCAATTCTGTCAACCCATGTTTTGATGTGGTGTTCAGGATCGGTTCAGGATCATATTGCCTAGAATGTGTGCCCATTATAGGGGATAATCCAATTCTGTCAACCCATGTTTTGATGTGGCGTTCAGGATCGGTTCAGGATCATATTGCCTAGAATGTTTGGGATAGCTCCCCGTCCTCCATCCCAGTCTATCATAAAATAATATAATTACAAGCATGAATTGAATTACTGTTCATGTTGGGTTAAGATTAGTTATGATTTAATGGTGCAGTTCCAATCCCTTCGGAAAACCTGTACAAACTTGAATGAAACCTGAATGAAAGTCGTGGATGACAATTTAATTCATGTACGGTTAAAATTGGATATGGTGAAATGTAACGGTTTCATTCCATGTGAGAATACGTGCCGAACCTATTGAAACCTATGAAATTAAGGCGTATACTAAAGAGGATGCGCTTGCGCGATATAATGCTATGTTTCTGTGGTTTCTCACTTGTAAAGAAAAGGAAACGAAAAATGACAACGGAAGAATTGCGCCAAAAGTTTGAGAGTGCTGTCGTAGGTTCGCCATACTTGCGCAAGATCACTCCATTGGATATTGTGACAATCAATGGGGAATTTTCCCATTATTCGGATATTAACACCGGAAACAGGTGGGTAGGATTCATGCTTGCCAATGGACTACTAAGCAAATAAATCATCATAAAAAGTCTTAGCTCTTATCACAGAACATGGTGGATGGGAGGCTACACTTGAGCGTATAAATCATCTTGAGAAAGATTCTGCCAGACTGAATGATTAATGAACGGTGAATAAACATGTATCCCGTATCATGATCATTGAATTGGTCCAGAGTTTGTGCTGGATCATGGTACTATTGACAACCATAGATCGTTGGACTATCATTAATCCTAACGCATACGTTACACTGGAGAGTATAAATGTCTAATTATAATTGGTACTGCGCTACATGTGGTGGAAATAACATTCGACGGGATGCTATTGTAGAATGGAACCCTGAAATGGAACAATATGAAATTGTCTCGGTCCTTGACAATGCATGGTGCGAGGATTGTGGTGAATTAAAGGGTGATCCTGTATGGGAGTTACCTGATAAGTCCTAACGCATACGTTACAATTCTAAAGGAATTTTATGTCACATTGCCACGAACATAAAGACGAACATGGATTTGTGGTAAAATGTTACCATCAGTGTCGTTCCATTCTTAATGATGGAAAGTTTTGGATTGGCGTAACAGTATCATTCCCGCTTGAACATTTTTATGGACTAAGGTTCCGGGATTCCATTACGTGTCTGAACTACTAGGATTAATGCCGCATTAACTAAGGAATTAATTATGAATAAGAAATATGAAACGTTTAAGGAAAAAGAATCAGATACGTTCTATCGGATCAGGGCATTGCGTGACTTTGGGAATGTAAAAACCGGAGATGTTGGCGGATATATCGAGAATGAATCGAATCTTTCACATGAAGGCGATTGCTGGGTATTTGATAATGCCGAAGTATATGGTAATGCTCAGGTGTTTGGTAATGCTCAGGTGTATGGCAATGCTCGGGTACATGGTGATGCTCAGGTATATGACAATGCTCGGGTATATGACAATGCTTGGGTATATGACAATGCTTGGGTATATGACAATGCCGAAGTATTTGGTTATGCTCTAGTATTTGGTAATGCTTGGATATATGAAAATGCTCAGGTATCTGGTTATGCTGAAGTGTATGGCAATGCGTGGGTACATGGTGATACTCACGTATCTGGCGATGTGTCCGAGCGTTATTCCACCGAAGTGTCTGAACAAAATAATGAAACAACCACCAATACCGACACCATGACTATTGCCGTCCAAAATGGAACTATTAAATTGGACGATCTACTTGCACTGATCGAGCAATACAAGCTAAAAGTACATTTGTCATTCAATTAACAATTCCTGAACAGACAGTCAAAAACCCTTGACTGTCTGTTTTTATATGTTATTATAGTTTCATGAACATTATCATTCCTTCCCCAAGACAGCAACGATTCTTTAGCATTGCCAAGCGTAATGCCGATCAGTCCACGTATACCCGTAAAGGACGTGGAAAGATTGCTATTGGCTCTACCATTGTCAAAGGAAACTATGTTGTTTCCGAAGGTATGAACCGTAAAAAGACCCATGTTGTTCAGCAACGGTATAATGACCTTAGTGCATACTTTGCGCCTGTTCCAAACATTCATGCAGAAGTGGATGCTTTGATTAAAAGTAAACATCATGACTTGACAGGAACCGAAGTATTCGTGTATCGTGAATTGGTTAATGGAACACTAGGCAATTGTAGGCCATGTCGAGCGTGTATGCGAGCATTGAAAGATGCTGGCGTAAAACATATCTATTACACTACAGAACAAGGATTTCATTATGAGCGAATTTAATATCAATAATCTTAGTGATAGGATTTCAAATGCCACAATTCATTCCGTGTGACGGATTATTATAATTTGGAAGCAATCATTAATGAATTGGATAGACATCACGAATATCCTTACCCTGATCGTTCTCACCTTCAATTGTCCAATGATCCTGAGGATTTTGTAGAATATGCAAGAACGCTAGAAGATTACCAATAAGGAACTGATATGGAAATTATTAAAGAAATTAAAGAATATTGTGATAAGGATGAAGAAGGGTTCGTTATCGTCACCAACAAACAAGAAATTGAAATTCTTATTGACAGTTATCAAGCGTGTTGCGAGAAATGGGGGTACATTACGTCGGAAGATGATTTTGAAGATTATATCGGATCAGAACTGTTGGAAATTTCATTGGCAGATGATGCTTTACAATCTACAATTCTCAAACTAGCCGCAGATGGCGTATCTTCGGAATACACAGATTGTATGTTCATTAATGTGAATACTTCCAAGGGTTTGCTACAGTTTACATTATACAATTCTCATAATGGGTATTATTTTCATCGTGCAACGATTCGTTCAACTCAATTGACGGCAGACACCCATTTGTAAGGATAATTAAATGGAAATCACCCTTGATAAATTGTACAATTTGTGTCAAGAATATGTATTTTGTCTTGATGGTTATTATCCACACCTCGTTGAAATTAACGATAGAACGATTATCATGTATTTCAATGATGATGATATGGATGTAATCAAAGTAGTAATTGAATCGGCTATTAAGACAGAAAATGGCGAAGTACGTGTTACTAGTAATCGAGGGTATAGATACAATATTACCTTTTATACACCATTTAATCCTTTTAATGAGAATTAAAAATGAATTATTCGGATAGCCGTTGTAATAATTACAAATATTCCGGAAAATTGTAGATTTGATTTACTCGGATATGCGTAGTCATCTTGATTGTTATATGGTATGGCCGTATCTGAAAGAAAATGATACGTGGACAGAAGAAAAAATTGCATTCAATGATTTTGACAAGCTACAACGCTTTGTTAATAAAATAGGTGCCAAACTTGTTGATGGAAATTTAGTATGAAAAATATTCTGACATTTATCTTTTACAATACAATAATTGTATTGTTCATTGGATGTTTAGCTTTCCTATTGAATATGGCATTCAATGCTGCTATCATTATTCCACTGGCGATGATTGTTGGGCTAATAATCGGAATTATTTTTGCTATTCCAATCATGAATTGGTTATCTAAGGATTGACAATGAATATTGAAAAGCTCTACAAATTGCTACTCAACAATGAATTTATTTTGTTTGTAGGAAATAGAAGTTATATTTCCCCAACTCTTAATTTTGAAGATGGCCTACTATGGTTTGTAGATGATGAGGGATATTATCATTATCTTAGAGAGGTCAATAACTACACTGAACATACCATCATAGTTCTTGGAGATTTTGACTCGTACAAGATTCATTTCTTTACTTACAATAAAATCTTTTAATGAAGATGAATTAATATATCATTTTCTAAAAAATTAATAAGCCGTGATTGACAGCACACCATATTGTTGTCATAATTCATTTTCTGAATAATGGGAAAGATCACGAATGATCGCTATTTTAAAGTAATTAAAAATGGTAACTTCGGCTTTTCAGATTTTACTGGACAAACCCTAAAGTTCGTGCGATACTATGATGGAGACGGTATTCTGAATATTCCCGGATACATCATGCTAGAACAACCTTCCACAGATATTAATGGAAATTCTTGTAATGGCGTGGTATCATTTGACATTAGCAGTATTGAAGAAGTAACATGAATCCCATAAAAGATCGTATTATTAATGAACATAACCGCGTCATGACCAAAGCTAAAGAACTGTTTCCTAAACTTAAGGGAATGTCGTTTGAACCTATCGTAACGTTTCACACGAATGGTAGGGCTGCTGGTCTAGCATATGGGTCACTCAAAGTGTCATACAATACCACAATCTTTTCACAAGATATGGAACGTTTCATCCGTGACACAATCCCTCATGAAATCGCTCATGTGGTCTGTTCGTTCCTTAATTGGGATAAGGGACATGGAAGGACTTGGAAGCGCGTGTGTGCCCTTCTAGGCGGTAATTCAGAACGTTGCTTTGATGGTGAAGGACTATCATTCAAGGGAACCCGTACACAAAAGAAATATGAATATAAAGCAACATGTGGAACTGTAATGTTGCTCTCTGCCACACGACATGGTAAAGTTAAAAAGGGGCACAGCTATATCGTAGCACGAACCAATGGTAAGATCACGTCTAACAATTTTACAGGCAAGATCGTATAGCGTTGCCCTTTACATTCCTAACAAAGTAACGTATATTATATCTTTATTCATTCCCGAGACATTAAGCGACAAAACGAACACGCTTGCCACGTAATCTAGAACATGCTAGAATAATACAATGATACAAAAAGCACACAAATACAGATGTTTCCCTAATCCAAAGCAACAGACCCAGATGAACCAAACATTCGGGTGTGTCCGACAACGTAAGAAAACATGATACAATAGATTCCGTTCTAAGACTATCTCACCACATGCGCTCTGACGGTAGTAGCCAGAGTGGGTAAACCAGGCGGCAAGGCCCAGAGCGTATCTGGTGAAATAGTAAAAGGCTTCGGCTAACACAGCCGGATAAGTGTTACTGAATGGAATGTGCTGAAATAGCATTATATTTAGATACTATAATTTCATTAATTAGGGAAAGACCCATGAATAAGAAATATGAAATGTTTAAGGAAAATGAATCTGATACGTTCTATCGGATCAAGGCATTACGTGATTTTGGATATGTGAGAACCGGAGATATTGGCGGATATATCGAGAATGAATCCAACCTTTCTCACCACGGTGATTGTTGGGTATCTGGTAATGCTAAAGTATTGGGTAATGCTAAAGTATTGGGTAATGCTAAAGTGTATGGTAATGCTCGGGTATATGACAATGCTCGGGTATATGAAAATGCCGAAGTATTTGGTTATGCTCTAGTATATGAAAATGCTGAAGTGTATGGTAATGCTCTAGTATCTGGTTATGCTGAAGTATTTGATTATGCTTGGGTATCTGACAATGCTCGGGTATACGACAATGCTCGGGTATATAAAAATGCTCAGGTATATGGCAATGCTTGGGTATCTGATAATGTTTGGGTATATAAAAATGCTCGGGTATATAAAAATACCAATGCTACGGTTGTGGCTGATGAACCTGCACAAATTGTGAAACATGATTCATTGTCGTTTAATGTCCGAGATGGTAAAGTAGACGTAGCAGAATTGGTAGACACGCTTAAAAAAACTGAAAGCCAATTTTAAGATTAATTTACAATAATTTACGTTGATTGGAGTAAACAATCCATCTGCCAAGACTTTATCTAATGGATGGGTTGACTATCGTATCCCCCGATCATGTACAATTACACTCTCGTATGCATTTGAGATACGATGATGTGAAAAAGCTAAGAGATCTATTAACAGATTGACTTGAATCCATTGATCAATAACAAAGGAATTTATTATGAACCAAGAAGTGACGATCCCACAGCTTTATGACTGGATGATCTATTTTGTGACAGGTATTGACGGTGAAGTAAGCAATTCGTATATTTTCATGGATGGTGAAGATAATTCGATCATTATTACCAATGATGAAACAGGAGAAGAATACAATATCTATTCTGCCACCATTGATGCACTAGGCACTGTACAAACATTCGATGAATCTGGTAATCCAGTTTGTTCTATTGAATTTCATGGTAAATGTGATCCACGTACAAGCGTATCATGTTGACAATGCAAGAAAACATGGTAAACTAACCTTTCAATGTTAAACAACATATAACTGATTTAATGTAATAGTTATCACTTAACATTGAACTATTTTAATATTTGGAACCGTAGCTCAATTGGTAGAGCGGAGAACTCATAATTCTTAGGTTGCAGGATCGTGCCCTGCCGGTTCCACCACACCTATACAGCAGTAGGATTCCTACTGCTGTATAAACTTCTTCTCACTGACGAAGTGAAAAATAATTTTAATTATTCTTATATTAACTTAAGTAAAGATCATGGAGGATGCCTTCTGGCATTTGCAAAAGAAAAACATCTTATTCCCGGTGATTTTAATATTGACCTTCTATGCGATAACGGTAGTTATGATTTGTTCTTCAATTTGAACTATAGAAATATTGATCTTACATATGATCATTTTGTAAAAGCATTTGAACATTGTTATGGGAAATATCTGAAAATGGATAAGAAAAATACTTTTACAATTAAAATACGAAATAATAATGATGGAACGGTATCAGTGATTGAAGAAAATGTTATGAAATTTGAAGATTTTCTTGAATACCTGAAATATCGTGATGCTGTTCCTACTATTCAATGGGTGTGATATGTATTACATTTTCTTAATTGATGGTTATGATGCATTCCCACGAATTCGGGATGTGATCAAATGTGAAACATTGGATGGTGTACATTCCTCCCTTAATACACTATTCAGTTATCTTCGAGTACAATGGCACAACGATGAAAGCGAAGATTTATTCGTTCAGCGTGTTCTTGATGGGGTTTCCATGAATTTGGAAGATTTTGATGATACATTTATTCGACAATATATTCAACTTAAATGGATCGACTGATGAACATTGATGATAAAATTAACAGAATCAAAGAATTGGCAAGTCGTGCAGCGATGGTACTAAAACCCGATGGTACGTTTGACACCATTTTGTCTGTTACAGATGATGGAATTTTTATTGAAGATGATGTGTGTTTCGCCGGGGGTTATGTAATTAATTTTTCAGAAATTGATCTTGATAATTGGACGTTCTATTCTCTTACGGCATTGAATTAAATGAACATTGATTCCACACTCTCCGAGAAGATTGTGATGTAGGGCACGATAAGCCTGCTAATGTTCGTGGTGTAGGATTGTGTAAATGAGCTTCCCTAAATTTATTAAAGAACTAGATTTATCATTAGAATGTTCTAATAGTCATGAACATCCTGATATTGACCTGAATAAATTTTATCTTGTCAATTTCGAGAATTATTGGTATCTGGGGAAGTTTTGTCAAGAATGGTATGGCTTGAGGTTCAATAATTATGGACTAACTGGAAGGTTCTAACTGCTTATGAAAATCCAACAAAATCAAAAGAAATCGGTTAAAATCACTTGCTTTTTAGCTAGAAAAGTGTATAATATAAGAGATGAAAAATGAAAGTAATCAAAGTGACCAAAGAGTATTTTCAGACAGAGGACGAGAAGGTTTATTTTTTTTCGAGCCTTTGGAAAAAGAAATATCCGTTGATGATATGCAGAAGATTGTGGACGCAAACGAGAAAATAGTTAAGGAGTTTAAAGATGCTAACAGATAAACAGATAGAAGATATAGCGTTGAAATATACTCGGTTGTGTGGTGGACACTGGGAATATGAAGAAGCTATACCCGATGGAGATATATTAGAGTTTGCAAGAGCCATAGAAAAAGCTGTTTTGTTTGATGAGTTGCAAACTTGAACAACATCAAGATGGTCGGCATTGCAAGAAACAAAAGACGAGCGGTGCGGAAAATGCGGACGGATGTTTTGGCATCATATTAAAGCAAAAATGAATTTAGAGATATAAACTATGGATTTTATATTTAGAATACAGAATCATTATTTCGAAAAAGGATCTCCGTGGGTTGAACTGGATAAAATTAAGCAACGGAGCTGGTTTCTATCGGTTGATATAGAAGATGATGAAGTGGTTCCTTGTTACGATACAGTTAGCGAACTACGACTCAGTAAAGGCGTAGCGTTTAAGTCAGTAAAAATATTAACTAGTGAAACGCAAGAGACTCATCCGTATTGGGAAGCTCTTCTTGATATGAGTTTTTTGAATAGCACAGAATTAAGAGACGTTACGTTTAAGGATCTTCCGAACGAAAGTGGAATTTACAGCCTGAATATCTGGTTCGGTTATGGTGATGAAGAACTTAGTTTTGGAGATAAGTTCAAAAAATTATGTGAATTACGCCATAAATGGGATGATGGTTGGGTATGTTCAAAATGTGGTGTTCGTAAGGCAGACTGGGTTGAAGCTGATATAAAAACTACAACACGAGAGGAGTCATATTGATGGAAATAGGACGATTAGAAAAGACGGCTACTCTTTTCAATACATGTTTCAAGATCGGCGCTCATGTCGTTTACTACCCATCACGTTATGAAGACGACACAATAATTCACAGGAACGGTAAGCGAAGTTACACAAAAACAAAGGCATTCGTACTCGAAAATACTGTTGTTGTTTTTCTTGAAGGAATTGGAAATTGCGATGTGAGGAATGTTGTTAGCGGCGCTACCTGCTCGCTTGACAGTGTTGGTTTTGATAAAACATTTAATCATAGGTGGTAAACATGAGATTTGAAGATTATTGGAAAAATTACGGCGAATTGCACGCATCTATGTGTGGTGGGAATATAAAACAATTTGCTAAGGAAATATGGATGAGTGCAAACGTAAACACAGAAGAGTTGAAAGAAGCTGCGTTTGCTTTGGTTCAAAGATTAGAATTAGACAAAGATGTAAAAAAGAATAATTGGTGGCTTAACGAAAGAGCAAAAATTATGGAAGTAATAGACGATAATGAGGGCTATGATGAGAACTAAAACATTGAATGAAATAGCACAAGAAGCCGCTAAATATGCAGTTGAGACACTTGACATCGAACGTGCGTTAGTTGTTAAACAAGCAAGAGATGAAGAAAGGGCTTCTATAGAAATGCGAACAGGTATAGGCGACAATATTGCAAATATATGCAGGGAGTCTGCTCTTCTTATTGCTGCCGATTTGGTTAGATTAGATTCTCATTTGATTGCTAATATAGAATCAAAATTGTATACGTATCTTGAAAATCTTCCTTCGTATTCCAGCTTATACACAAACAGGTTGGACGCTGAATTAGCAGAAGATCAGAGGATTATAAAGAAAACAAATGAAAATCTATAAAATCACAGAAGCAAGCGAATATCTTGGAGTGTCAATAAACACACTCAAGACGCTTGCCAACAACGGAAAATTAAAATCTTTCAAGACTACTAGAAAACATAGGCGTTTTCGTCAAGATGATTTAGATGCTTACATGGGAGTTGAGAAAGAGAAGCAAGAAAAGTTGACTGTGATTTATGCGAGATGTTCAACCGCAAAGCAGAGAGAAAATCTTGAACGACAAAAAGATAGATTGAGAAAACATGCCGAATCCAAAGGCTACAAGTATATTATATCTTTATTCATTCCCAAGACTTTAAGCGACAAAACGAGCACGCTTGACACGTAATCCAGAACGTGCTAGAATAATACAATGATACAAAAAGCACACCAATACAGATGTTACCCTAATCCAAAGCAACAGACCCAGATGAATAAAACATTCGGGTGTGTCCGGAAATATTGGAACATCCTTGTCGATTGCTTTAATAATTTCATTGATCCAAAATTGTCGGTTCGTGAATGGGAATGTAGCGAGTGCGGAGCAATACATCAACGTGACCATAACGCAGCTAGAAATATTTTGATCGAGGGGTACAGGGTATTGACAGGTGAGCAGTATCCTAGTAATATATCAGAATCAGAAGGTTCTGGATCGGTGGAGTACACCGATTACAAACATGGAGAATCTGTAAGACTAAAAGATTGGAAAGCAATGTTGCCTAGTCAAATGCAGGATTCGATGAAGTGTTTACTAAATGGAGTGTCTTGAAATGGCATTAAATTTAGATACTATATGATGATTGATAAGATTGCCAGCGGGATAAATGAGAAAAGAAACGGCATACACAAGTTAATCAAAATGTGTTTTGAAGGTAAGGTTGAACGGATACTGATTGAATACAAAGACAGGCTCGCCCGGAACCAATGGAAGCGCATGGCAACGGATTATTGAAATCGAATTGGATTAAGGGTGTATTAAGGTTCTTGAGATTAGAATATCGCCTGTAAATATCGGAAAGGATTTAACAATGAATATTGAAGAACTGTACAAACAGTTTGTAGTCGTAGCGTTGGGACCAGAACGATTTAAGTATCAAGACGGATATGGACTTTGTTTTGGTTTTGACGTATTTGTGGGTAAATCAAATTTTATTGCATATTACTATTGTCAAGATCGTATTCGAGCGCATTTTGGTGAAAACTGTCCGTGGAAGCACGAGTGGAAAGACGATCATGAATCTCGCCGCAAATTTCTATTAGAAGAATGCAAAAGGTTGAACATTCCTGTTCCGGGTGTTGACAAAGTTTCAAAAGTGTGCGATAATACTACCTCAAATGGAGAAAAGAAAATGACAAATAATAAAAGTAAGACTACTCGTTATGCTGTAATTGCACGCTCCACTGGTAAAGTTCTTAAGAATGCTCCTACTCGTGAAGTAGCGCGTGAATGGAAACGTAATAGTGGAAAGAATGGTCTGGGTATTCTTGATCGTAATAGTAATAGCGTGATTAGTTAAATAAATGAAAGATGGGTGTTTCCGTAATGGTGGAATGGTTGCATCATCCTATGGATGGAATTGTCCTATGGTTGGAATTTAATGCGGGTTCAAGTCCCGCACCATCTTTTTAATATTGGACAATTAGCTCAATGGTAGAGCCTTCGCCTGTTAAGTGAATGGTTATTGGTTCGAATCCAGTATTGTCCGCCAATTAAATGGGTTATTAAGGAATGTAGGCTTAAAAGCAGCCATCATCTAAGGAGTTCGACGAAAATAGATTTAATATCCAAAAATCATTGTAGATCATTCATGGGATTGGTCGAAAGACATACCAGAAGCTCGGAACTACTGGATACAATGATAGTCTTGTAGCCTGCTAAACTATAGGATAAGATTAGCAATCTTGAGGATCAATATTAAATTTGTTGGGAAAGTTGGAGTCACCCCGGAAACGGCAAGGATAACATTCGATTTAGCGTAGTAGCACACCTTGTAGTTCAATATTTACACACAATGGAAATTCAAAATGGCTAGCACGACTAAGATTGCAGAAGAACATGGTAAATTATCAGCAAATACATTTTTCAATGATATGTTAAACTTGGAATACCAAGGAAAGAACTTTTCATGGGAGACGTTTCCTATCGGATTTATGGAAATTATGGCTTCTACTCTTTATACAAATTTTGGTGAAATTCCTGATAATATCAGAGAATTAGAAGAAATATCTAAACAACATTTTGACAGAGAATGTAAAAAATTGATGGCTGAATTTACAATTGTTCATGGTGAACTGCCATTAAGACGCAAATAATATATTATATCTTTATTCAATCCCAAGACTTTAAGCGACAAAACGAGCACACTTGACACGTAATCCAGAACATGCTAGAATACCTGCATCGGTGGAGTACACCGATTACAAACATGGAGAATCTGTAGGACTAAAAGACTGGAAAGCAATGTTGTCCAGTCAAATGCAGGATTCGATGAAGTGTTTACTGAATAGAGTGTCCTGAAATGGCATTATATTTAGATACTATATTGTTAACAATTCGGAAAGCACGATGAACAAGATAACGACACTGCTAAAAATGATGAATGTGTCCACCGCCAAAACCGGAGGAGAAAAGTAATGCCATTTGTGGTGCAGGTGCTAAACCAAACAGCGGAATTGACGTGGATGGGGAGGGCAGCAGAATTGCCTCTGTCGTATGCAGACGGCATGATTGGCTGCATGCCTGTGTTTGAGACAAAAGAGAAGGCAGAAGCATTCGCAGATGGAGCCTATAAAATTTTTGAGATCGTGACTACGCCACCTAACGCTGCGGTTAATCCGCGTAGCGAAGCGGAGTCGGCTTAAGTGGCAGGACAACAGGAGAATGAGATGAGTGAGTGGCAACTGATTGAAACTGCGCCTTTGGACACGGACCGCATTATTGGTTGGAACAAGTACGACGGTCAATTGATGTATGAGCCGTATAGATACGGAAGCAATCGTCAGTTCCGCGTATGGCGTGCTGTTTACGATGAGCAAAGACTGGCCGACGAGCCTACACATTGGAAGCCGATAGGAGCAAACCCGGACGGCATCTAACGAGCGTTATACCTGCTGCTGAAACAGCATAAAAAATCCCTGTCAGAGGTTGATGATTATTTCCATAAAACATTCCGGCAGACGGATGTAACGGACAACGGTTTACGGATAGTTAATTCAGTGGTAGAATGGCAGACTGTTAATCTGCTTGTCGGTGGTTCGATTCCATCACTATCCGCCAATAATTGATATGTGTTGACAATTTTGAAAAACGTGGTATATTATATCTTTATTCATTCCCAAGACTTTAAGCGACAAAACGAGCACGCTTGACAACGGATTCAAACTAGGATACAATGTTAGCATCAAATCGGAGATCACTGATGATTCTCACCGATTAATAAATTAGAGATGAAAACCGTATAAACGGTTATGGTCTGGCAACATATAAAGGAAACGATATATGTTCTAAACTAGGTACGGTAATGTGCCGAGAGTGATAGAGTAACCTTCTATTGCCGGAATAGTCTGTGATTATTTCGAATTCCAGAAAATAACAAGTACCATAAAGCTCAAAAGGCGATATGACTTTCATGTAAAAAGTGGAAGAATAATTCGACTAATGACTCCGAAGGCAAACCTTGGGTAAAACCGAGAATGTAGTGACAGCAAATCACTAGGAGACGCAATCATTATAGAATTGTTGTATTATGTTAGAGAATTTTGCGTGAGTCCTAGTCAGACAAATGCGAATTCTATTAATATGATGTGATTGTCGAGAGGCAATTTCAAATATTAAAGTCTAAGTAGCCGACAGCGAAAGGATACGTTTGAGTCGTGTATTTTGTAATCCAAAAGGTTATGAAGCACTGGCGGCACGCTTGAACAGGTTATTGTTGACACATAATTTTGATATGGTAATCAAACTATAAGCAAAGTTGTCGCCGGGAAGTAACGAAAAATGTTTTAATGCTTGACTAGAAATAGAATCAAGCCAGTTCAAGACTCGCAAGGTTGAGAATTGTTGTGTGAAAGTTGCATGTAAGGATTTAGCGGTCCCTAACAGCCCGTAAGCTGGCAGTAGACGGAAATACGAGTAATGTTGCTTCTGACAGTGTGAACGCCTTACACTTTAAACTAGGCAGACATGGTTGATACGTTCCTCGGGAACGTGGATAATGGTAGAACCCTTACCGCAAATAAGGGATAATGACCAGAAAGGCAACCGACCTACGCTGTAATCTCAGGCTAGTATTCATAACATATAAAGAAGAAATTATGAATAATAATGTAAGTACTACCTCTGATTCATTCTATGAATATGACTCATTACCTTACAATACTTTAGAAGAAGCTAAAGAAGAAATTCGCAGACTTCGTAGGGATTGTATGGAAGCATATCAAATTCTTGGTCATTTTTATCCTCTTGATGGAGAAGATCAATTTACGTCATATACCACTACAGATATTGAAAGAGTATTAGACAATCTTTCGGATGCATTTAATGGTATGCCACGTTCTCACGAAGATTTACTTCCGTGGCCGAATTAATTGTTAAGCAACTATTGTTTTGGGGAATACTGGATGGTCAGGATGGAATTCAGAATCATATTGGAAATGTTCATATGATGACTTGACAGATGATGGCAAGGCACTGTATAATTCGATTCAAACATTGTACGGGAAACATGCTTCCCTACATTTGCTAACATTTCTTGATACATAAGGCGAACATAATGGATACTATTACATGCTATTTGGTAATTGCTAAATTTGATTATGGAATTGATTTTTGGTTAGGCGGGGTATCTTCCGACGAAGATAGTTTGATGAGCTTGTGGAATAGTTATCTGCAAGATTTTGAACGCTATGCTGGCACTCCCCTTCTTCCTGAATTCATTGGCATCCATAAAGTAGAACATACTATCGAAACACAAATGACTAACGTACTTAATACTTAAGGCGAACGTAATGAATACTATTACATGTTATCTGGTAATTGCTAAATTTGATTATGGAATTGATTTTTGGTTAGGCGGGGTATCTTCCGACGAAGATAGTTTGATGGCTTCATGGGAGTGGTACTTGAAAGAATGGCATCATATTGATATCCCGGAATTCATTGGCATCCATAAAGTAGAACATACCATCGAAACGCAAATAAACGTACTTTGTTGTCCATTTTGCGGACACGTTACGCAAGACCTACGTGATGCATTACACCCGTCTACAACCCGCTGGCGAGTGGACAATGGTGTTCGACACTATATCAGTCACCGCGATCCCCGTGATGGAGAACGCTGTTGGGAAATGAATTGTTTGACACACGAAGGCGGATGTGGCGCACACATTTCTGCCGATAGCCGTGATGAAGTTATTAAAAAATGGAATAATAGAGCGACATGAATTCGCCCGTAAATTTAAATTTATGACATTCAGATAAGGCTCATTAATATATTTGTAATATGGCACAGAACATAATGTCTTGGGAGATTAATATATGTCAATGAACCTTATGCTGGTTAAGGGTAAGCGTGCAAATTTTGATGTTCTTTACCAAACTCCTACCGATGTTAGTTATAAAGCGATTGAATCCGATAATCCTCTTGACGTTTATATCGAATGGCTGCGTGCAATGAATTGTTACGAACAATACCATGTAGACGAGATTAAGGAATATTTGGATGATGGTTGGACATTTGAAATAATTTGATTCATATTACATTCATGTAAATTGTATTAGAATGATTCTTCTTTCAGCGAAATGACTTATGAATATCAATAAAATTCGTCAATTGTTGTTTGATATTGGAAGTGAAGTATCATATGTTGTTCACAATGTTAATTGTGGCGGATGCGGGGTATACGCTTTCGAACTCCATAAACGGTTGCTACGGAATGGTATTGATGCCAAAATTGTTGTGTATCATGATAACGATCCTTGGGAACTGCCACTATATTCAAATATTGAAAAAATTCAATCACATTTGATTACAAATAACGTCCCGTTGTCTAAAACATGGCGATGGTGCGAGAAAACCAATTTTGGAGGTTTCGGACATATCAAAATAGAATTTGCAAATGCTGTATGGGATATTGATGGTTCAGTTCCTAATAGTAAATCTAAAATATGGAACCACTTTTATTCCAAAATGGATGGATACTTAGCTCCGGAAGTATTGGAAAAAGTAATCAAATATCAAGAAAACTGGAACACACGATTTAACAGAAAAGATATTCCAAAAATGCGTAGGATCATGGATCGTATTTTTAGAGCTAATGGACTACAATAGCCCTAACGCATACGTTATTTGTCGGCCAAACAGATTAGAATAGAAAATTGGCCGTAGTTGACTACTGTAAACGAATCTGGTAAAGTAGTCTAACCTGATTAAACCGACAGAATCAGGGACAGCGTAAAGTCGGAAGCGAATGCTCTACAATACTAGGTGGGATATTCCCTGAGTGGCTAAAAATTGTAGGTAGGATGCCGAGTAACCTACCACCTATTAATAGAGAATTAATTATGCACCATTGTCACGAACATAAAGATGAAAATGGATTTGTGGTAAAATGTTACCATAAATGTAAATCAATTCTTTCAGATGGAAAGTTCTGGATTGGTGTTACTGTATCGTTTCCACTAGAACATTTTCTATGGACCAAGGTTCCCGGATTCAGTCATATTTCTGAATTTTTAGGATTGTTATCATATTAAAGGAATATAATTCATGATTAGTTCATTTTTGTTTGTTTCAATGATATTGAATTTTACGGCAGAAGTAGGTATATTTCGTAATGATTCTGTTGAAATTGTGGATTGTTATATTAACCCACAAGAAAATGGTATTATTCTTAAGTACAATATGATTAATAATAGATTATACCTTGCCCTAGATTGCGATACACTCTTTAAGGATGGATTTGAATAATGAATAAGATTATCATTGAATTTATTGTCAGCGTTGTTTCTTTTATCTTGTTTGGATTTATTTTTGCATTTGGATGGAGTATTTTTATTGTTCCTACATTTGGAGTGGCTTATATTTCATTACCTGTTGCTATGGCTATTGTACATTTGATTACAGTTCCCTTTGCTCCGTATATTATGAAACATACAATTGATCAAAAAATGGTTGGAACGGATCTCACACCAATGATTAGATTGCGTATTTATGCTTTTTCGATTGTAATCTATGCTATCATTACAGCTATTTACTATTTCGTTTTGATGGCGTTCATGTAATGGATAATATTCCTGATACGATCAAATGGCGAGGTTCAGTTTACAACCTTGAAAATGTTGAAAACGGTACGGTTTACTGGTACAATCCTGTCAGTCGCCACCATGATAAATGTTCTGTAGAAACATGGAAGGCTAACATTCCTTACGAACATTTGGCGTAGACTATGAAATTTCTATGGTTTACTATGGATTCTGGAAATTATATTTAGATACTATGAAATTCTAAAGGAAATTAAATGTGACTAAATTTAGAATGTTCCAGTGGTTGACAAGTTCTCCAATTGCGGATACAATTGCTGCCGTGGCTGGTCTGATATTGTTATGTGTAATTCGATATGCGCCATAAAATTGAATACTATAAAAATGCTGTATTTGTTATTGTTGGTTTGACTCTAATAGGATTATTCAGAAATGAACCATGTAAAGTTGGCAACAATCAAGAAGATTGCTAAGAGCAAAGGCTTGATGTTTGACTATGACGAAGAAGATGATGTATACTTCGTTACGGATCGACATGGTATGCTATTGATGGAATACGCTCCTATTACGATCATGTTGATTAAAAATGCCAATGTTTGGCGACATGAATTTAATGTATTAAGAACCCAAAGGTGAGATAACAATGAATCGAGAAACTCGTGGTAAGCTCTGCTCCAAACTGAAAGAAGCTATATTTGATATTATGTTAAGCGATCATGATTATCTTCGATCTTCAATCGAAAATGGCTTTGGGGGAATTAACAGCTATTCAGACGAAGAACTGATTAATGAATACCAGATACTTTATGCAGAAGAATTTGATGAATCTGAATTCGTGAAGGGAAATTAAAAATGAAACGTTTTTATGTCATCAGAAATATTAAGAACAAATCTGATTTCTGGAGTAACACTGTTGGATGGGTAGATTATGCAGGATTTGATGTATTTTCAGAATATGAGCGCAATACTCTGAACTTGCCAATTGCCGGTGAATGGGTTACAATTTCAATCAATGATGACGAAAACGTAGCGGCTGATACATATTAGATTATTGTAGGCTATTTTCTGTTTCATTCTAGCATGCTTCATGTAATAAACAATATTCCAGATGGATGGAGCGTTTTGGAACATGTTACAGAAATGCGTCATTTGCTTTTATTGGCTGGAAAAGAAGTAAACTCGGAATTGAGAAGTAAAATTGAACAATGTTTGTACGGCATTCCATGTAATTAAACTATAAAGGGAAATTAAAATGAGTCAAAAGAAAAAAGAAGCTCCTGTTAAGGAAAAAAAGAAGAAGCCACAGACTAAGAAAAGTAATACAATTAATGTAAGTAAGTCTGTAAAGATCATGGCAACAATGGGTAAACTTCGCGGACAAAACTTCCGTCAAATTATCCGATTGCTTGGCGAAGCAGAAGACGAATTCAAGAAAAATGGTAGGTTGATTCTCAAGGGAGCTTAATGTTCCCTTGTTCATTTATGGTTCAGGACAATTAGTTTAGAATATCATTCACCAATCAAGAACATGTTGCGCCATGTATCCCATTATTAAAATTAAAGAATCTCAGGTAAAATTTCGGTATTCTTCCGTTCCTGTGATTTATTCCAATCAAAACTGTAAATGTTTTTATTGCGGAAAGTTCTTGCAATATAAGAAATACCATCCAGAAAATGTTACAAGAAAAGACGGTTATACCCTTGACCATCTGTTCCCTAAAATGCTAGGATTCACATTGTACGGTAACGCTGTTATTGCTTGCCGTAAATGTAATGAAAAGAAAAGTGACCGTCCTCCTACGCCTGTCGAAATTGTAAAGGCATGGGAATTGTACCGTCAGATGAACATGAAATTTATTGCTACAATTATTTTTCCTTAAGGATATTTTATGAATACTAATGAAACTATCATTGCAATTAAAGGATTTGATCCTGATTGGAAGTGTCAGGATTTTCAATATGCAGTGGGTGAAACGTTTACCCATAATGGTGATGTTGTTAAACGTGCTGCTGGTGGGTTTTATGCTATTGAAGGTTATCCTCTAGAAGTATTTGTGTACTATCCTCCTACGGATAGTGTTGGAAACATTAATCGGTTTGCTTATGTTGAATGTTCTGGTGAAATTGCTAGGGATAGTAGTGATTCTAAAATTGTTGTCGCTACCCTTAAAGTTAAAGCTGAATTGAAGATTCCTGAATTGGTTTCTTATACAGTCAAGTGGATTCTTGATAGGATTGATAACACCGAAACTAATACAGGTGATTATTCGGCTGCCACTAATACATGTGATAGTTCGGTTGCCACTAATACAGGTTATAGGTCGGTTGCCACTAATACAGGTCATAGGTCGGCTGCCACTAATACAGGTGATTATTCGGTTGCCACTAATACAGGTCATAGGTCGGCTGCCACTAATACAGGTCATAGGTCGGCTGCCACTAATACAGGTGATTATTCGGCTGCCACTAATACAGGTGATTATTCGGC
>Ga0265293_10005293_pt1 | contig 21717 bp, 23 predicted proteins | sample Munlanlewell138R_FD_192505 | JGI IMG/M metagenome (GOLD analysis project Ga0265293, IMG submission 192505) | Leachate microbial communities from a municipal landfill in Southern Ontario, Canada - Leachate well 138R | ecosystem: Engineered > Solid waste > Landfill > Unclassified | place: Canada... | reverse complement strand
TGGCTTCATGGTGGTTGGCATATCAACCCAATCACCAACACCATTAAGGTATTGCGTAGCGAGACCTACTGCTTTCTGCCTCAGGCCACCACCTTTATTCATTTCTGCCAGCCTGAAAACTCCAAACTCAAATTGACTCATAATATAGCTTTCTTAATTTTTCTTAAAATACTTGTGAGAACAACGCACCTAACCAGTATTTATCATGCTCCAGCCCAGTACAATATGCTCGAAATAAAACGCCTGTACCCATCTCCATGGAGTCGACCTGAGCACCGTCGGACAACGCAATTTTTTCTGCGCCTGCACTCGTTACGGTAGCGGTGCCAGACTCGCCTAGCCCGTTTGATCTGATAAAAACATCTATTATATCGCCCAAAGTGGCATCCATCGCTGAGGGTAGCTCAAAAACCTCGCCATCGCTCGCAAGCTCTAACTGCACCACTCCGCGAGAGCCGGAATCATGCTCAATCAAACTTGAGGCTGTATAGCGCCTGTGATATGACTCAAAACCCTGTCCAAGTAACTGATAACGGTCATCATGCAAATGATCACCGCGCGCAACCTCATCATGCGCAAGACCAAACGGAATTTGATGCGATTTTAAAACTGGCTCCAAAACCTCACTTTGTCCAAACATCTGCCAGCCACCCACACCCCACGCATAATTCTCGCCCGTGACAGGATTGATATAGATATTATCATCCTCAGGGTCAGGAGCTTCTGGCGGGCTTGCAGCGACTGTAATCACTAGGTTTTGCGCGATACTCAAAGGCGAGCCCCACGCGTCGTAAAACACCTCGCCTAAAGTGCCCAAAGAATGAGAAATCACACTCCCGCTATAAATCTGGTGGAACCCGCATGGGTTATCTTCTTTTAGCCCGCCCCCGAAATCTGCCTTAAGGTAAAGCTTTGATTCCATGTCATAGAAAAGTTGCTTGAAATCAATGTTAGGACACAATAAACTTTCCGCACGGTAAATATAAGCGGTCTTTGAGGGCACTCGATTATCCGCTGTGGACGGATATTGAAAGTTGGGATAAACCTGCGCAGGCTGCACAAGTAGTTGGTAAAGGTAATAATCGACCTCATCAATGCTTTGCTTGTTTTTATAGTCAATTTTAGTGACTGAGAACGTCATGGGAGCTAACGTTCTTTCGCCATCCTCAAAAGTGCAAGCCGTGACGTAGACCACGCCGCCATCCTGCCGTGATTTAGTGAGGTTAGCCAGCTCATCATGGCGTTTGCCACCCTCGACACGCATAGCCAGCATTAACCCGTTGGTAGCTTTCTCAAGCGATGTAATCTCAATTTGAGTCTGATATCTATCGCCCGTCGAAAGGGCGCGCACTGGGGAGCCGTCTGGATACTGCTCGCCATTAATGATATCAGCCTCATAACCTTTAACGGCGCCAGCTTCTGGCCGCTCCGCAAACACAGCCAGCTCCTGGCCATCGCCAGCATCATTTAGTAGCAAAGTTCGGGGTTTGAAATAACCTCCGGCAATTTTGTTTTGCTGCTCCTGTTGTTTTTCAAAACCAATAACCAGATTTTGAATCTCAATCTGCCAGCTAGCTTCCGGCTGTAAAACGGCCGTGAGATGCGTCAAAGGCTCAATTGAGCTCCCAGACTCAACTCGGTTTATCCGCAAAAGCATCCGACTGATATTAAGCGGCGGGTAGGTTAAAAAGATCAGGTCACCTACCTTATAATCAACACCAGGCAAAACGCTCATCTCAACCTCTGCGCTTGGCTCAGCGCCAGCCGCGGCAAACCTGCGCGCTAGTTTAGCGGCCAGCAAACGCTGTTTGCAAAAGGGTAGGTTTAGCGTATTAGTTTTGATTTCTTTGAGTGGCGAGCCAACGTAGCGCGGGGATTCAAATACCTCTGCCGTGGTCTCATAAGAGTCTACCCGAGAAGAAAAGACAATCTCTGTCCTACCCCAAGCCTCATCTGCACCCCCAAAGTTAATCAGTGGCTCTTGAGCTAACTCAGCCGTTGTAATTTCGGGCAGGTTTGAGATGTCCGAAGGTGTCCGTACAAGGCGAAGGGCAATCTTTGACTCATGGTCAAGAAACAAGACACCGTCGCAATATTGGAGCACCTGTGAGATTGCATCTCTGAGCGTGGTGCCAGCTGCGTCTTGCAGCGCTGTAATAGCGACACCCTCAGTGATACATTGTTCTGTGGCGGCGAGAAACGAATCAAAATCAATGTCAGCGGCGGTTAATCCTGCCCCTCCCCAAGCCTCGTTTCGGAGATATTCGTAAATAATCAGCGGCGGCCAGACGTCACCTTCTGCGTCTGTCAGTTTAAACCAGTCGGGCAATTCTCCGGCGTCAGCCACAAACGCTTGCGGCAGACAAGAAACCTCGATTCTCAGGTTCGGTGTGATATTTGAGGAGCCCAGCTTAAAACTATCAGCGACAACATAAAACGTATTACGGTACCCAGTTTGACTCGCTGCCATCGCCGGAATAGTGGAATCCTCGTTATCCAGATCAATTAAGATTGGTTTACCGTTAGTAAACCTTGGGTCAACCGGCTGTGAATCAGTACCACGATGCAAACGCAAGACACCGTAATCAGGCACCTCAACTATATTATACTCACCGGTAGCATCCCAGATGTCAGTATCGGAATGATAGCCAAGCCGAAAACCCTCCTCAGCCCAGCTAAGCAACTCTGTATCGGAATCGTAAATAGCGTGGACAGCTTTGACTGGCCCCACGCAAAACGCTGCTGCAAAACCACCGTAATAGACCTCTTGCCCAGCGCCGCCCGCTTTGGAGGCACCTTTGCCGCCGCCCCCTGACTCACGGGTAAACAGATCAAATACAGGCGTCAATAAAGTCATGGGCAAAAAGTCGCGGCCAAACAAAATTTTAACTGGATCAGATTGAGCGTTATCGCTTAAATACTTAGCCTCAAGCTGATAACGTTTGCTCAGCTTGTCTTGCACCCTACCGGGGGGGATGCCCCTTGAAATATCACTCGAAACTCTCATCTAAACCGATAAACTCGTTTGGATGTTGTGTAAACATGTCTGGTTAAAATTGATGTTTTGGTTACACCTGACTTTGGCCAGCAATGCCACGCGATATCAGCGGCATCATAAATGAGTAGATGATGGATTGCGCTCCCAGAGGAACAGACAATCAAATCACCTAGTCTAAGGATGCCGCGGTTAAGAAAAAAGCCTCTGCGCTCCCAGATTAACTCGAGACCAGGCAGACTGTCTAATATACTCAACAGTTTAAAGTATTCCTCGCGACCGCCTCTGACTGAGGTATAAGGAGGGATTTTAAGGTCCTTATCGACCAGCCCTAAATTTTGATACACAGCCAAAGGAAAACTAACGCAATCGGCTGAGATGCCTTTTTTGCCGCGCCCAGCTGTATCATATAAAAACTGGGTGCCTGCCCAGCCTGCAATCTCAATTCTGAGCGCATTGCGGTTTTTAAGTAGACTGAAAAAAGTTTCACTCATTTTTTTCCTCCAGAGCTATCATTCCGCACAAGGTCAAGCGGGTTATTATTCGGCAACCATGGACAGCCGCCAAAGTTGTTTGTATTATTAAACTTAGCACCGCAATCGGTTATACTTTTGTCGCACCATAAAGTTACCGAAAACTCAGCGTCTCGCAACGGAATATCAGTCACAAAAGCGCGTTTGTCCGACAGTTTAGTATCGCTTAAAACGATGTGCCGACGCACACCCTGTAAAATCAGGGCACCAGAGAAGTAACCATCATCTTGTGCATTTTGCCCAGAGATATCCACCTCGGCATTATGGCCATCCAGCGCAATCGGCGCACCCTCAAAAGTAAAAGTAGTTTTATCGAGCCCGCACGGAGCTGAGTAAAGAATGTGATTGCATTGCCTTTGCAATTTAACCCTGCCAACCTCGCGTCTAAAAATGCGGAGCTGAGAGGATAAGACTAATTCTGTCGATCCGCGAGATTCGACGCGTCTATCCATAACAGCCCCGCAAAAAATTGATTCTGCGACCGGAGGGGCACCCTCATCATAATCGCTCATGTCAACACGATAAATTTCAATCTCAGCCGATGCCGCGCGATTGCGCAAAACAAACACCCTTGCAGCACCGTTTAAGGTCACTGAAATTTCTTCGGCCAGCATATCTTCCGCGTTTTCAATTCCGCCGTGGATAATATCGCCACCGCGGAAAACATGGATAGCGTCCTCGCCGTAAACGGTTGCGCGTGCCTTAATTGCACCATGCCAATTTGCCCAAAGCGTTGTCTCATAACCACATTGCACGCGGTAAAGGTAAGCGATCTTTTGAGTTGAGAGCACGGCAGGCACATCCTCGACCTCGATAAAATCACACTGCACGGTAAAAGCGCTGCTTGGATGGATGCAATGGACAGGCAGCTCATCATGCCGGAACCGACAATGAACTGCACCTGAGACAGGCGTATCTTTTGGCAATGTAAAAGGCAAGGGAGTATCCAGCAGAATATCCTCGCCGCATCCAGCGCGCACGGCACCTTGCGCCTTAATCAAATGCAAACCACCATCCAGAATCACAAAAAAAGCATGGTAACGATCTGGCATCTGCTCAATGCCTGAGGGACGCACCTTAAAACGGGTCGCCCCTGCCTCGGCGGTCTCAGCCACAGAAAAATCAGCCGTCCAAGTTGGCACCCAAAATGAGCCGCGCCGCCCGTCATGATGCGTGAAATGACGGAGGATATATTGGAGACCATATCTATCTACCGTATAGTCAAGTTTAAGTGTTCGGCGATTAAATTGATACGCGATATAAGGGGTTGCAACGCCGCCTGTGAGCGGCTGAAAAGAGAGGTCATCCACTGCACCATGCCGCAAATCTGTTGTAAAATTAGGCTGCGCTGAAAATACATTGTAATTTTGATTTAAAGCGATGCCTGGCTGAGAACTGAGCCAAGCCTCGATCTCTCCAATTGTGGATGTGCCAGTTTTAGAGGATGCGGCGCCGAAATAATTGATGCCTGGTTGCTCGTTAAAAGTTATTGGGACAGTGGATACCGTTGGCGTTTTGTAGACGCTCTCTGGGATTGAGAGCGCGCCATACGCAAGAGGAACCAGAACAGAACCAGGCTTGTACTCTTGCAGAGTTCGGCGGCCCAAGGTTACTACACCCTCCCCGATGCTCTCGATTGAATTTAACTCGTAAGTAAACGGCCCAGACCAAATAATGACGTACCGAAACCACGGGAATAGACGGTTGCGCGCCTCGCAAATAATAGTTTTAGACTCTTTTGGCGTCAGACCGTGGAGATGCGCCGCGTCTGCCCAGACCGGTACTGCAATCGGTCTTTGGCCACGGGTCTCAAAAACACGCCTGAAATAGCCGCTCAGGATGCGCTCAAGATTAATCGCTGAGAAGTTTAGAGTTAAAAGTGGACGGTGAAAATGCGCTGACCTAAACTCTCTACCGCTCAAAGACTCCACGATACTAGTTTGAGCTTTAAATTGTACCTCGATGCCTTTTTGCCAATCCGGCACCGCGCCTAAAATCTGCATTGTGTCAGGGCTCGTAATTTTAAGCATAGTTTAGTCCTCGTTTTGAAAATCCATCCCTGACAAAATCAATCAATCCAGACTCTTTCCACTCGCGCCTAATTTCGGATTGCGAGCGCACAATCACTGTTTTTGACGCTGCGGGGGCTGCGGTCGCTACACCCTGAGCGGCTGCAAAGTCAGCAAGGCGACCTCCCTGATTAGCGTAGTCTAACCAATCATCATTAACCCGAGGGCTGCGCGCTGAGACCACATACTCAGAGCCTTCCTCGTTCACACGAATAATTTTTTGACTGGCTGGTATACGGCCGCCCTCGGCAAACCCAAAGATACCACCCAGGAAACCACCACCGCCACCGATGCTAAACGTTGCCATGGAAGCTTTTAAAACTAACCAACGGGCAAACACCTCTGCAATCGCTGAAACCATACTCTCCAGTAGCATTCTGCCCATCTCTTGGAACGCTTGCCCTAAAGTTTTAGTCTGCAAAATCAGGCCAGTGAACGCGTTGCCCAAAGTACTTGTGGCACTATCAGCCATCCGGCGAAAGACGTTAGCAGATTGCATCGCCAGTGAACCCCAAGCATTTTGCAGGCTGAGTATTGATTGCTCAAATTGCGCAGAAAAACTGGTCATATCAGGACCAAGGGTCATAGCAGAGAGCTCACTATAATTACGAATGCGCTGGATTGCGTTATTATTCAGCTCAATCGACCGCTCCAACATGGTAATCTCCCGCTCATAGACTGCCTCCTGCTCAGGATCAGCCAAAAGTTCAAAAAGCTCTTTCTTAGCCGTTAATTGCTTGCCCAATTCGGTGTTCTGACTGACAAGTAGATTTAGTTGTTCTTGATGGCCCTCAATCTCGGCGGCGATTAACGTTTTTTTCTCCTGATATTTTTGGAGGTCTGAAAGCGTAAAATCAGCGTCGGTTAATCGGATGCGATGCGTAACACTCTCGAGCTCAGTTGCCAGCGCAACATCTTGCACCCTGAGACTGTTAAACTGCTTTTGCGAGTCGAGAATATCACGATTAAGTTCTTCAATTCGTTTCTGCCACTGATAATAAGAATCATCCAGTTTTGCGTCGGGTTTCTCTGTCTGTGGTGCTATGTGTGGAGTAACACCTATTCCCAAACGATCTTGAACTCCCGCCCAAGCGGTTTTGAGATTTGACTTAGGCTGAGCGATTGCGCCCATAACTGCGGAGGTCAACGCTTCGCCTTTGGCTTTTTCCGCATCGGCTCCCAACCGATAAAGCTGTTGTAATTCCTCCGACGCGATCGGAAGACGGCTTTGCATCCGAGTCAAGCGAGCTTCATATTCCGGGAGCCTTTCAACTTCCGGCCCTCTCACTTTACCGGCTTTAATCTTCGCAATCCGGTCTTCAACCGTTTTTATGTTTTTTTGGAGCTTCTCGATTTCACGGGCTGATGTGATCTCCAACGCACCCTGAGCCGCTTTCTCACCGAGCGATGCACCGATTTTGTAAAATTGACTCCAAAACAGTTTTGGGAATTCAATGGCGAGTTCAGCGAACCCGGCTGAAAGCACCTTGAAAAAAGGCTCAAGGTTTATATCCAGAAAAGCGGCGTTGGCTAGGTCTGTGACAATCTCAAAACCTGTTTTAAACCCCTCCCAGATAGTTTTCATGCCGGCCACTGCACCGCCCCAAATATCGCCCTTTGAAAATTTATCAAACGATTCCTGGAGTTTCTCGCCGATCCGCGCGCCAAAACCTGTCAGGTCAACCGATTCATAAGCATCCAGTATGCGGCGGATGGCAGCGTCGTTCTGGTCTAAAAAACCAGCAAAAAACTGTTGCGACTTTAAGCCGAGGTTTGAAATTGAATCAGAAATTGAATCCCAGAGATCAGCGTTTTTCTCAAACAGAGCCGGCATCTGACCGAGCAGGCGCTCGGCTGAGGCAAAAGCGGTGTTATCTGCCCATATACTTTTCATCGCAGCGCCAGACTTGCCGAAAATCTGCATGGCAGCCCGTGTCTTCTCGGACTCGTTTCTGAGCGAGGCGATCGCAGAAGATATTTTTAAAAACCTTTCAGCGGTCGATAGCTCCGTCAACTCCTCGATATTTAGACCAAGCCGTTTAAAAACCATCTCCAGCTCGCCGCCGGTATCTCTCGCTGCGATCAGATTTTTGTCCATCTGAAAAATAGCGATCGACAAACTTTCGGTCGATAAACCAGCATCCTTGAACGCCTGCTGAAATATCGTCACCTCCCGAACGGTCAGTTTGGTTTGGGCGGCAACGTCGCTTATACCGCCAGCCATATCAGCAATATTCTTAATCCCAGCGCCAAGCCCGGCTAGTGACAGCGCGCCGCCCAGCCCTGTTAGGCCCAGCGTCAATTTGGAAGCGAACCCGGTGAGGTTCCCGAGCGTTCCCTTGATTTTAGAAAAGCCTTTTTCAACCGCCGCCAGACCTGTCAAGGAAAGATTAAATTCTACTTTATGCTTATTTGTCGCCATTTTTTAAAACCCTTTCTTTTTCTCAAGTCCGTATTCTGCAAGCTCTTCCATCGTTTTTTGGATGCGGCGAGCCTCGCCCTGACCCGATTGGTCTTTGCTAAAATCCAAAGCCTTTACCAAAAAACCAATTAAAGGATGGAAGAACCGGGAGGCGTCCAGTGCCTGATTTCGCACATGCGCTTCTTCTAAGAGCCAGAGTTCATCCAGACTCATTTTTACCACATCCCGCGTTGTCACACCCAGCCGATCAGCCGCTTGAGCAACGTACTCACCCAAACTTAAGACTGGGGTTCTTCTGATTTCTCCTGGTCTGATAGGACGGCTTCCTCTGGCTCTTTCAAGCCCAGAAGGTTTTTCATTTCGGTCTCGAAGGCTTTCGCAGCCTGATATCGAGTAAAAAAACCCTTATTCATCTCCTTACACGCTTCAAAAAGCGGCTGTAAATGATCACCGTGCAAGTGTTTTTCAAGCCATTCTGCCTCTTTACCAGTGGTAAAAGAAATCATGGTTATCTGCACGTTGTCAAATGAGGTGGTTAGCGTATTTTGCAAAGACTTCCACTGCTCAATCGGGATAGGGTTTAGCTCAAGGTCAACTTCTTCGGCGGTCGTTACAACGCGGCCGTCTACTTCTTCGCGTTTGATTATCGTGGCTGTGTAAATTTGACCGAGAATAGTCTTGTTTTTATCAGCTATTTTTTGATTAATGTTTTTATTCATAGTTTCTTAAAATTCTTCCAGTGTTGCGGTGCCTGCCCAGAGCTTTGACTCAGTCGGAGCATCGCTTAACTCCCATTTAGTTGGCTCCAAAACACTTTTGAGCTTTGGATAAAAAGCATAGCGCATACCTTCAAACTGTGGCATTTTTAAAATTCGTTTTGCTTCGCGGCTCCATTGCGGGCCCTCATGATAAAAATGTTTTTCCATTGCTTCATAATCGCCAAATTCAAGGGGTACCGGATTGTGAAAAACTGCGTAGCTAACCACACCCAGAACGCAAGCAATTTCTTGAGTGGGGAGCCCGCTACATTTTACTGTGATTAAGCGGCTTTCGCTGGCGTCGGGGCTCCCCGGGTCAACACCATCCTTCAAAACTAATTTGACGGCGGCTACAATCACAAGATAGCAATCTTCAGCGGCAATCTGATAACATCCCTCAGTCGGCTCAGCCTTGTACCTTAAAAACGAGATTGGATTCTCGATTTTATCATTTTGGCCGTGAGCACAAACGGCTGCACCTGCCCACAAATTAAAAACTGGGTCACTGTCGCCAGTATCAATAAAAAATTCAGCGGCGGGATTATTAGCTGGATTATCAGGGTTCTCAGGGTTATCCGGCTCACCCACATCATCTGGATGCGGGTTGTCAGCTCCGCCGGGCGCGTCGGGGTCAACAGGCTCGCCGTTACCGTTGCCATTCCCGCCGGGCTCCTCCTCACCCGCACCGTTCCCAGCCCCCTCATCAATATCGCCAAACACTGGCTCCATCGGGTCTTTAAAATAGTTGTCATCCCCCGGCATCGGTCGGTCAGCCAGATCGCGGCTATAGAGCGGCTCCGGCTCAAGGGCTTCTCGCCAATTAATTTCTCTGGGCAGACAATCCTCAGGATTATCTAAAATATAAAGCGCCCCTGACGGCTCGTCAGGAAGCGCTGGGCGGCTCGCGGTAAGATGTAACATAGCCTTTGCTCTTAAGTAATTTTAGCGAGATGCGTTTGTATCGTTACCCAACCGAGCCCCTCACCTTTAGCGCTGAGGGCCCTGCCGATTCTAAAATCGCCACCTTCGCCAGCTTTTTGCACGCCGTTTGTGGTGTCCGAAAAGACCTTGTCGCCTATTTCAAAATTATCTGTACTTTGTACACGGAAAACGCTCTTGCCATAAATTCCCAAAACGCGACCTTCCATGGTTGTTTTGCCGTCAGCAACATGGCATTTGACGCACACTGCAAGCGGCGGTTGCTCGCCACCGTCAGGGTCAACATCGCCAGTGGACGTTGCCCCGCACGGGTAAAAACCCATCTCTGAGTGCGCCTCCATCAAAAGACCAGTAAAATTAAACTCGCCGGTATACGGCTTTGAAAACACCTTGTCAGAGGGAAGCGCAGGAGCGACAAGCTCGCCTGGGCTCACCCCTAGCCCTTGGATTGGAGTAGAAATAATCGTATCACTCATAACTTAAAGCAGTTGCGTGTTTTCCCACATGGTTAAAAAGGCAATGATGCGTTTTGACTCGGTGGTAGCTTCCAGAGCTCGACCGGAGATACCCGTTCCATCTATTTTGAGTTTACCGTCTCCGTCCGAAAAAACAGGATCGCCTATTTCAATTGACTCGCCCACTGCCACTGTTCCCCAACAAATTTGGCCAAAAAGGTCAAACTGACAAACGTGACCTGAGGCAGTCTCTCTGGATGCCTCGGCTGAGACTAGCCATGCTCCAGAGCTACCACTCGGAAAAGCTTGCCCACCTGAATAGCCGCAGACAATTCCGCGCTCAAGAGGGGCGCTGCACGGCAATTCAATGCGCATTGGCATCGGCTGATAAACCTCAGTCTCATCAATACCTTGGATTGGTAATTTAACTATCATAATTTAAAGAATTTGTACTTTATTAAGCGGGGATTCCAACTCAAAAAGGTTAAAGTTAGGTTTGGTAAAATCATTGTCGCCAAAACGGGTGCTGCCCTCCTGACGGAAGACACCCCAGCAGTTTACAATGATGCGTTTTTGCAAGGCTGGGTCGACAGCCTGCCAGACTGCCCAAACCTTTGGCATGGGTCGCGAGCCAAGCTTCCCAATTCCCGTGACAGGGTCAATCTGCGTGCCGAAAACAACTTCTAGCGCGGCGATATTAACAGTGTTTAAAGCAAAAGCGTAAACCTGTTTGTAGCTAGTGACAACTTGATCTGCCACTTTCATAATGACCGGATCAGGTATCTTCAATTCGACCTCTTCCAGCTCTGGATTAAGGTCAACATCATTTATATCACCCGGTTTCTGCCAAACATCGGCATCCAGAATATCCATGGTTGGGATATTGAATTTATCGACCTTCTGTCCGGTCGACGGAATAATCTGGCCCTCGAAAGCAATACATAAATGATTGCCTACAAACAGGCTTCTTGGATCAGTTTTGTTACTCATAAATATTAGTCTTTCTTATTTATCAAATTGTCGCGAAAAAATGAAGGCTAGCACGATTGCCAAAACGGCAAACAAGCTACCGATTAGTATAGTGCGGTCTTGCGTCAAAGCTGGCAGCACGGTTAAAGCCAGTCCAGCGCAAAACGTTAGCGCAATCACTTTGAGTCCGGGCGTAAACCGGCTAGGGTAGCGCGCTTGAAAATAACTCATGACAATTGCGGCGATTATCAAAATGATACCTGCATACATGACAGGCTGCATTTTGCTAATGACCGCCGCGGCTTTTTGGACACCCACCCAACCTTCCCTAGCAACATCCTTCTGATGCTCGCCTATGGAGGTTTTATAGGTCTCACGCACCACTACCCAGTTTGTATTGTCAAAAATTGAGGGCGCAAACACGTTGCTACTCTCGGTTAAAAGATTAGTTCGGAGAACCAGCACGGGGATCATCTCACGGCTGTATTCAGCCAACGTTGGGGCTTGTGAGTTCTCCGGCTGAGAAACTTTGATACCTGGGCTTTTACCCGAGACCACAAGGTCAGCTTTACCGCCTTGCAGTGGGGGAGCTACCTTCTGGAGTCCGCTACATCCAGAAAAAATGATAATGAGCGCAAAGAGCATAAGCATTATCGCCAGCTCCACCATCATCATTTTATCAAAAGCGTCTCGTTTCATTCTACACCTTTTTTGGCTGCTTTCTTCTCGCGGCGCCGCTCGAACCAGTCAATGATTTTAGTTGTCGATAAAATAATTGTGACGGTCGCTGATATAATCGAAATCAGCAAACCTACCACACCAAAATAGTTTTGCATCGCCACTAAAACACCGCTCGTAGAGGTGCCTACCACTGCATGTTTCCAATCCCAAACTTCTAACAATTTATTATACATTTTTTAAATTTATTTTATACTGACAGTGAGCAAACACCACGCTTGAGTTTGGCACTTCAAATCTCGCAACCTCACCTAAAATAAAACGCTGCTTGAAACAGCTATGCTGCACAGATAAAACAACGCGCTCAACCTCAGTCACCAAATCATCATGGTTAGGCGCATCCTTTTTAATCGGGCCGCTCAAAACAATAATTGGGAATCTAGCTTCGCGCACGGCTGCATACGGCACTGCATCCAAAGTTTTGCGTTGGCTAGGCGAGCAAACCACGATTGCTGCACCCAAAGCCCTTAAAGCTTCCCTTGCATTTTTGTGAGTGCAAACCTCGTGACTACCGCCTGTGACTGCCCAATTCCAAACGTCGCCAGCATCATCATTAAAAATTGCATCGGCTAAGCTAGGAAGCAACTCTTTAAGTTTAGCGACAAGCTCAGTTTTCAGTGCTGAAATCATTGTATCCAAACCTTTCTGACTGCGGCATTTGCGCGCGCAATCATATCATTGGTTCTACGTCTGAGCGCCTCTTCTACCAACCGGTAGTTTTGCGGGCGGTTATCGCGAAAGCCTTTGTTTTCCAGTCGAATATTGACCTCGTTCTGGCCGCGCGCCATCTCCAGAAAGTTTGCCCAAGTATAACCGCCACCACGGTTTTCTTGTGCATCTTTAAAAGGTTGACCGAGCGGTAAAGCTCTGAGACGGCGATAACTAGCCGTGAAAGCGTAGCTCATGGAGCCAGAAGCAGCGCGGCGACTTCTGATCTCACGCTGCACCGCCAAAGCATAAACGTTTAATCGTTCACGATGTTTTTTTAATAAACGGCGGGCGCGCTCACGGTCGCGGTCGGTTATCTTTTTCTTAGCTAAAATTCTTCCGAGCTGTCGGCGCGTTTTATCTTGCACAGCCCCGAGACTACGGCGGGCGCGGGTAACATGTTTTTTTGCTACACGCAAGCCGGCCCCAGAATCGAGGGAAGCCATTGCAGCAGATTCAATTTCATCTGGCAACGGCCGCGCATCCCGAAACACGCGACTGAGCTCCCACATAAACCGTTGCGCCTGATCATGCAGAAAAACTGGAAACTCGCGAGATGACCGGATAGCGGCTTTATGAATCGCATTAGAAAATTCTTTGACTCCTTTGATGTCGATCGTAATCATGCAAGCTCCTCCAAGCGATCTATAGTAGTGCTAAGCCGCCAAGTGACGCCGTCGGCAGGTGGTGTGACCTGTAAAATGGTATAAACGGTGTCCCCCCGCTCAAGCTGCATTCCAACGCGGAAAGGTACAGAGAGCGCGGCGGCATCCGTCTTAACCCAGATTTCAGCTTTTGCGGTGGGCGTGGTGTTATTAAGAAAATCCAAGGCGTTGTCATCATGCACTCGGACAACACCTTGGACCGTGTTTCCTTCGCAGAAAAAAGTCTCGCCATGAGTTTGAATTAAGCTATCAAACCCACTCTTTAACATTTTCTGCGCTGCATTCATTTTTTTAACCTGCGCCAGTGACTGTCAAAGTGCCAGCCACATAGCTAATATCGTAATTATCAGAGGTTACACCGCTAAGTTTAACCACGTAGGTTCCTTCGGTTAAGTCAGTAAAGGCGCCAGTGATCTCAGTCTCACCATCACTCTCGTAAACCGTATAAACGGCGTTGGTTACGTCCAGAACGCTTGCGGTCTCAGAACCAGCGAACCCGTCGCCAGTGAAAGACCAACTAGGTTCTGAGCCACCCTCGGTGATGGTCTCATCATTGACAGTTAGCGCAAGCGCTTTCTTAACGATGGTAAGGGCTCCGGCGGTAAACGTGATAGCGTAGTTGGTTGAGGTGTACCCAGAAATTTCAACGGTGTACTCACCTGGCGATGCCTCAGCCACATTTGGAACAGGCTGATCACCTCCATCTTTAACTGCGTAGCTGGGCGAGCCGCCGAGCTTACTCTCGTCATCTTCTGCGACAAATCCAGCGAACTGCGGCTCCCAAGTTGGCGCTGCATCCCCGTACTCAATTTCTTCTGATTTAACCGTGACACCCAAGGGCGCTTGACTGACCGTCAAGGTGCCAGTGGCATAACTAAGAATGTACTTTTGAGAGGTTTTCCCTGACGGTGTGACAGTGTAGGTGCCAACATCGGAGCCCACATCGTAGTTGTGAGCAAAGACAAAGGCACCTTTCAGATCGTTACGTTTTGGGTATCACCATCCGTGAATCCTGTGCAAGTTACTGTAAACTTAGGCTTTGCGGCGCCATATACAATACTTTTAGCGTCTACCGTGACCGTTAAGGTAGGCTGCGTAGTATACGGCACTCGTTTAGTTTTAAGGGGGATACCGCGGTGCCACTGTTCAAGCCACTCATAGGTATCACTGGCCTTCATCTCGGCCATGAAAGTCCGCTGAGCGACTGAGCTGGTCTCGGTGCCCTTTAAAAGGATTGGGCCGGTGCCATCGCGTTTAAATCCCAAGAGAATAGTTTTACTCATGGTTAAAAAACCTCCTTTCTTTAGGACTCCGAGATCATTCGGAGCAAGGAGAGTTTATTGAGCACCCCGACACCAAACAAACACTCATAAACAACGTTTACATTGCGCTTGGCGGCCTCGGCCCAAGTTTGACGACCGATTGAGAGGCCCGTGACGGGATCGCTGATAACCTCGTAATCGGCTATCTTTGAGACAGCGGGATCAACTTTATAAGGAGCGCCCACAACACCGATTGCATCCTTACGGCAGCAGAACCCGACTAATCGCTCACTGTTATCATTAATGAAATCAGAAGCGATAATATCGAATCCAAGCAGACGCGGCAAGATACCCTCGGCAGAAGTGGCAATCGCTTTCTCGGCGAGCCCTGCCCAGGTAATTAAGCGGGAATCGTTAAGCAATGCTTCCTCGTAGTCAAGATTGAGGTACATCCATCTGTTATTCCGCGGCCACTTAGCTTTATTACACGCTTTACGCGCGGCAGTAACATGATCACGGTCAAAGTCTTCGCTTTCCACGCCTTCAGCGGCAACTACACCCGAGAAATTATCAATCGTAACAATCTCAAGAACGGAATTAACGATTGCTTCTCTCAGGTCTTGCAACATAATTTCAAAATGCTTTGAAAGATGTTCATGCGGCTGAGCGTTTGAGGTGAGACTGTTATAGGTTAAGCCAACAGTTTTGTGCTTATCCAACTTAATTTCGATGCTCTCAACCTCGCGGCTGCCAGTTTGGAGGCCTTCGGCAGGATTGTAATTGATAACGGGATCATCCGGACGTTTAACGACTGCTACCTGCATCGTGTCTTTGCCCTTCCTCGGCAAGTCTGACCAAGTGGTAGTAAAACCATCCATAAAACCGCGCAATGGCTCAAAAAACTCTGTTAAGACTATATTAGTCTCGATAAAAGTTTCTTTGAGATCATCGCTCACTGTGACCGCGTTAGTGGCGAGCGCATCCTTGAGAAATCGGTTATGCGCAAACATAAGACCAAATTTCTCGTTAGTTTTACCAGCTTTATTCAAAGCAAGAAACTGTTCCTCGATATCCTTGACCGAGACAGAGCCGTGAACAGGCTCAATCACGGGAGCTTCTTTGACAGTTTTAGCTGGCAGCTTCTCAAGTTCAGCGCGCATTTCGGGGTTATCCATAATTTGGGTTACCCAAAAATCTTTGCTAGAGTTATCAATTTTACCTGCTTGAATCGCTGAATCGACAAACTTAGTTGCGTTGCGTTTATCAGTTTCTTTTTGTTTTGCCTGTAGTGCGGCAAGCTGCGCCTGCATTATAGCAATTTGCGCCTGATTAACTGGCGGTGGCTCGGGGCTGATAGGCTGTGGATCAGCTTGAGGCTCATCCTTTTTAGGCGGCTCAGGCTGCGGGGTTGGCTCAGGAGCGGGCTGCGGATCACTCTTGGGAGGCTCCGGCTGCGGCGTCGGCTGAGGCTGAGGATCCTTAACGACAGGATCAGCGGGATTATTAGTTTTATTAGGCATATTAGTTTCTCCTTTTGTAAATAATTTTTTAAATTTATTGGGCACGCTTAAGTTACCATGCAGTGGCAACGGCTCAAGCATCACGAACCCCTCTTCGATGATTTTATCAATAAAACCAAGCTCAAGCGCTTCCTGCGCATCCAGAAACGTGGTTTTATCCATCATCTCTGAAAGCTCTGATTCGCTCAAGCTAGTCTTGTCTGCATAAAGTCTAAGCGCAAAAGACTTATAGTTATCTAATACCTTAGCAGCATTCCTAAAATCGTTTGCATCGCCATCACGCACGGCGTTGGGATTATGGATCATGTAAAGGCCACCCTCCACCATGCTCACCGTATCGCAAGAGCAGGCAATCAGCGTTGCGGAAGACATGCAAACACCATCAATCACGCACTCAGTCCGACCACGGCGCTCAAGAATCAAAGCACAGATCGCTTGCGCTTCTGGCAACGCACCACCACGCGAGTTAATCCGGATTTTAACGGGATCATTTTTTGGAACCATTGCGAGAGCTGCGCCAAATGCGGTTGCAAAGTAGCCGGGTGTTTCATCGGTTTTAATACCGATGTTATCGTAAATTCTAATCTCGGCAATGGAGTCTTTAACCCCAACATTCACAACTTCAAACATCGTTTTACTTGGCATCTTCTAATTCCTCTTCATCTTCGTTTTTTTCAGTGGCACGCGGTGAAATGTTTCCTGCCAGGCTGGCAAGCCCGCGGCTAACTAGCTCTGGAATAGCCACGCCCTTTGACTTGGCTAGCGCGGCCACATCTTCATATTCCTGTAAAAGTTGATCGAAATGTTCTTTTGGGTCCTTCCCACGCCTTGCAAGGATATCCTCATAAGTGAAAAGACCATACCTGAGCCCTTTCTCAATAATCTCCATTTCATAACCGAGATCAGCGGTGATAGCGCGCGGTGGTAACACTGAACATTTCCACCAGTCAGGCGACCTGGTCTCATGTTTTTTTGCGCTTGCAACATGCTTGTAAATTCTGGCAAACCCATGAGCGAGCACTGCCCACTTGGCCACCATCGCCTCATTACAAACTTCCAGCACAATCCGCTGTTGGGTACCCTGCATATTGACTGGATGCACAAATTGACGCGTCAGGTCACATCCGATAAATACTTTGTTTACCAAATGATCAAAAAAACTGAGTGTGTTAGGCGAGGGCGTATCACTCTTAATATCACTTACCTTTGTGCCCTGTGGAACAAATTCAACCGTGGCACCCAAAGATTCTTTGATCGAGGTTTTCTGGTCGTCAGTAATAGTCGCAATTCTTTGAGCAAGCGCAGAGGGGTTCGCACCGCCTAACGCCTTGGCTCTGAGCTCCTGAAAATTAATTTTTTCGCCACCGGGCAGCTCTACAACAGTCAAACGTGAGGATCGATATTTTTCCTGATCCATCACGAAAGATTGAAGCATAAAGAGGTCAATAAAGTCGTTTATAACTGAGGTGCAAATCGGGATGCCGCGCCTTTGACCAAAACGCTCAGGATCGTAAAAGTGTATAACGTTCTCAGCGGCAAATCTGCGATAATTATTGTTTTTGAACATCGCTGAGACCTGATAAGCGATAGGACGGCCATATTGATTGAGGACGACGCCATCGGCAACATTGTTTTCTGAGCCCAAACCGAATGACCGGACGCGGTGCGCCTCAATCCATTGAATTTTAGGCTGCTCATTTTCCCAGCATAAAATAGCGAACGTTTCACCGTCTCTGTCCATCGCCATTGAGGCAATCGCCTGTGAGTGCTCAAAAGGTAGATCGCTACCCAGATCACCGTCCATACAAAACTGATCCCAGGCAACCCGCATGGTCTCATCAAACTTGGGATCGCCCGAATTGGGGATCACTGGCAGGCCACGCGGCCCAACGGTTAAAAGCTGACGCAAGTTTAAAATCTGCGCATAATAAGGCGAGTTGACAGCTATCCACCTAGAAGTATTCCGCAGCTGGGCGCAGTCCATGGATTTAGTGTCGACGTGAAAATCGCCCATCGAACCATAAACGGCAATCCGGCTAGGGGACAGATTAGCCCCTGAGTAAAACCCAAAATTACTGGCAAACTGTTTAAGTCTGTTTTTAACGCGCCTGCCAAAGGTCATAAGATAGCCCTCCTGTAGTCAATTATTTCGGACGTGTAAAAGCAATCGCCAATGTGCAAGTGAATCCAGTTTAAAATCTCTGCGTCGGTCGGGTCTTCGTTGCCGCCGCGCATTAGATCAGCTAACGCAAGCGCATGTAGTTGTCGCAACAGGTTAAGAAGCTGAATGATCTGCGCTGGTCGAAAAGAAGATACGAAGGAAAAAGTGGAAGAAGCTGAGTTAGCTGAGACACCTGTGAGTACTAAGCCATCTTGCGTTTTTTTGATCTGCGCAGCGCTAGCTCTTTTTATGGCGTCAAGAAGAGAGACGCCATCCGCACGTGCAGCATCGGCAATAAAATCTACCAGCTCAAAGGCGTATGCGCTAAGCTCACCCACGCCCAAATACTAACATGACCGGCAGACAACATAAACCTATCTAATGTTAAGTATTATTAAGAGTTATTAAGTTTCTGTGGATTTACGGATGTAGACTGAACCGTAGCTGAATTTTGTAGCGGCCAGCCACTCCCGAGCCTCCCTGAGTGTAGCTCGCCCACCGGGCATTGGAAAACCGCGATTGCACATCTGCTGAACATAACTGTAGCTGACACCCAACGCAGCGGCTAGTTCTTTGCGCGCGAGTAGTTTCTCACCTGGCCACACTCTAAATTTACTCATTCTCGGGGTCCTCACTCTTGACCGTTAATAAGATTGAATAGCTTGCAGCAGCCACAAGTTGGAGCACCTCACAATCAAACAGGTGATTGGGCCATTTATTTGAGATACGCGTCCAAGTGACCGTTCGACCAGCTTTGTCAATCTGGCGGCGCTCTCCGTCCATGTGTTTAAAATAGACACTGCGATTTGAAACTGCGATATCTGTCACTGCCCAGTCATATTGACTCTCGCCAATGCGCATCAATTCCAACTGATCTTTGAAAGCGTTGGCGTTATAATGAAGCACCATCAAAGAAACGTTATCAGAAATCACTTCTGCTTCTCCCCAGCCAAAAATTCGGGGCATACCAGTAGACTCATCCCTCCATGTGCGGTGCTGCGCGAACCCTTTTGACGGCGTCCACCCATAACAAATATAATCGGGGGAGCGCTCCATTTTACTTGAGACTAACTGCCCAGCGTTTGGATTAGCAATCACCTCTGAGTGCGTGATACACTCCTTGTAAATTCGTTGGGTGTCAAACCCCGAGTCTATAAAAACGAAAGGGTCCTTGATGCCATGCTTTTTTTGTGCAGCTTGCAACTGACGAAACGAGTTGCAACTACCGAAATCGACCAAATAAGAGTCTCCCCGCCGATTCCAAGCACGCACCAGCCACCAGAGATGAGGTCTGTTTAAATGATAGTCTGCCGTCAGGAATTTGAACCACTCCCCCTCATGCTGCATGGAACTTGAAATGATCTTCTCACGGCGCTTAGCAGCAGACTGCGCAATCCAAGGTTCCGCCAGCTCACCATTCGCAAAAGACCACAAAAGACCTGCACGTTTGTCTTTTATGAATTTGACTGCCATCACCCCAACGTTAGTCGCTGAGCTAGAAGAGGCATACAAAGAAGAGATGTGATAAGAACGCGTGGAAGCGTCAGTGATTGGATTAGTTGGTATCCACTCTCCATTTGGCATCATAGCAGCTTTATCACGATCAAAGATTTTACCTTTGCAAAATGGACACCGAAAATGAGCTGATTCTTTTACCCGCTGGTAATCCCAGGTTATACCAGTTTTAGCATCCTGATCCCAGTAAACAAAAGCTTCGTTCCCAAGTCGCGGCAAGGTGTAAAACGTTTCTGAAAAAGCAAGTGTCACGAGCTTCTGACAATGGATGCAAGGTAGGTGATATCGCCTCTGGTCACCTTTTAGGAATTCCTGCCACTCGGGACCATCCTCGATGGTTGGCGAGCTCGTAATCATGATAAAGCGATTGGAAAAGTCTTTACAGCGCATCTTAGCACGTGAAACGGCGTCACCCTCGCGAGTAGTCGAGATTGGATATTTACCAGTTTCATCCAAAAAAACCACTCTGGCAGGCGAGCCAGAAAGGCCGTCAGTGGAGTTTGAGTTGACAAATTCCACTATCGAGCCACCCAAATAGTAAAGCGATGTAGTGAGTGTTCGGCGCGGGTCTGTGATCAGGTCAGCAATCTCAGGCGATCTCTTTACCATCCGCTTAAACCGTGAGTCAGAAAACTTGCGATAGCCACGCTCAGTTGGCATAACCCAAAAAATACGGGAAGGTCGATTGATTATGGTGTACCCAGCGATTGCCATGAGCGCCGCGGTTTTACCTACCTGAGTGCCAGAGATGAGTGTGACCTCACGAATTTTGGGATCTGCAGCACAATCAATGATCTCGCGCATAAAATCACGACCGCGAGTGGAGAATGGCACGGTACGCCCTGGTTCGGAAAAAACGATGTTTTTACAAGCCCAGTCAGTGACTGAATCACGCGTTCTGGGTTTTAGAATGTTCTTAATATGGAGGAAAGCTTGACGAGTATCCACACCCAACTTATTCTTCATGGAAGTCCTCCTCGTTCGGTTTTTTTGGAGGCGGTTCAATTTCAAGCGGATCAACTTTAAATTCAGTTTCTACCGCCAGACAAAAACCTTCCAAGACTTCTATGATCACTTGGCGGATTTGTTCTTCAGCAAGCTCAGGCGTCTCGGGGGCAACTAACGTCGCCAAGCGCTCTGGCAACTCATTTAGGTTTTCCGAAAACATGGAAAACACTTTGGCAATCGCAATCTCAACATCACTCTTGAGTAGATAATCTTGTTTCTTTACCGCCAGGTCAAATTCAAGATGAGCAACCTGAATTTCATCTTTCCGTGACCGGCGCCCAAACCGATCCATGTACTCAGCGATAATTCTTCGGAGTGTCTCAGCCGCTGGAAAGTGATAGCCAACACGATGTATCACACCACGTTCAATCCATTTTCCTATGGTGCGACGATTCACTGGCCAAAACCATAAAAGGTCGTCGGTAGTGATTTCCCCTGGAATCGAGGGGAAAGCTCCTTTAACTTTCTCCGGTTTTTTTTTTAAATTATTTTTCTTCGGCGGCGACCCACGGCGGCGATTCGATTGGGTCGATGGCACCTCTTGATTTTTCTTCATGATATTTCCGATGGACTTCCTCGCGACCTTTAGCAGCCGAGATCATTGCGCTTGGATTGTTTTTTTGAGCAGCTAACTGAAACGCGGCATGTAACATCGCCATGCTCTGCCCAGCGATAATTGCGCGCTGCATTTCTGCCTGACCGATAAAGTGACAATAAGTTTCTAAAAGGCAACGTTCAAAGTCCACCGTCGGAAAAGCTTCCAACAACTTTCTTTTTGCAGTTTCGTTTCCCAAGCCAGCAGCCAGCAACCGAATCAAAAGTTGACTGGCCTCTTCAACAACTTTCTTTTGCGCTGCAAGCTTATTAGATTTACTTATCTTCTTTTTGCTCATTAGCTCTGCTAATCGTGAGGTGTCCTACAGCTCAGCTCAAGGCATCTCTAAAGAATCGGCCCTGAAAAAAAAATGAAACATGGGGGCAGTCTGAAATCGCGGGTACC
>Ga0265293_10005292_pt1 | contig 21718 bp, 20 predicted proteins | sample Munlanlewell138R_FD_192505 | JGI IMG/M metagenome (GOLD analysis project Ga0265293, IMG submission 192505) | Leachate microbial communities from a municipal landfill in Southern Ontario, Canada - Leachate well 138R | ecosystem: Engineered > Solid waste > Landfill > Unclassified | place: Canada... | reverse complement strand
GCGGGCGCGGCTTTTACGACTACTCCGGGCCGAACGGGGCCAACCGCCCGTGATGACTGGCACGGCATTGTCGTGCATACTGGACGCATGAACCCCATCCGCAATGGTTTTCGTACGGCGTGCCGCGGCAAGGCGCTGGCGAGTGCCGCCACTGCGGCCGTCCTGCTCGGCCTGGGCGGCTGTGCCCATACTGCCGCGCCCGAGCCGCCGTCTGCGGCCGCGCCCGGTGTCACGGTGTATGGCACCGCAGATGTCGGCGCCAGCCGCAGCCCGCGCTGATGCAATCCTCGTCATGATGCGTCTGATGCGGGCGCCCAACGCGGCCATGGCAACGGTGTGGGCCGACCTGTTGTGCGAAGCTGGCTATCCGGCCACGGTCGAGCGGCTGCACCTGACCAGCATTGCCGGCGAGATCCCGCCCGACCAGTGCCTGCCGGAGATCTGGCTGCGCTACCCGGAGCACGAGGCGGCGGCGCGCCAGCTCCTGCACGATCTGGAGCAGCTGCCGCAGCGTCGCTGGTACTGCCGCCACTGCGGCGAGCTGGTCGAGGGCGGGTTTGAGCAGTGCTGGAACTGCGGCACGTGGATGCCCATGGACTGAAGGGCGCGTGGCGCATGACGGATGACCTCGCTGACGCCTTGACGAGGTTGAGCGTTTGGTGTGACGGATGACAGATGACCTCGCTGCCGCATCGATGACTGCGGCTGCGCCGCCATGATGGGGAGGTTGAGCGTTTGAAGAGGTTGAGCGTTGAGCGTGGTGGGCACACGCTGGACGCTTGACGCCAAACCTTCATCAGCCGCCGCAGGCGGCGTTCATACAAGGCCCGCAAGGGCCGAGGTCATTGGTCATTCGGGCGGTCAATCGCGGCGAGGGCACCATGGGGAGGTTGAGCGTTCGGCGTTGAGCGTTTGGCGTGGCGCATGACGGATGACCTCGCTGCCGCCTCGATGACTGCGGCTGCGCCGCCATGATGGGGAGGTTGAGCGTTTGAAGAGGTTGAGCGTTGAGCGTGGTGGGCACACGCTGGACGCCGAACGCTTGACGCCAAACCTTCATCAGCCGCCGCAGGCGGCCATCATCAATGGCCCGCAAGGGCCGGCTTCATCCGTCATCCGTCATCCGGCAAGCTGGCGATGCTGTCCAATCGGGTGAAGACATGACCTGCCGCGCTTGCGGCGCTGCTCACGCGGCCAGCACCGGTGGCAGCGGCAGGCTCAGGATGAACCGCGCGCCACGGACCGGCGCTTCCGCGCAGCGTACCGAGCCGTCATGGTGCCGGGCAATTGAACGCACCAGCGACAGCCCCAGGCCAACGCCTCCTTCGTGTTCGCTCGCACCCGGCAGGCGGTAGAACGGCTCGAAGATGCGTTCCCGCTGGTCAGCGGGCACGCCGGGGCCCTGGTCATCGACCAGGATTTGTGCCATGCCACCGTGGCTTTGCAATGCGGCCCGGACCTGCGGGCCATGCTGCGGGTCGCCGCCGTAGCGCACCGCATTCTCCAGCAGGTTGCGGATGGCGCGGCGCAGCAGCTTGGCGATGCCGGGCACCACCATCTCCTGCACGCCGGCCGGCAGCGACAGGCTGGCGTCCACGCGCGCGCACTCCTCCACCAGCAGGCCGACCAGGTCCACCGCTTCGGTCGGGCCCAGGCTGGCACGCGGTGCATCCAGGCGGCTGGCGAGCAGGATCTCCTCGACCAGTTCGTCCAGCTCGGTCACGTTGCGCGAAATTTCGGCGCGCGTGTCGGCGTCGTCGATGGCGCCGTGCGACAGCTCCAGCGCCATGCGGATGCGCGCCAGCGGCGAGCGCAACTCGTGCGAGGCGTTGGCCAGCAGTGATTTTTGCGATTGCACGATCCGGGCCTGTTCGTCCATCAGCTCCTCGATGCGGTCCGCGGCCTGGTTGAAGTGGTGCGCCAGGTCGGAGATTTCGTCGGCGCCGCTGACGGCCACGCGCTGGTCCAGGTGGCCTTCGCCCCAGCGCTGCACGCCGTGCTGCAGGGTGACCAGGCGCCCGGTCAGGCGGCGCGCGATCGGGAACACGCCGAGCATGACCGCCAGCCCGGCCAGGCCGATGATCCACAGGAAGCCAAGCGGCGAGCGCAGGCGCCACATCAGCACCGACAGGCTGCTGCGCGACGATCGTGCAAACGGTGCCAGGTGCAGCTCGAGCGTGCGGCCGCTGTCCAGCTCGACACTGAAGTCGGTGCCCTGCTCGCGCGACCACTGGATGCGACCCTTGCCGCGCAGCGTCTGGCCGGTGCTGCTGTCATGGACGGTGACGGCGCGTGGCGGCTGTGCCTGGCGCTCCAGCTCGCGCTCCTGCTCGTACTGGTGCCAGGCCGCAGCCAGGATGAGGCTGAGGATGAGCACGCTGCCGACGATGGCCAGCCAGATGCGCAGGTACAGCTTGCGGGAAACCGGATTGGACATGCTGCGGTTCTACGGCTGCTCGCGCGCGAACACGTAGCCGACGCCGCGCACGGTCAGGATGCGCTTGGGGTTCTTGACATCGGCTTCTATGGCCGCGCGGATGCGGCCCACGTGCACGTCTATGGAACGGTCATACGCGTCAAGCTCGCGGCCGCGCACCGCCTCCATGATCTGGTCGCGCGTGAGTACGCGGCCGGCGCGCTCGGCCAGCACCACCAGCAGGTCGAACTGGTAGCTGGTGAGTGCGCACTCCTGGTCGTCCACGGTCACCGTGCGCGCGTCGCGGTCTATCTCCAGGCTGCCGAACAGCAGCGGCGTCTGCGCCGGCGCGCTGTCGGGTCCGCGGCGGCGCAGCACGGCACGGATGCGCGCCAGCAGCTCGCGCGGCTCGAAGGGCTTGGGCAGGTAGTCGTCGGCGCCCACTTCCAGCCCGATGACGCGGTCCATGGGGTCGCCCTTGGCGGTGAGCATGAGGATGGGCACATGCGCAATGTCGCCGGGTTGTGCGCGGATGCGGCGGCAGACCTCCAGGCCGTCCATGTCGGGCAGCATGAGGTCGAGGATGGTCAGGTCGACCAGCTGGCGCTGCAGCGCTTCCAGCCCACGCTTGCCGTCGGTGACGTGCACCACCTCGAAATCCGCCTGCGCCAGGTAGTTGCGCACCATGGCCGCCAGCCGCGTGTCGTCCTCTATCATCAGGATGCGGGCCTTGCTCATGCCGTTTTTCTGTCGTGGTCGGTGGGGGTACATGCCGCCATGTTGGCGGCGGTGCGTGACGCCGGGTTGAGCGCGCCGTAAAGTTGTGCAAACAAGGCGCGTCCCAGGCTGCGCTCCGGGCACTGTACAGCAGAATGTGCGGCGTCGTGACGTGCCGGCGCGGCGGCTTGCCCGGCTGCGCTCATGCCGGTGGCGCGAGCGTGCGGCTTCGCATGGCCAGCCACACCAGCAGCAGCACCGGCACGCCCAGCAGCGCGGTGCTGGCAAAAAAGCCGGCGTAGCCAAAGGCATCGACGTAGTCGCCCGAGAACCCGGCAATGAACTTGGGCAGCAGCAGCATCATGGAGCTGAACAGCGCGTATTGCGTGGCCGAGTAGTTGATGTTGGTCAGGCCCGAGAGGTAGCCGATGAACGCGGCCGAGGCCAGTCCCGAGGCCAGGTTGTCGGCCGACACCACCAGCACCAGCGCCGGCACGTGGTGGCCGATGCCGGCGAGCCAGGCAAACGCCAGGTTGGTGGCGGCGCTGAGCACGGCGCCCAGCATGAGCACCGGCATGACGCCGCGCCGCAGCGCCAGCGCGCCGCCGACAAAGGCGCCGACCAGCGTCATGATGACGCCAAAGATCTTGGTGACCCAGGCCACCTCGTCCTTGGTGTAGCCCATGTCGACGTAGAACGGGTTGGCCATGATTCCCATGACCACGTCGCTGATCCGGTAGGTGGCGATCAGCACCAGGATGAGCGCGGCATGCCACTTGTAGCGGCGGAAAAAATCGGCAAACGGCGCCAGCAGCGTGCCGCGCAGCCAGGCGCTGAAGTCCTGCATGGGTGGCAGCGGCCGCGGCGCCGGCTCGGGCGAGAGCAGCACGGTCAGCGCGCCCACGGCCATGGACGCGGCCATGACCAGGTACGCGATGCGCCAGGCTTCGTTGTCGTAGCCGGCCAGCGCCTGCGCGCGCGCGGCGATCCACAGCACGCCGGCGCCGGCCCAGATCATGGCCAGCCGGTAGCCGGTCTGATAGGTGGCGGCCAGCGCGGGCTGCTCGTCTACCGGTGCCGATTCGATGCGGTACGCGTCCAGCGCAATGTCCTGCGTGGCCGAGGCAAAGGCCACGGCCAGCGCGCACCAGGTGACCACGGTCAGCGAATCGTTGGGATCGGCCGCTGCCATGCCAACGAGTCCGGCGACGACGCCGCCCTGCGCCAGCAGCAGCCAGCTGCGGCGCCGGCCCAGCAGCCGCGTGAGCAGCGGCAGCGGCATGCGGTCGACCAGCGGTGCCCAGGCCCACTTGAATCCGTACGCCAGCCCGACCCAGCTCAGGTGGCCGATGGTCGAGCGGTCCACGCCGGCCTCGCGCAGCCGGAAAGACAGCGTGCCCAGCACCAGCAGCAGCGGCAGGCCGGCGGCAAAGCCCAGCGTGAACATGCGCAGGCTGGCCGGCGCCAGGTAGATCCGCAAGCTGGCCAGCCAGCCGCGCCTGGGCGCTGCGGCGTGCGGGCTGGCCAGCTCAGGCAAGCGCGACTCCTGCTGCAACAGGCCGGGGCGACGTCACGCGCGGTCGTTCAAACGCCATCGCGAACGAACGGGTTGCTGCGGCGCTCCCGGCCAAAGCTGCTCTCCGGGCCATGGCCGGGAATGAAGATGGTGTCGTTGCCCATGGGCCACAGGCGCTCGCGGATGCTGGCCACCAGCTGCTCGTGGTTGCCGCCGGGGAAATCGCTGCGGCCGATGCTGCCGGCAAACAGCACGTCGCCCACGAAGGCGCGCTTGGCCTCTGCGCTGTGGAACACCACGTGGCCGGGCGTGTGCCCGGGACAATGGCGTACCGCGAGCTCGCAGTGGCCGACCTGCACGGTGTCGCCGTCGTGCAGCCAGCGCGTGGGGACAAAGGCCTCGGCCGGCGGCAAGCCGAACATGCGCGCCTGCTCGGCCAGGCCGTCTATCCAGAACTGGTCGCCCGGGTGCGGGCCGATGATGGGCACGTCATGGCGCCGCGCCAGCTCGGCGGTGCCCCCCGCGTGGTCGATGTGGCAGTGCGTGAGCCAGATTTGCCGGAAGTCCAGGCCCTGCTCCTGCAGCGCGGCTTCTATGCGTGGCAGGTCTCCGCCCGGGTCGATGACGGCGGCCTCGCGCGTGGCGTCGCACCAGACGATGGAGCAGTTTTGCTGGAAGGGTGTGACCGGGATGGTCTGGTAGTGCAGTTGGCAGGCGGTCTTGGCGTTCATGGAATCAAATCGGCCCGATGGGCCGGCAAGAGGTGGAAACAGCGGCTGCGACGGCGGCCGCTGGTGCGCGGCGTCGGGGTCACGAGACCGGCGTGCGACGCGCTTGAGCGCAGAGCCTATCATTGCCGGATGCCATTGTCGCCTGTGCTGCCCACCTTTGCCGATGTGGAGGCTGCCGCTTCCCGCCTGGCCGGAACGGTCCACCGCACGCCCATGCTGACCTCCGGCACGCTGGACCGCGACACTGGCGTGCATTTTTTCTTCAAGTGCGAGAACCTGCAGCGCGCGGGGGCGTTCAAGTTCCGCGGCGCCTGCCATGCGCTGGCCCGGCTGACCGAGCGCCAGCGCCGGGCCGGCGTCGTTGCCTTTTCCTCGGGCAACCATGCGCAGGCGGTGGCGCTGGCGGCACAGCTGGCGGGCCTGCATGCTGTCGTTGTCATGCCCGGAGACGCGCCGCCAGCCAAGCTGGCTGCCACGCGCGGATACGGCGCCGAAGTGGTGCTGTACGACCGCTACGCCGACGACCGCGAGCAGATTGCAAGTGAACTGGCCCGCGACAAAGGCTACACGCTGATCCCGCCGTTTGACCACCCCGACGTGATCGCGGGGCAGGGTACCGCCGCGCTGGAGCTGTTGCAGGACGCCGGACCGCTGGACGCCATCTTCACGCCGCTGGGCGGCGGCGGCCTGCTGTCGGGCACGGCGCTGGCGGCCCGGGCACTGATGCCTCAGTGCAGGGTCTATGGCGTCGAGCCGGAGGCGGGCGACGACGGCCGGCGCTCGTTCCGGAGTGGCGCCCTCGTGCGCATAGACGCGCCGCGTACCATCGCCGACGGCGCGCAGACGCAGCAGCTCGGGCGTTACACTTTCCCCATCATCTTGCAAAACGTGACCGATATCGTATTGGCTTCTGATGACGAGCTGGTTGCCTGCATGCGCTTTTTTGCCGAGCGCATGAAGCTGGTGGTGGAGCCAACCGGCTGCCTGGGCCTGGCCGCCGCGCGCCGCATGCGGCATGAGCTGGCTGGCGCCCGCGTGGGCGTGATCATCAGCGGTGGCAACATCGATTTGTGCAGCTTGGCCGCGCTGCAGCGCCACAAAGACGCATCATGGGCTTGAGCCTGGTTCAAAGCCGCACGCTGCTGGCGCTGCAGGCACCATCGGTCACGGTGGAGGTGCACCTGGCCAACGGCCTGCCCAGTTTCACGCTGGTCGGGCTGGCGCAGACCGAGGTCAAGGAGGCGCGCGAGCGCGTGCGCAGTGCGCTGCTCAACAGTGGCCTGGGGTTTCCGCACAACCAGCGCATCACCGTCAACCTGGCGCCGGCGGACCTGCCCAAGGACTCCGGGCGTTTTGACCTGCCGATCGCGCTGGGCATCCTGGCAGCCAACGGCCAGATCGACGCCGCGCGGCTGGCCGACTGGGAATTTGCCGGCGAGCTCTCGCTGTCTGGCGAGCTGCGCCCGGTGCGCGGCGCGCTGGCCATGGCCGCCGCCTTGCGCGACGTCGCCGAGCAGCCGGCGCTGGTGCTGCCGCCGGAAAGCGCAGAAGAGGCGGCGCTGGTGCCGGGTGCGCCGGTCTACCGCGCGCGGCACCTGCTTGACGTGGTGGCGCAGTTCCTGCCGCGGGGGACCGAGGCGCCCGATGCCGACGGCTGGCAACGCGTGGCGGATCAGCCCGTGCCGTCGGCGCCCGCCTATCCGGACCTGCTCGACGTCAAGGGCCAGGCCGGCGCCAAGCGGGCGCTGGAGATCGCCGCAGCCGGCAACCATTCCATCCTCATGGTCGGACCACCGGGCAGCGGCAAGTCCATGCTGGCGCAGCGTTTTGCCGGGCTGCTGCCGCCCATGTCCGACGCCGAGGCGCTGCGCAGTGCGGCCATTGCCAGCCTCGAGGGGCGCTTTGACCGCAGCCAGTGGGGCCGCCGCCCCACGCGCACGCCGCACCACACCGCCAGTGCCGTGGCACTGGTTGGCGGCGGCTCGCCGCCGCGCCCGGGCGAGATCTCGCTGGCCGATGGTGGCGTGCTGTTCCTGGACGAGCTGCCCGAGTTTCCGCGCATGGCGCTGGAGGCGCTGCGCGAGCCGCTGGAAAGCGGTCGCATCACCATCAGCCGCGCCGCGCAAAGCGCGGAGTTCCCGGCGCAGTTCCAGCTGGTCGCCGCCATGAACCCCTGCCCCTGCGGCTACCTCGGGTCGCGCCAGCGCGCCTGCCGCTGCACGCCGGACCAGGTCGCGCGCTACCAGGGCAAGCTCTCCGGGCCGCTGCTTGACCGCATCGACCTGCTCGTTGAGGTGGCGGCGCTGCCGGCCGATGAACTGCTGGCTGCAGCCAGCGGCGAGAGCACCGAAACAATACGTGCGCGCTGCATCGCCGCGCGCCAACGCGCGCTGGCCCGGCAGGGGCAGCCCAACCAATCCCTGCAAGGCGACACGCTGGACACGCACCTGCAGCTTGATGCCGATGCCGGGCCGTTCGTGCGCACGGCGGCCACCCGGCTGGGCTGGAGCGCCCGCGCCACGCATCGGGCGCTGCGCGTGGCGCGCACCATCGCGGACCTGGCCGGCAGTGATGCCGTCACGACCGCGCACGTGGGCGAGGCCATCCAGTACCGAAGGGCCCTGCAGGTGACGCAGTAGGGGGCGCTGCGCCTTGGACGTTGAGCGTGGCGGATGACGGATGATCTCGCTGGCGCATTGATGATTGCGGCTGCACCGCCATGATGGGGGACGGGCGAGGTGTGGTATACGCTGGACACGACTTGCACAACCTCACCCTGCCCGGATCATGACCACCATCACCCGCCGCCAGCTCGTGGGCCTGGTCCTGCTCACGCTCATGTGGGGGCTGAACTGGCCGGTCATGAAGCTGGCGCTGCGCGAGATGCAGCCGCTGTGGTTCCGCGCCGTGACCATGGGTTTTGGCGCGCTGGCGCTGATGCTGTACTTCATGGCGCGCGGCGTGCGCATGCTGCCGCGCGGCGGCAGCGAGTGGCGCGATGTGGCCGTGCTGGGCGCGCCCAACATCCTGGGTTGGCATGGCCTGTCGATCATTGGCGTGGCGCATCTGCCCGCCGGCCGCGCTGCCATCCTGGGCTTCACCATGCCGGTGTGGACGGTGCTGCTGGCGGTCCTCTTTTACCGTGAGCGCTTCAGCGCGCGCCTGGCGCTGGCGGTGGCCGCGGTGCTGCTCGCCATTGGCCTGCTGCTCTGGGACGAGCTGGCGCAGCTGGCCGGCAGCCCGGTGGGCGTGGCCTGGATGCAGGGCGCGGCCCTGGCCTGGGCGCTGGGCACCATCTGGATGCGCCGCGCCAGGCTCAGCATGCCGCCAGAGACGCTGGTGGTCTGGATGATGCTGTGCAGCAGCGTCGCGCTGGTGCTGCTTGCGGCCTGGCTGGAGCCGCCGCAATCCTGGCACCTCAGCGCCATCATCTGGGCCTGTATCGTCTGGGCCGTGCTGCTCAACTACGGCGCGGCGCAGGTCATCTGGTTCCGCCTTGCGCGCGTGCTGCCCGCACCCACCAGCGCCATGAGCATCATGGCCGTGCCCATGGTCGGCGTGCTCAGCGCACCGCTGATCGGCGAGTGGCCCAGCTGGCAGGACGGCGTGGCCATGGTTTGCGTCATGGTGGCGATTGCGGCGGTCTTGCTGCTGCGCGACTGAAACAGCCGCGTGGCATCCAAGAGGTTGGGCGTATTGCGTTGAGCGTCCAGCGAATAGCGTACACCGCACCACGCCCAACGCCCAACGCCCAACGCCCAACGTGACTGGCATCGCGACAACGGACGACATGAGATTGATCGTGATAATGCTCGCGCTCTCGGGTAGCATGTGCAGATGGCACATGATTCAGGGTTCAGGCGCTTGGCGGCGGCTGCCGTTCAGCTGTTGCTGCTTGGCGTGCTGGGCGGCTGTGCTGCCGGCGTAGGCGTCGGCGTGCCCCTGGCGCCCGGTGTTTCGCTGGGCGTGGGCTCGGGCGGCAACGTCAACCTGGGTGTGGGGGCGGGCCACGGCCCGGTTGGCGTGGGTGTGGGCGTCAACCAGCACGGCCAGGTTTCCGCAGGCGCCGGGGTGGGGGCGAGTCGCGGCCCGGTCGGCGCGGGCGTGGGCGTCAACCAGCGCGGCCAGGTCTCCGCAGGCGCCGGCGTGGGGACCAGCGTGCCCGTGGGCCGTGCGCGCGTGGGCGCCGGGGTGGGCACGAGCAGGGTGATCCACGACCCGGATTCCGTGTACCGCAACTGAATCGGGTCCGGATCGGCCCGCACACCGGCACGCTGCTTTTCTTCGCTCGTGCTGAGGAAGCCCGTTGAGGCTGCCCCCTGCTGGTTACACCGACAGGTAGCGCTGCTGGGTCTCGGTGTCACCAGCCAGGTCCCGGCTCTCGGCCTGGTGTACGACGCGGCCCTTCTCCAGGATGTACGCGCGCTGCGCATGCCTGAGCGCAAAGTGCACGCTCTGGTCGGTGAAGAGGATGGTGGTGGTTTGCGCCAGCGTGTCCAGGAGCGCGCCGATCTGCTGCACGATGACCGGCGCCAGGCCCTCGTTGGGCTCGTCCAGCAGCAGCAGGCGCGGCTGGCTCATCAATGAACGCGCCACCGCCAGCATCTGCTGCTGGCCGCCCGAGAGCGTGGCGCCGTCCTGGTTGGCGAGTTCGGCCAGCATGGGGTACTCGTCAAAGATGCGCTCCAGCGTCCAGGTGCGCGTGCTGCCGGGGCGCCGGTACGCGCTGATCTGCAGGTTCTCGCGCACGGTCAGGCCCCTGAAGATGCGCCGGTCCTCGGGCACCAGGCCCAGCCCCAGGCGGGCGATGCGCCAGGCCGGCAGGCCGGAGATGCGCTGATTGTCAAACAGGACCTGGCCGCGCCGTGGCGGTGTCAGGCCCATGATGCTGCGCAGCGTGGTGCTCTTGCCGGCGCCGTTGCGCCCGAGCAGGCAGACGGTCTCGCCGGCCTGCAGCTGCAGCGACACGCCCTGCAGCGCATGGCTGTCGCCGTAATACGTGTGGATGTCCTTGACTTGCAGCAGGCTCACGCGGGCACCAGCTCGGTTTCTTCGTCGCCCAGGTAGGCCTGGCGCACGTCGGGGTTGCTGCGGATGGCTTCGGGCGGGCCCAGCGCCAGCTCCCGGCCGTGGTGCATGACCAGGATGCGGTCGGCCACGTCAAACACGACGCGCATGTCGTGCTCGGTGACCAGGAAGGTATAGCGGCCGGTTTTCGCGAGCGCGCGCACCATGGCGATGATGCGCGCGGTTTCCTCCGGCGTCATGCCGGCGGTGGGCTCGTCCAGCAGCACCAGCTCGGGCCGGGTGGCCAGGACCACGGCAATCTCGACCAGCCGCTTGTCGCCGTAGCTGATGGTGCCGGCAGGCTGCGCGCCCAGGTGCGCGATGCCCAGCTGCTGCAGCAGGCTTTGCGCTTCCTGCTGCACGACCCGGTTCGCGCTGGCCCGGTTGGCCCAGCGCCTGGACTGTCCCTGCTTTGCGGTCACCGCCACTTCGACGTTCTGGCGTACCGTCATTTCGGTGAAGATGTTGTTGATCTGGAACGAGCGCGAGACGCCGAGCCGGCTGATGCGGTGCGGCGGCAGGCCGGTGATGTCCCGGCCACGCAACGTGATGCGGCCGCTGCTGGGCTTCATGCGCCCGGAGAGCAGGTTGTAGAACGTGGTCTTGCCCGCGCCGTTGGGGCCGATGATGGCCAGCGTCTCGCCGGCGGGCACCGTCAGGTCCATGTCCGCCACCGCGCTGACGCCGCCAAAGCGCTTGCACAGCCGGTCCACGACAAGCAGCGGCGGGCCGTTCACGATGTGCCACTCCGCCGGCGCCGGATCGCGACCAGCGCGGTGCCGAGCACGCCGCGCCGGAAGAAGATGACCATGAGCGCCAGGATGATGCCCAGGAACAGCATCCAGGCCTGCGTGATGCTGGTGATCCAGGTTTCCAGCAGCACGAAGATGGCCGCGCCCAGGAAGGGCCCGAGAAAATAGCCGCTGCCGCCCAGGATGGTCATGAGCACCGGCTCGGCCGACATGGTCCAGTGCGCCAGGTCCGGGCTGGCCACGTGCAGGAACGGCGCCATGAGCCCGCCGGCCAGGCCGGCAAAGCCGCCGGCAATGGTGAACGCGGCGAGCCGGTACGTGCGGATGTTCAGGCCGCAAAAGGCCACGCGCTCGGGGTTTTGCCGGATCGCCTGCAAGACAAGTCCGAAAGACGAGTTGCAGATGCGGTAGAGTGCCGCGCCGGCCACCACGACGATGGCCAGCACCACGTAGTAGTACACGGCCGGGTTGCCCAGCGTCAGGTCGATCCCCAGCCCCAGCGTGCCGACGCTGAACCCGGAGATGCCGTCGCTGCCGCCGGTGACCGAGCGCCACTGGTGCGCGACGCCGTAGACCATCATGCCGAAGGCCAGCGTCAGCATGGCAAAGTAGACCTCGTCCAGGCGCACGCACAGCGCGCCTATGGCCAGCGCCAGCACCGTGCCGGCGACAAATGACACGAGCAGGCAGGCCAGCAGCGGCCACTGCAGCCCCTGCAGCAGCAGCGCGGTGGCGTACGCGCCGGTGCCAAAGAACGCGGCATGGCCAAAACTGAGCATGCCGGTGTAGCCGAACACCAGGTTGAAGCTGGCGGCAAACAGGCCCATGATCAGGATTTGCGTGCCAATGAAGATGTAGAAATACGGCGTGATCCGGGGCAGCGCAACGAGCAACCCGAGGATCAGCAGGAGCGTCAGCGCGGTGGCCAGCCTTTTCATGGCGGGTCAGACGCGGCGCGCGCCCATCAGGCCGTGCGGCCTGACCAGCAGGACCAGCGCCATGCCGACAAAGGGCAGGATGAGGTCCAGCTGCGGCAGGTAGCGCCCGCCCAGCCCGTGGATGAGCCCCAGCACCAGCGCGCCGGCCAGCGCGCCGGGGAAGCTGCCCAGGCCGCCGATGACAACAACGATGAAACTCTCGATGATGATCTTGTCGCCCATGCCCGGGTCTATGGCGCGCATGGGCGCGGCCACGACGCCGCCCAGCGCCGCCAGCCAGGCGCCAAAGGCAAAGGTGGCCGTGATGACGCGGCGCGTGTTGATGCACAGCGTCTGTGCCATTTCCGGGTCCTGCGCTGCGGCGCGCATGATCTTGCCCAGGCGCGTGCGGCTGAACAGCAGCCACAGCCCGAGCAGCGTGAGCAGGCCCACCAGCAGCACGAACGCGCTGTAGCTGGGGTAGCGCAGGCCGCCGGGCATGGCAATGGTGCCCTGCAGCGGCCAGGGCGGCTCCACCGTGTGTATGCCGTTGCCCCAGATCAGGCGGATGGACTCGTTCAGGATGAGCAGCAGCGCAAACGTGAGCAGCAGGCTGTCGGCGATTTCACGCCCGTAGATGAAATGCAGCATGCCGCGGTCTATGGCCACCGCAAGCAGCGCCACCACCAGCGGCGCCAGCAGCAGCGTGACCCAGAACGGCAGGCCCAGGCCGACGATGCCGGCATACGCCAGGTACGCGCCCAGCATGTAGAGCGCGCCGTGCGCAAAGTTGATGACGCCCAGGACGCCAAAGACGATGTTCAGCCCCACCGCGATGATGAACAGCAGCAGCCCGATGTCCAGGCTGTTGAGCAGGGCGAGCAGGAAGCTGTTCACGCGTGGGGATCAGGGGCGGCAGGTGGATTTGCGTGCAAATGCTCGCTGGCGCGGGCAGCGGGATGCCGCCGGCACCAGCGCGCGGCAGGTGCAACTACATCTTGCAGTCCGGGTCCACCGGCGGCGTGACGTCGGCGCCGTCGAAGTTGCGGATCTGCACCAGCGTGCGGATGCCGTCGCTCTCGTGCATGGGGCCGCTGAGGCCGATGGTGGGGCCGATCAGCGCCTGGTTGTCGCCCGCGCGGAAGTGCATGTCGCCAAACGGCGCCGGGATGGTCAGGCCCTTGAGCGCGGCGATGACCTTGTCGGCGTCAACCGATCCGGCCTTCTCGATGGCGGCCTTGAACGCGTAGATGGCCATGTACGCCTGCTCGGCGTTGTAGCTGGGCGGATGGCCCCAGGCGGCCTTGTAGTCGGCCACGAATTTCTTGTTCATGGGCGTGTCCCAGGCGTCGTACCAGTAGCGCGTGGCCAGCCACTGGCCCTCTGGCATCTGCTCGCCCAGCGCGGTCAGCACCTCGGTGGCTGCGCCCACGGCGTAGATGTTGGTGAAGCCCTGCTCGAAGAACCCGAGCTTGCTGGCCTGGCGCACGAAGTTGACCAGGTCGCCGCCCCACAGCGAGATCATGACCCCGTCGGGTTTGGCCGCCATCACGCTGGAGATGAAGGGGGTGAAGTCCTCGGCGCCAAACTTGGGGAACGCCGCGGCATCGTCCATGATCTGCACGTCCGGATTGCGCTCCTTGAGGTACTTGCTGAAGTACTCCCAGGTCTGGTGGCCAAACGCGTAGTCTGGCCCGATGGTGGTCCACTTGGCGGCATCGGTGTCGGCGGCGACCGCTGCGGCGCCGGCCATCTGCTGCGCCACGTAGGTGCCGTCGCGGAACGTGTACTTGTTGCACAGCCTGCCGGTGGCCGCCGGCGTGGCTGCGTGCGTGATCATGAACGGCTTGCCCAGTTCCGGCACCACGGGGACCAGCCCCTCGGCCACGCCGGAGCTGTCTATGCCCATGAGCAGGTCGACCTTGTCCTGGTAGACCAGCTTGCGCGCAGCCTGTATGGCCACGGCCACCTTGCCCTGGCCGTCCTCGAGCTTGAGCTCCAGCTGGCGGCCGAGCACGCCGCCGTCGGCGTTGACCTCGTCTATGGCCAGCGTGGCGCCCTGCTTGGCAAATTCGCCGTAGGTCGCGGCGCTGCCGGACATGAGGTAGATGCCGCCTATCTTGATGGGCTGTTCAGCCAGCGCCGGGCTGCTGGCCACCAGTGCGGCGCCGGCCAGTGCCGTGCCCAGCGCGGTTTTCCATGAAAAAGATGTCATGCCTGTCTCCTGAATTGACGTTTGCGCATTGCGCGGCTCTTGTTGTTCCTGCCTCTGGCAGCTTGGTGCGGCTGCATTGCAGCTGCCCATGCCCCGCATTTTCGCAAAGATACTGCAAAATCCGGATGTTTGCAGTCCTTTCGGCGAAAAATCAGCCGGGTTCTGCGGCCCCGCTGCGCGCCTGCTCGCGCAGCTCGTTCTTGCGTATCTTGCCGGTGGAGGTCTTGGGCAGCGGCCCGAACACCACGTGCTTGGGGATCTTGAACGCCGCCATCTCGACCCGGCAAAACGCGATGAGCTCTTCCTCGCTGAGCGGGTCCGCCCCCTCGCGCAGCGTGACAAAGGCGCAGGGCACCTCGCCCCAGCGCTCGTCGGGGCGTGCCACAACCGCTGCCTCCAGCACCGCCGGGTGACTGTACAGTACGTCTTCCACTTCCTTGCTGGAGATGTTCTCGCCGCCGGAGATGATGATGTCCTTGGCCCGGTCCTTCACCTCGACGTAGCCGTCCGGGTACATGACGCCCAGGTCGCCAGTGTGGAACCAGCCGTCGCGCAGCGCCTGCCCGGTGGCGTCCGGGTTCTTGAGGTAGCCCTTCATCAGCGTGTTGCCGCGCAGCACCACCTCGCCCAGCGTTTGCGCATCGGCCGGGACCAGCTCGCCCGACCGCTGGTCGAGCACCTGCACGTCGTCCATCGCGTACAGGCCCACGCCCTGGCGCGCCATCTGGGCGGCCAGCGCGTTGTTGTCCAGGCCGGCCCAATCCTGCTGCCAGACGCAGACGGTGGCCGGGCCGTAGCTCTCGGTGAGGCCGTACAGGTGCGTGATCTCAAATCCCACGCTGCCGGACTTGGCGATGACCGCGTTGGGCGGCGCCGCGCCACCCAGTGCAAAGTGCACGGGCGGGTCAAGCCGGATGCCCTGGCGGCTGAAATCGTCGAGCAGCGCGTTGAGCACCACCGGCGCGCCGCAGGCGTGCGTGACGCCGTGCGCGCGGATCTTTTGCAGGATGTCGTCGCTGCGCACCTTGCGCAGGCACACGTGCGTTCCGCCCACGGTGGTGATCGCCCACGTGTAGCACCAGCCGTTGCAGTGGAACATGGGCAGCGTCCACAGGTAGACGGTGTCGGGCGTCATGTTGAATCCCATGGCGTTGCCCAGTGAGGACAAATATGCGCCGCGGTGGTGGTAGACCACGCCCTTGGGGTTGCCGGTGGTGCCCGAGGTGTAGCACAGCGAGATCGCGTCCCACTCGTCCTGCGGCGGCTGCCAGTCAAAGTGGGCGTCGCCCGAGGCCAGCAGCGCCTCGTAGTCGTGCGCGTCCAGTTCGGCGGCCTGCGTGCGGTTGACGGCGATCAACGTCGGCGGCTGTTCCAGCCCCTGCAGTGCTTCACGCACCAGTGCTTCGAATTCGGTGTCGTAGATGAGCGCGCGTGCTTCGCCGTGCTCCAGGATGAAGCGGATGGACTTGGCGTCCAGGCGGATGTTCAGCGCGTTGAGCACGGCGCCGGCCATGGGGACGGAGTAATGGCACTCCAGCATCTCGTGGCCGTTGAAGCACAGCGCGGCCACGGTGTCCATGCGCCGGATGCCGAGCTGCTGCAGCGCGCTGGCCATGCGCCGGCAGCGCGCGTAGAGCTGCGCGTAGGTGAAGCTGGCGTCGTCGTCGATGACGCCCACCTTGTCCGGGTAGACCCAGGCCGTGCGCTTGAGCCCGGTCAGTGGCGTGAGGGGGAAATAGTTGGCGTCGCGCTTGTGCAGGTCGCGGTCGTACTTGTCGTCACTCACGGTGTGATCCTTGTTTTCAAAGACGGTCGGGCCTTCCCGACTCCAACCCGGATTTGCAGCGGCGCCAAGCGCCGGTCCGCTGCCTCCTCAACCGTCTATTCTGCACCGTGCTGGCGCCAGATCCCGTTGCTGCGGCTGGCTGGCTCCCCAACGCGGCTGCCGCCGCGCCGGAGCAGGCGTCAGCTGGCCGCCACTTTGCTGGTGCTCGTACTGGTGCTGCCGGTGCTGCCGGTGCTGCCGGTGCTGCCGGTGCTGCCGGTGCTGCCGGAGCTTGTGCTGCTGCTCTTGGCCGCGCCGGTGGATTGGATCTCGCCGGAGATCTGGCCGCCTTCCTCGATGACGATCTTGCCGTACTTGATCTTGCCGGTGACCTGGCCGCTGGCAAATATGACCAGCTTGTCGGTGGCGGTGAGGTCGCCGTCAAACGCGCCGTGGACTTCGGCGATCTTGACCTCGACCGAGCCCTTGAACGAGCCGCTGTCGGTGATCTGCACGACGCGGGATTTCATCGTGGCCTCGACCTGGCCCTCGACCACCAGCGTGTCGCAGTCGGTGATCTCAACGCCCTTGAGCTTGATGTTGCGGCCCACGGTCAGCGTGGCGGCGTTCTGGTCGGGCGTGGTGCCGGTTGGCTGCGCCGGGGTGGCCGGCGCGACACCGGGCGGCGAGAACGGCTGGGCGCTGGCGCCTGCCGAACCCAGTGCGCTGGTGCCGCCAGCGGGCTTGGGTCCGGTCGGGGCCGGGCTGGGCGTCAGTCCGCTGCCATCGCGTTTTCCAAAAAAAGGTCCTTGCAGTGCCATATGTCCTCCAGTGGGGTTGCCGTGACGTGCCGTCCTTGCGGACGCGTCCGTGCGGATGTGGCGTGCCGATGCGTACGGCACGCAGGGTGTCAAGCCTGCTTATCTTAATGAGAACTGGCGCGGTTTCAAGAAAAACGCCGAAAACTTCGTAACCAAACAGCAGCGCAGGGCAGGCATTACGCTAACATGAACAGCTTTTGGTGGCGGAATCGCTGGTGCGACAGGCAGGATGCAGCCCGGGCGCTCTCAGCACCTCGCGAAACACATTGCCCGTGCGATCGAAGCAGTCATGGATCCTTGTCGAGCAGGCCGCTGATGGCGTGCGCGCCGTGCCGCGCGGGCGCTGGACGGCGGGCCACCTGGCGTCCCGGCGCGCATGGCGCCAGCTTGGCAAGGCGCTGGCCGACGTGGCGCCAGACGCGGCCTGGGACCTGAACGCGCTGGCCGAGCTGGACCACGTGGGCGCGCTGGTCCTGTGGCGCCACTGGGGCCGTCAATGGCCCCAGCGCGTCTCGATATCCGACGCGGAACGGCGTGCGCTGATCGGCCGCGTGGCTGCCGCGCCGGAGCAGGCGCCCGAGCGCCGGCGCGCCAGCGCAGCACAGGCATTGGACAGCCTGGGCGCCCACATCGTGGCCGTGCTGGGGCAGATGCGCGACTTCACCGCGCTGACCGGCCAGCTGCTGCTGGACCTGCTGCAGCTGCTGGCGCGGCCGGCACGCGGCCCCTGGCGCGATTTTTCCGGGCACCTGTACAACATAGGCGCGCAGGCGCTGGCGATCACGGCGCTGGTGGGCTTCCTGATCGGCGTCGTGCTGGCGTATCTGATGAGCTCCGTGCTGCGGCAGTTTGGCGCCGAGACCTTCATCGTCAACATCCTGGGGCTGACGCTGATCCGCGAGCTCGGCCCGCTGCTGGCGGCGGTGCTGATTGCCGGCCGCTCCGGCTCCACCATCACGGCGCAGATTGGCGTCATGCGCGTGACCGAGGAACTGGACGCCATGCGCGTGCTGGGGATTCCGCTGGGATTCCGGCTGGTGCTGCCGCGCGCGCTGGCGCTGGCCATCGTCATGCCGCTGATCGCGGTCTGGACCACGGTGGCCGCGCTCATAGGCGGCATCCTGGCCGCCAACATCACGCTGGGCATCGGCACCGGCTATTTCCTGGAGGCGCTGCCGCGCGTGGTGCCCGTGGCCAACCTGATGCTGGCGGTGGGCAAGTCGGCGGTTTTTGGCGTCTTCATCGCGCTCATAGGCTGTCATTTCGGACTGCGCGTTCAGCCCAACACCGAAAGCCTGGGCCAGGGTACGACCGCGTCGGTGGTCACGTCCATCACCGCGGTCATCCTGCTGGACGCGCTGTTTGCCGTGGTCTTCAAGAGCGTGGGGCTGTGATGGCTCAGGCGGCGCGCGAGCAGGAAGCGGCCATAGAGGTGCGCGGCCTGTGGAGCATCTTCCCCAAACCGGGTGGCGGCGAGGTGGTCGTGCACAAGGACCTGGACCTGACCGTGCGCCGCGGCGAGCTGCTGACGCTGGTGGGCGGCTCGGGCAGCGGCAAAACCGTGCTGCTGCGCAACATGCTGGGACTGGACACGCCGGCGCGCGGCAGCATTCAGGTCCTGGGGCGGCCAGTGGCCGCGCTGTCCGGTCCCGGTGCCGCAGCGCGCGTGGGCATGCTGTTCCAGCAGGGCGCGCTGTTCTCGGCGTTCAGCGTGCTGGAGAACATTGCATTCCCGCTGCGTGAAATGGGCGGCCTGCCCGCGGCCCTGCAGCGCGAGGCGGCGCTGCTCAAGCTGCAAATGGTGGGGCTGGCGCCCGACGATGCCGACAAGATGCCGTCGGAACTTTCCGGCGGCATGGTCAAGCGCGTGGCGCTGGCGCGCGCGCTCATCATGGACCCGCCGCTGCTCATGCTGGACGAGCCCACGGCCGGGCTGGACCCCGGCAGCGCGGATGCCTTTGTCGGCCTGCTGCAAACGCTGCACCGGCAGCTGGGGCTGACCGTGGTCATGGTCACGCACGACCTGGAGACGCTGTTTGCCGTGGCCACGCGGGTTGCCGTGCTGGCCGAGCAGCGCATCGTCATCGTGGCGCCGGTGCCCGAGGTGCTGGCGTTTGAGCACCCGTTCGTGCAGCAGTTCTTCCTGGGCCCGCGCGGCCGGCGCGCGATGGAGCTGACCGGCGTGCAGGCGCCCGCCGGTCCGGCCCCGAAACAGGGACAATAGAGCCATGCAAAACAAAGCCCATGCCTTGGCGGCCGGCCTGTTTGTCGTGATGGTGGCCGGCTTGCTGGTGCTGCTGGCCATGTGGCTGCTGCGCGATACGGCCAATACGCGGCCCTACGAGATGGTCAGCACGGAGGCCGTCACCGGGCTGCAGGAGCAGGCACCCGTGCGCTACAAGGGCGTGTCGGTGGGCAAGGTCACCGCCATTGGCTTTGACCCGGATCACCGCAGCCGCGTGCTGGTCAAGCTGGCCATAGACGAGAAGGCGCCGGTGACGCAGGCGACGTACGCCACGCTGGCGCTGCAGGGTATTACCGGGCTGTCCTTCGTGCAGCTGGACGACCACGGCGGCCAAGCCGGCCCGCTTGAGCCCGGACCGCACGGCGTGCCGCGAATCCCGCTCAAGCAGGGCGCGCTGGGCCAACTGGGCAATCGGGCCGACGAGCTGCTGCTCAAGGTGGACCAGACCGTGGAGGCGCTCAACGCGGTGCTGGGCCCGGAGAACCGGGCGGCGCTGGCGCAGGCGCTGACCGGACTGGCCGACGCGACGCGCAACATCAACAGCCTGATGCAGGATGCGCAAGACTTGCTCAACAGGCAGCTGGACCCCGAGCGCATGGACCTGCCGGCGCTGGTGCAGCAGGCGACGCAGACGCTGGAGCAGCTGGGCGCGGCCACCGAGGAGGTGCGCGGTGTCGTGGCCGGGGTGGACAAGCTGGTTGGCAGCGCGCAGCAGGGGCTGGTGCAGGTGACTGGCGAGGGGGGCCTGCTCGAACGCCTGGACGAAGGCGCCGGCACGGTGATGCAAACCACGCTGCCGCGCATCCAGGGCCTGACGCGCGATGCCAGTCGCACCATCCGCCGCCTGGACCGGCTCACCGATACGCTGAGTGAAAACCCGCAGGTGCTGCTCTTTGGCCAGGGCGGCATCCCGCCCGGACCGGGCGAGCCCGGTTTTGAGCCGCCGACCTCGCCCGGGCAGCGCAGCACGCCAATGGATACGCCATGACCGACCCCCGCGCACCCTCCTGGCCCCGGCGCGGGCTCCTGCTGGCCGGCGCTTCGCTGCTGGCCGGCTGCGCGCTGCCGCTGCCGGACAAGCCGGTGCGGGCCGAGCCCTGGGACCTGGGGCCGTTGCCCGCGCTGCGCGACGCGCGCCCGGTGCGCAGCCTGCCGCTGGCGCTGAACGCGGTGCAGGCGCCCAGCGCCATAGACAGCACGCGCATCCTGTACCGGCTCCTGTACGCCGGCTCCGACCGGCAGCTGCAGCCGTATTCGCGCGCGCGCTGGCTGATGGCGCCGCCGCAGCTGTTTGAGCAACGGCTGCGCGCGGTGCTGGCCGGCACGTATCCGCTGGTCGATTCAGGCACCGGGCTGGAGCGGGTGCAGCTGCAGGTGGACCTGGAAGAATTTGCCCAGCTTTTTGCAACACCCCAGGCCAGCGAGGGCATCGTGCGCATCCGCGCACTGGCGGTGGCGCCAGCGCAGGGCCGCGTGCTGGGGCAGCGCACCCTTGTCGCGCGCCGCCCGGCGCCCACGCCCGACGCGGCCGGCGGGGTTGAGGCGCTTGCCGAGGCCAGCGACCAGGTTATCGCCCAGCTGCTGGCCTGGCTGGACGAACTCGCGCAGCAGCTGCAGTAGCCTTGCGTCCCGTCCCACACCGCGCAGATGCGGGGCAGCTCGGGTTTTCGGGCAGCCCGGCAGCATCATGGGCTGGCACGATGACCCCCGACCCCATGCACCGCGGCTGCCGGAACCATAATCCTAGATTCCGCAGTAGGATGCGCCTGAGCGTGCAGCGATGGGCGTGTCAGGCAAGACGCGACAACGCCGCAGACTACTGTCTGCAAGGCGGAGCAACGCAGCATGGCGCGTCCAGTGCTGTGCGATCAGGCGCATAGCGTCTTCACCTGATGGGTGCTCATTGAAAAACGCAAAACTTCGAGCAATAACAAATAGTTGTCAAAGAAAATAAGCGGTCAACTGCGGATTCTAGGCTGAAGTTCCCAGCGTCACGTAGTCAGATGCACGGTGCAAGCAGCTGATAATTCTAGGAATTGAGCCGCTTTTGCGGCTTTTCCTGGGGCTGTCTTGTAGTCACTAAAAGAACTTGACAATTCAGATGTTCCCGTATATCGTCGACATATGGCTACACGCACCGGCGCCGCACACGTCGTCACCACGACTCGCAAATACAAGGATCGTGTCTATCGCACGCACCTGCTGCGGCGCAGCTACCGCGAGGGCGGCACGGTCAAGAACGTCACCTTGGGCAACCTCTCGCACCTGCCCGAGCACCTGATCGAGATCATCCGGCGTTCGCTGGCCGGCGAGGCCTTCGTGCCGCTGGCGCAAGCCTTCGAGATGACGCGCTCGCGCCCGCACGGTCACGTGCAGGCCGTCGCGCTGGCGATGCAGCGCCTGGACTTCGCCTCTCTGCTGGGCTCCAGGGCATCGCCCGAGCGCGAGCGGGTGCTGGCCATGGTGGCCGCGCGCATCGTCTCGCCACAGACCAAGCTGGCCACCACGCGCTGGTGGCACACCACGACGCTGGCCGAGGACTTCGGCGTGGCCGAT
>Ga0265293_10005290_pt1:17500-21722 | contig 21722 bp, 9 predicted proteins | sample Munlanlewell138R_FD_192505 | JGI IMG/M metagenome (GOLD analysis project Ga0265293, IMG submission 192505) | Leachate microbial communities from a municipal landfill in Southern Ontario, Canada - Leachate well 138R | ecosystem: Engineered > Solid waste > Landfill > Unclassified... | reverse complement strand
ACCTGAAGGATTACGTAGTTGAATTCTCAGTATATTATTATCGACGGGTTCATCCTTATCATCCTCGAGCGGCTGAGCGCCTTCCTGGGTCTCTTCTATATTTACACCACCGGAGGGTGTGGAGGTGCCGGTCTGATTGGCGCCGACCACTACCACTCCGCCACTTTCGTTATTGGTGACTTCGACACTACCGGAAACTCCGTAGAAAACATCACCCTGGATTGGGTCGGATATCACCCAAAAGACCGTGCCTTTTACGGATGCCACCGAAGTCGGAGTTGCAATGACGAACTCACCTTTGCGAGTTGGCGTAATTTCGGCTTTTAAGGTACCGAATTGCATATCAACCTGCTTGGAAATTGCATCGGGAGTGCGCTCACCGGAGATGACCATTTCGGAATTTTCGCGAATCTTGATTTGACTTTTATCGTCGAGAAATACCAAAACCATATATCCATCTTTGCCGGTCTTGATCTTATCCTGAGAGTAGAGATTATCGCCGATTTTCACACCTTTTTTAAAATCGGTGTCAGCTGTCCGCTTGATACTGGTTTCGCCGCGGGCTTTCAGAATCAAGGCAATTTTATCCTGGCTAAATCCAGCCGAACAGAGAATTAATATCACAAGAAACAGATTAATTAAAGTATATTTACGCATCTTTCCAACTCCTATTCAACCGTAATAGATTTTAGGGACACTTGCTCGGAAACGAGTTGATTAACCAGGGTTTGGAGCTGATCCAGAGTGAGTCTTTGAACACCGTTCAGGGTAACCGTTCCGGTTGGCACATAGCCATAGAGGTCGCCACCCTCTTTAAACCATTCCTGAATATCGGGAGAAATTTGGTCTATTAATGCTTGATAAAGGGATAAATCAATGCCGGAATAGCTGGAAGTGGTCTGTCCGGCGGATTGGATTTTAAAAGCGTAAATTGGACTATAAACGGATTCGGATCCCGAGGAAGTCGGAAATGTCTTGCGGATCTGCCAGACATAGGTTTTACCGGCTTCCAGCGGTTTGGCGCCGGTCAGCGGGTACTGGAAAATCGTTCCGGCAGTCCACAGGTCCAGTTCGCTGACACCGGCGACCTTTGACGATGGTAATTCGTAGTAGTCGCCATTGTCCGGAAACGGCAGGTTAGCCCGATCCTTCAAAGCCTGATCGATCGAGTTGTGACGGGAAGCATCATATTCGGCAACCCGGATCCAATAGCCGCATTTATTGCAATTGACTTTACTCCACATGAAGTCGATCGACTCCCATTGAAAAGTCGGCAAGGGCGTGGATATTTCGAAATTTTCCTCCAGTTCTCCGCCCGGTGAAATTAAGTCCATGGTCGTCGGATTGGAGACCTCGATTGTCTGAGTTTGACTAAAACCGGTAGGGACACCATCCTTATCGAGGATATTCAGGTTAAATATATAACTGCCGGCGGGCAGTTTGCCGCCAGTTGACAGAATTACCGATTGTAAGCGGAGCAAATCCTGTTCGAGCCGATCGACACCGATATTACACGGACGTCCATCGGTATAGTAAATATTACGCATATTCTGGTCGATGTCCTGGGTGGTGAGGGTAATCTCTCCCTTAAATTCGAACGGTTTGGAGATAATGTACAGGATTCGGTTATTGTACATGTTCACCGCCGGGATATTGGCGATCCATTCGAATTCGAGCTTGATGTCGATCGGTGCTCCATTAGGCTCATTTGGAGTATAGGATAGCGAGTATGAAAACATATCCGGATTGTTGCGACCGTTATTGAAATCGAAATCGAGCAGGTAATACACTTCAAAATTATAGAAATAGTTAGTTCTGAGAGTAATCACTCCATCCGGCGCCGGTGTTTGAGCCAATGACACTGCACTTACCAGGAATATTACCAGCAGACTTTTTAATTTTACTACCATAGTATCCTCCATTTAGATGATTTTCAATCTAAACGTTCTGAATTAAAAGTACTGTGAGATAAAACAATAGTTAATTTTTTTCTTAAAAATTACTTTCTCTACTTATTAATGACACGTGCTGAATATAAGATTCTGCTTGACCAGATACAATAAAAAAAATCCCGCCTTGAAGCGGGATTAAAAGTTCCCCGGTGATGACCTACTTTTCCACCCCGTCGCCAGGGCAGTATCATTGGCGCGGGAGGGCTTAACTACCGAGTTCGAGATGGGATCGGGTGTTTCCCCTCCGCTATAATCACCGGAAAAAGGTTTTTCATTGGGTAAGGGAAAGAGAATGATTGCGGAAGTCAATTTCATAAAAATTTTGGTCAAGACGCACGGCTTATTAGTATCACTCGGCTAAGACCATTACTGATCGTACACCTGTGACCTATCAACCTTGTAGTCTACAAGGAGCCTTAAGTCCCGATAAATCGGGAGGGAGATATCATCTTGGGGAAGGTTTCACGCTTATATGCTTTCAGCGTTTATCCTGACCGGACATAGCTACCCAGCGATGCACCTGACGGCACAACTGGTACACTAGAGGTTCGTCCACTCTGGTCCTCTCGTACTAAGAGTAGCCCCCCGCAAATCTCCTGCGCCCACAGCGGATAAGGACCGAACTGTCTCACGACGTTCTAAACCCAGCTCACGTGCCACTTTAATGGGCGAACAGCCCAACCCTTGGGACCTTCTCCAGCCCCAGGATGTGACGAGCCGACATCGAGGTGCCAAACCTCCCCGTCGATATGAACTCTTGGGGGAGATCAGCCTGTTATCCCCAGAGTACCTTTTATCCTTTGAGCGATGGCGCTTCCATGAGCAACCACCGGATCACTAAGCCCTGCTTTCGCATCTGCTCGACATGTTTGTCTCACAGTTAAGCTCCCTTATGCCTTTACACTCGGCGCACGATTACCAAACGTGCTGAGGGAACCTTTGGGAGCCTCCGTTACATTTTAGGAGGCGACCGCCCCAGTCAAACTACCCACCTGACAATGTCTCCCGCCCCGCTTCAGGGGTCGGGATTAGAATTCTAATTTTATAAGGGTGGTATTTCAAGGTTGACTCCACCCCGACTAGCGTCGGAGCTTCAACGTCTCCCACCTATCCTACACATACAAAACCAAAACCCAATGCCAAGCTATAGTAAAGGTTCCGGGGTCTTCCTGTCCAGCTGCGGGAAACCGGCATCTTCACCGGCATTACAAGTTCGCCGAGGCTCTGGTTGAGACAGTGTCCAAATCGTTACACCATTCGTGCGGGTCGGAACTTACCCGACAAGGAATTTCGCTACCTTAGGACCGTTATAGTTACGGCCGCCGTTTACTGGGGCTTCAGTTCAGGGCTTCTCCCGATAAATCGGGATGACTCGTCCCCTTAACCTTCCAGCACCGGGCAGGTGTCAGTCCCTATACGTCGTCTTACGACTTAGCAGAGACATGTGTTTTTAGTAAACAGTCGCTTGGACCTTTTCACTGCGACCTCTTTCAGCTCGGCTTGTCTATCGAAATATTAAGCTTCACTTACTCGAGGCACCCCATATTCCGAAGTTACGGGGCTAATTTGCCTAGTTCCTTAACCAGAGCTATCTCGCGCACCTTAGGATACTCTCCTCGCCCACCTGTGTCGGTTTATGGTACGGACATCCGTTTACCTAACATAGAGGCTTTTCTTGTCAGCTGGTTTAGGGTCAGTTTGTGTCCGAGGGACTCCTATTCGCATCTCGAGGTTATGATCTGACGGATTTGCCAATCAGATCCCCCTACCTGCTTAAACCGGGACATTCAACACCCGGCTGACCTTTCACTTCTGCGTCACCCCATAGCTCAAACGGCAAACAGATGGTACAGGAATATTCAACCTGTTATCCATCGCCTACGCCTTTCGGCCTCGGCTTAGGGCCCGACTAACCCTGAGCAGAGTTACTTTACTCAGGAAACCTTAGGCTTTCGGTGTTCCGGAATCTCACCGGAATTATCGCTACTAATGCCAGCATACTCATTTCCATCTCCTCCAGCCAACCTCGCGATTGACCTTCGACGGTTAATGGAACGCTCCCCTACCGTCCCCCGTCAAAGACGGGAGGCTCGAAGCTTCGGTATCAGGGTTAATAGTCCCGTAAATTATCGGCGCAAAATCACTTGACTAGTGAGCAATTACGCACTCTTTAAATGGTGGCTGCTTCTAAGCCAACATCCTAGCTGTCTGGGTGGTTTCACATCCTTAGTCACTTACCCTGTATTTAGGGACCTTAGCTATCGATCTGG
>Ga0265293_10005290_pt1:0-12500 | contig 21722 bp, 9 predicted proteins | sample Munlanlewell138R_FD_192505 | JGI IMG/M metagenome (GOLD analysis project Ga0265293, IMG submission 192505) | Leachate microbial communities from a municipal landfill in Southern Ontario, Canada - Leachate well 138R | ecosystem: Engineered > Solid waste > Landfill > Unclassified | place... | reverse complement strand
TATCCGTAGCAGTAAAGATTATGTCATAATCTTTGGGAGTCATTAAACCAAACTGATCCACACGCCCCAGATCGGTTCCGATGTCCTCAGTCAGAACAAATAACGGCCACTGCTGCGAACGACCATAATTATTCAAACTAGCCCATAGATTTGCATCGTAAATTGCCAAGGAAGACGGGTTCAGTTCGGCAATCCGTTTAATTCCCGCCGCAGGGCTTATGACTTTCACCAATAAGCCATCAACAACATTATATGCATCATCACCTTCCTGGTTAATTTGATTCTTTAAAACCGTGTCAACTGAGGTAAAGTTTGAATCAGAAGCCGAAACCAAATTCCAGGTATCATCGTTATTGAAATTTATGCGATAATATAGACCTGTTGTTTGGGATGGATCGATAACCGTCACTTCTACCAAACCATCACCAGCCGGGATTGACGAATTGACGGCCTTGTACGAAACAGCCAGAGAGCTATCCTCTCCCGAATTATATCTGATACCGGGTACAAAACATGGGGTTACCGATTCAATCGTTGCATCACTTGAGATAATCTGATCATAACTATATTCCAAATAGGCGTCGGCCGTAATTCCAAAATAGTACTCTTTTCCGTTAATTAATGTATCTCCGACTGGACCAACTTCTGAATTATAATTAGTTAAAATCCGTATAAAACGTTGCTTGCTGTATTTAGTAGCATCTGTAATATTACCAATATTCAAGGAATTCACTTCCACCGCATCTGACCCGGCTGCATCTGAATACTGGTAAACTGTATAGCCATAGAAATTATACGTCGAATCGTCAACTATTTTTATCGTATTGTCAATGATCATGGTATCGCCAAAAAAGACTGCCGCTACCGGATCAACCGATTCATATGGACTCCCATCCTCATTATATTCCGAACGCTCATCCCAGGTTAGGATGATTTCATTGGGCAGTGCACTGGCTGTCACAAATGGCTGTCTCGGCGGCTTACTGAGCTCGAAATTCATATCATATATTGATCGTATCATACCAGAGATTCGTTTTAACTCAGTAACGCTGTTCAAATTACTGGTTCCGCGTGCAACTATGACAGCCGCTACAATCTCCTGCACGCCCGGTTCGCCAAACTCAGCAACACCATCCACATCTGAATCAACCCAGGGTTCCATTGTAAATGGCCCGGTTGACATGAAAAAACGCCGGTCAGCCGGATTGGAATCAAGCCAGCCGGTTCCGCTTTCCGGATCGCCGGAATACATGAATTTAGTCGGCGGATTATTCTGATCAGTACCGTCATCACCCTCTGTAATCACTGAACCATCTTTCCATAAACCTTGCATAAAGTTATAGATCTGCATTGCATTACTAGGATCACCTTTTGGCGAATCATCACTATTATAGGATCTAAAAGCAGACATGTTTATAACTTTTTTATTTACAAAGACTCTTCCATCCGGGAGGTAAACGTTGTCTCCTTCAGAAGTTGTCATTGGACCCTGCAAAAAAAACAAAACCAACTGCCGGAGGATCATCGCCATAGTTCTGGTCGTTATCGGTTGCATTCCAGCAGTAACCGAGACCGAGAGTGGTATCACAACCCACCTGATCGTCACCGCCATTTCCTAAATCCGGATCGCACCAGATTGCAAAATAGGCATCATCCCAGGTTTTGCCGCTCTTATTCACAATCGTCCACTTCTGAAAAATCATATCCCCGATTTGATCGGAGCGATCAAAAGCCCAGGCTAATTGGTGTATTTCAGCGTTTAACGGATTACTACCGTATGCGCCGTGATCCGTCAAATCATTCCAGACGCTGTAAATCGTCATGTCTCCCAATAAAAGCGGATCGCCGTTTTCGTTAATCGGTGCGCCCTGGCTCACCGGCCAGTCTGACCAATCACCACTACCGTCCTTATGTAGTTCGTACCACCTGTATTTGGTATCATTTTTATCATCGGCATTATCTGTCGTTAAGATTAATCCGGGCTGATATTCCGTGGCCGAATGTTGCACTCCAGCAGCCCGAATTTCACCGTCGATCTTGGCACACAGAAACTGACCGGCGGCGAATATCGGGCTGAGGCCAGAACCTTTCGGCCACTCCAAACCCCAATCTCCCATCATATTATCATAAAACCAGGTCCCATTATTCCGGAAAATCCCGTTCATACGGTTTACATCTAACCAGATATCACTGGTTTGGACCGACTTAGCCAGTTGTTCAACCGAAAAAACCGACCTGACCGGTTCAGCTGCCGTCAATAATAGTGGAAATACAACCCCGAACAAAACCACTTTTACTGTCGTTTTCATCTTCCTCTCCTTGGGCATTATTTACTCTCCATAAAATAAATACCGCCACCGCTTTGTTTCACTACACACGAGTGTACTGATTGTGATTTTAAATTAAAAACGTTCAAATCACAAGTATATTTTATCAAAAATTAATACATAATAAAAATTGATATTTATCGTGACTATTATAACGCCATGTATATAATCAAATATTCTATTTTACGCATTGATAGCATCTCGCATCTTGACAAGCGACGGATCACTCGCCTTGTAAGAATACGAAGAAAAAATACTACATGTCGAAGAGCACTTCGGTTAGGTCGAGTTCGCCCATCTGAATCAAATCATGGGCTATAATATCATTAAAGGTATGCCTTATTTAGCATAGGAATAGGTAGGCTAAGTTATTGACACGGCGTATAATAATCCCCAAAATACCGATTGTCGCGGCGGTTTTTTTAATTTTACCCGATCGCAAAAAGTTGACATTCAGCAACCAAATAAATGCTCTAATCAGCCGAGCGCCGCATAGCCAGAATGGTGATATCGTCCGATTGCTCTATACCGGTGGAATATTCGTGAACGTCCTGAAAGACTTTCTGAACGATTTCCTTGATGGGATGGGTATTCGAACCCGCCAGGAGTTTTGCCAGTCTCTCATCGGTGTATATCTGACCGGCGGCGTTGAAGGCTTCTGTTACGCCATCGGTATATAAAAACAGCCCGTCGCCGGAATGCAAGGCGATGCTTTTCATTTGATAATCCAATTCTTCCATTACACCCAGAGCCATTCCATTGGTCATTTCCAGCAATTGGACACTGCCGTCGGCTTTTAAAAGGTAAGGCGGATTATGACCGCCGTTGGCGTATTCGAGTTCACCGGTTGTAGTATTAAAGATTCCATAGAAAATCGTCACGAACATCGAAGCCGTGCTTTCCAAACAAATCAGTTCATTGACGTATGACAGACATTCGCCGGTCGGCAAGCCTTTCAGAGCCGTAGCTTTAAGCAATGTCCGGCTAACCGCCATGAAAATCGCGGCCGGAATTCCTTTACCGGATACATCACCGATCACCAGTCCCAGACGATCCTTGTCAATCAGGAAAAAATCGTAGAAATCGCCGCCAACTTCCTTCGCAGGGGTCATACCGGCATAAATATCGAAATCATTGCGTTCCGGGAAAGGCGGAAAGACTTTCGGCAGGATTGATTGCTGAATGTTACGGGCGATCGTCAAATCGTGCTGAATTGCCAGCAACTGATCATGTTCCTGTTGCGCCTGCCTTAAAATTTGGAGCTCGCGGATGGTTTTATTGATTGTGGTTTCCAGGTCGGTAAAGTCAACCGGCTTGGTTACGAAGTCGAAAGCTCCGCGATTCATGGCCGTACGGATATTGTCCATATCACCATACGCCGAGACGATGACGGTTTTCAGATTTGGATTTTTCAACTCATTTAATTTGGCTAATAGGGTCAGCCCATCCATTTCCGGCATATTGATATCGCTGAGGATGAGATTGATATCGGGAAATTCCAAAAGACGCGACAACGCTTCCAGACCATTGTAGGCAAATACGAAATCATATTCGCCATCACGGATTTGTCTTCTGAAACGCTGGCGGATAAGGGATTCGAGATCCGGTTCGTCGTCTACGACCATAATTCTCTCAGGCATTGTGACTCCTCATTTTTTGCGAAAATTCAAGGACTTCGGTTTTTAGTTTTTCAAAATCGATTGGTTTAGTGAGATAACGATCGGCGCCGTAGGCGAGCGCTTTCTGATATTTTTCTTCATCGTCATAAGCTGTGACCATGAAAACCGTCAGGTGCGAATATTTCTCCTTTAGAATGCGCAGTAGTTCCAGACCGTTCATACCGGGCATATTGATATCCGAAAGGATCAGGACGATGTCAGCCGCACTGGCGGAATTCAGATAATTCAGCGCATCCTCGGCCGAAAAACAGAATTGACATTCGATCAGACCGTCGCGGATTTCACGGCGGAAGCGCTGTCTGAACAAGGGCTCGATATCCGTTTCGTCATCCACGATCATTATTTTCATCATTGAATACCTCGACTATGCAAGATTTTTCGGAATAGTAATACAAAATTCGGCATACTCACCTATCTCGGAAGTGACTTTCAACTCGCCTTTATGTTCCTGAACGACGATGTCGTAACTCATAGAAAGTCCCAGACCGGTGCCTTTGCCGGTCGGCTTGGTGGTAAAAAACGGGTTGAATATTTTATCAATAATGTCCTGCGGAATGCCCTTGCCGTTATCGCGGATGACGACCTCAACTTTTTCGCCAAGGTTTTTGGTAGTGACGGAAACAACCGGCGCAAATTTCTCCCCGCGCTCTTTTTTCTTTTCATGCACGGAATAGCAGGCATTATTAATTATATTAAGGAAAACGCGGCTGAGATTCTGCGGGACAATGTTGATCGGTTCAACGGTGGCATCATAATTCGTCTCGAGTTTGACGTTGAAGGTCGAATCCTGAGCACGGAAGCCGTGATAAGCCAGATTCAGATATTCCTGGACGAGATTGTTGATGTCGGCTTTCTGCATTTCGCCCGGTTTGCCGCGAGAATGTAATAGCATTCCTTTGACGATACTATCGGCGCGTTTGCCGTGTTCATTGATTTTGCGCACGTTATGTTCTAAATCGCCGAGCACTTCATGAAAATAATCCATCATTTTAGGCTCAAATTTGTCCTGGTAGCGATCGATTTCCTCGGTCAGTTCCTTAGTCAGGTCAATCGATAATTCAGAGAAGTTATTGACGAAATTGAGCGGATTTTTAATCTCATGGGCGATGCCGGCGGTCAGTTGACCCAGTGAGGCCATTTTTTCAGACTGCACCAATTGCGCCTGCGCTTCTTTGAGTTCGCGGTTGGCGCGGTTGATCGCTTCGTAGGCGAAGGCGTTATCCAGGGCGATGGCGGTGTAGGTGGCTAAGTTTTGCAGAATGTCGAAGTGATATTGGGTATAGGCGTTCTTCTTGTAACTCTGCACCGAGATAACGCCGATCAGGCGCTGTTCTACGATCAACGGCAGATAGATCAGTGATGAAATGGTTTCTTCAGTCGCTTCCCGGGTTTCGAAAGTCACATACTTGACGGATTCCTTTGCGACATCATTCATGAAGATCGGTTCGCGATGTTCAGCGCTCCAGACCGCCAAACGATTTTTTTCATTCATAGATTGGATATAAAGCGGTAGGCGCTCGCCTTTTTTAATAGCTAAACGACACTCCAACTGCTGTTCTTTTTCATTATGGATCATGATCAGAAAAGTAGTCGCATCCAGCAGTGTATTGACATTTTCATAAACGGTGTTGAAAATGAGCTCCAGGTTCAATGTGGAAGTAATTTTCTGCCCGATATCACTCAGGGTTTTAACATTTTTGAAAGAGGCGTCCAGTTCTTTATTTTTCTGGCTGAGTTCATGGGTGCGTTGTTCGACTTTTGCCTCGAGATTGCGACTGTAATCTTCGAGGGCTTCGTTGGCGTCTTTGAGCTTATTGATAGTATCGCGCAGGGCGGATTGCATGGCAATAAACGACTGATTCAGCCGACCGATCTCGTCCCGGCTTTCGATATGCGGCAATTCGATATCGAACTTGCCGGCGGCCAGGTCTTTGGCCGCCGTATCCAAATGGCGTAATGGTTTGGTGATTGAATTGGATATCAGCGCAACCATAAAACCGATAAAAATCAAACCACCTAATCCGAGTAACAGCATCATGATTGTCAAATGCCGTACGTCATTGAGCAATTCATCGAGTGGATAAACGATGCCCAGCGACCAGCCGTTCATCTTGATTGGCGAATAAGAAATCCAGCTGGCCTGGCCGCCCTTCAGACTTTTATAATCCGGTTTCTTGAAGCCGCTTTTGCCCTGAATCATTTCGCGACCAATCTCACGCAGAGACGGATAACCGCGCTCTTCGGCCACACTGAAAATGGTCTCATTCATGATCACTTCCGGCAACGGATGGGTGATAAACTGTCCGGTCGTCGTTAGCGTGAAGCCATAGCCGGTTTCCAGCACTTTAATCGAATTGACGATCTGTTGTAACCACTCCAGCGACATATCAGCGGTAATAATCCCGATGAATCGCCTTTCGCCGTCGATGGTCTTGTAGATCGGCGCCGAAAAAGTCGACATGATAATATTCCCGCCGCCTTCATCATAATACGGCTCGCTCCAATGCGGTTTGTCGAGTTCTTTCGGAATTATATACCAATCTTTGTCAAGATAGGAGTAAGATCCACTCGCCAGCGAAGCATATTTAATTTCGTCGCCGGATTTGTAATAATAGGGCGCGAAATAGCGTTGTGATTTATCAAAGGCATAAGGCTCGAAGGCGATCGTCATGCCGTAGATTTCCGGATTGTTCTTGACCAGCAAGCGGATCACGTTCTTCAAACGCTCCGGCGTGTATTGACCATGTTCGACCAGGTGCGCCACTGCGCGGGGCAATTTTTCGACCGAGGTCAGAACGACTTCCACCCGGTTGACTATGCTCTGGTTCAGATTACGGGCGCTTTCTTCGATATTCTTGCGCAACATCTTTTGGGAATATTTATAGTTGACGACCAAAATCACACATAAAACGATGGCGATACTGGTAAAAATGTAAATGATCATTTTAAAAGTAAGGCCGCGCTGGTGAAGTCTCTTTATCATGATTATTATCCTTACTTATCAGTTTTCCGGTCGGTTGACTTTTTCCATTCGGGACAGAATTTTTCGCAGGTCGGGATAAATTTGATCGACTCGTTGTCGCGTAATTTTTCACCCACGAAATAATAGTCTTTTTCGGTCAATTCCGGGAAATTTCCGGTTATTTCCTGCAGAAAAATCAGGTCTTTCATGCGACTCAGCATCCAGCGCTGGTGCGGACGGTTAGCCGGCAGTTTGGCATTTTTCATATAGGTCAGTACAATCTCCAGCGCTTCGTCCGGATGCTCGAATGCGCCTACCCAACCCTCGTAGGAAGCCTGAACAAATTCACGGCAGAGCCGCGGATCCCGGGTATAGGTTTTTTCCAGACAGTACAATCCCTCCTCCGGAAAATTCAAGTCGTAATCTGAAAAGAAAAAGGTGTTTAGTTCATCCGGATTCAAGCCCGAATTCAGGATCGTATGATATTCATTATACCACATTGCGGAAGTCACATCTATCGCATCCGACAGAAAAAGATTGATCGAGCCGCCTTGCGGGATGAGTCGCACTTTCAGGTTGTATTTCTCGAAAAAGGCTGTCGGTTGAATCTCGAAATCGCCGCCCCAGATGCCGACTTTTTTGCCATTCATATCCTCCGGCTTTTCAATGCCGCTGGACTTTTTGGCTACCAGCATCAGCGCCGAGCGATTGATAACTTGCGCCAAATGTACGACCGGCACGCCGCCGGCATGCAGTTGAATCGCATTGGTCAGCCATAACGAAGCGAAATCCACTTCACCTTTTTGCATCAGAACCGAAGCCGGATGATTAGGTCCACCAGTCAGGATCGTCAAATCAATACCGTGTTTTTTATAGATCCCGGTTTCGTAGGCGTAGTAATAGCCGGCGAACTGGGCTTGCGGCGACCAGTGCGGAATAAAACTGGCCTTCTTCAGATTGCTCTGCGCCAGCAGACCTGTCGCTCCAAACCAGATACAAATTGTCAGCTTAATTACGAACTTATTCAACATATGATCAGCCCACCTTAGAATTTCTTAGAGTATGATTGAGACTTTTGCGGGAATTTTCTGAATTTAGAAATGGATTTTTATTCCGTAATCTCACAGGCAGGAATATACTAAGCCGGAAGTTTTTTTAGAAAGGGAAAAATTGCTGACCGGTCAGAGTCGGGATTTCTGCCAATCCAAATATCTCAAACAAAGCCACGATCCGTTCAACATTTTGCCGCATGATCTGATTAATCAACTCGGCTAATTCGGCGCCGCTCTCAATTTCGAGCCCGTGCGCCAGACAAAACGGCCGCACCAGTTGATCCAAATAAATACCCTCAAGATGATCTTCGTTCGAGACGATCAGGCGATACAGATCGCGGATATGTTTTAATAAATGATAGTCATCGACCAGCGCGTCAAATTGAGTGGCGACTTTCGGAACCGATTGTTGAATTCGGCTATAAAGTTCATCCGTCAGTGGTTCCGACCATTCAAAATGCGCCTTAATAATAAAAACGAAATTCTCAAAATCGCGCAATCCACCGGGTCCTTCTTTGATATCCAGTCGATCCGAATTGGCAGAATAACTGTGACGCGCCCCGATCTCATTATGCATCGCCTGAATGAAATCACTCTTGCGTTGAAAAATAAAAGGCGTAATGATCTCGCGCTGAAATACCTTCAGGAAATGCGTACTGCCGACTATCATCCGGGCTCCCAACAGTTGGGATTGATCGATGAAACTGTTTTCGTCCGGACGTTCGAATAAATGGCGTAAATCGTCGAAAGTGGTCACGAATTGCCGGAATCGATCGGCGAAGCGGAACTGCGGAATGATCGAACGCCGGATAATCCGTTTATTCATCTTCTGGATGATCCGATTGCAGAAATCAAGGATCAGTGGGTCGCTGGAGTTGAGCAATACGATCAGATCGTAATCATCGTCGAAAGCCTGTCCGCGGGCATGTCCGCCGGCGGTAAAAATCGCCAGGAGATCATGCATTTCCGGAACATCTTGCTGATCGGCCATGGCAACTTCCTCACGGCATAGTTCAAAGAGCATTTGCAGGTAATTATCCGAAAAATGGGTGAATTCGCGATTGATTTTTTCAAACGGCGCACCATCCAAAAGACTGATCCCGAGCCGCATGAATTCGAAGTCATAGTAATCGCCGAGTCGCTCGAATTTTTCATCAAGCGAATCAAAGTTATCGATATTGCGGAAAAGACCTTCCGCCAGCTGGTTCATTTTAGGTTGGTTGTTGAGCGAAGTGATGTATTCGGCATAGGTATTGAAGACCCGCTGAACGAAGCGTTTGAAGTAGTAACTGTTGTTGTGATAAATCCGGCACAGCATCAGCAGAGTTTCACGGAGCGTGGTAATTTCCGGCTTCCAGTATGGCTTTTCGAGAATCGCGATTAATCGGGCTAAAAGCTCGGTTGGCAGAACTGAGAGGAAATTGTTCATAATCTGCGGAGCCAGATTGAGAGTCTGGCAGAGCCGGCTGATAGTTTCCAGGGTCGGTTCCAGTTCAAAGATGAAGTCCTGCACGAATTTTTGAAAGAATTCCGTCTCGACTATTTTCGGCTGGCGCTTGGCAATGATGCCAAACAACGAGATCAGTGTGAAAGGCGTTTTAGCGCCCCATTTTATATAGGTTTTAACCAGAACGGCGCGCCTGGTATCCGACAGAGTTAGAAAACCGTCCAGAAAACGTTTAAGTAAAACCTGATTGGGATTGTCAAGACTATCAAGTATATCATCCCAGAACCGGACTCCCTGAAAAAACCGGGAGGACTGGATGAAATCCAGCGGTACATTGCCGGGCAAAGACGCCGCGCCGCTGGCTTGTGAACTCACATGGGTGATCGGATAAAATATCGTTATTTCGCGCAGGTGTTCGGTGATTCCTGTCAGAAGATGATCGACGCTTATACGGGCTAATTTATGATGATCGTAATAATGCGTCAGCATCTGCGTGCGCGCCCGGGCGTAATTGCGGTCTTCATATCCCATGGCATAGGCCACCCTTTGCAGATTATTGCGCGCCTCTTCGCTGTCGAGATGCACTTCCTCCTCCTGAACAACGAACAGCTGATACAGAAAACGAAAGGTTTCCAGAAAGGTCAAAGCCTGGAATATCTGATTGTAACTTTCGTGATTGTGGCGCTCATTTTTTAAAAGAATATCCAAAACTTCCAGGGAAGTATTAGCCTCGATCCGCTTCCAGGTTTTAAGCGCAAACAGCAAAGCTTTCAGCATCCGCAAACCGTCGCGTTTGGGATTCAGCAAATTTTCCGGCGGCTCTTTATACATCAGGTCTCTGATCTCACCCAGTAGTCCGCGCAAAAAACCTTCATGATATTTATTATCATGATCCGGCGAATAATAATAGCGGTCGAGGATTTCGGTCTTGAACTGGTTAAAGATTTCGCGTTTGCCGAGAATTGGGACGGCGTTGACCATTTCGCTGATCAGCACAAAATCCTGGATTTTTGGATCGAGCAGTTCATGATAATCGTCAATCGAGGCGGAATAGCCCTGCGTACCGACATGTTCCGAAAGATGATAATGCAGAGAGCAGGCATATTTGAGCATTTCGTTGCTCATCGCGCCGAAAGCCGTGGTAAGGACGGCGCGATTCTCCAGACCGGTATCAACAATACCCAGATCAATATCGTCCTGATCGACGCGCGTGCCGACGCCACAGATGACGAAATCTGGTCGCTTGGTACGCGGCAGGAAAATTTCCAGTAAAGTGTTCATATAAGCCGCGGACAACAGGCGGAAATCGTTGCCGGTGCGCATCAGGAACGACTGAAAAATGGCGTGATGGTTGGTGGTGGTGCTGAGCTTCATGTGCAGTACGTCGAGCGCTTTGAAATTCAGCAATAAGAACTGGATGGAATAGTAACAGCCGAGCATTTCCAGCAATGTTTCCCGATCGGCCATTGAATTGGCGATCAGTTTCATCTCGCGGTCAGGACGCGGCGAAAAACGCAACAGATGAAATTGATCGATCAGGTGTCGGGCGTCGATTAATGCAAACAGGCTATCGAAATTCTTCTCGATATTATGGATATATTTTTGGTGGTGATTACCGAGTTCGGCGGCGCGACTGAGCAGGTCAGTCAGAGAATAATGAATCGCCGATTTCATTGGTTAAACTGCCTTCCGAGTGGTTTAATGCGCATTTTGTCTGAGCCAGTCTTCAGCCAGATCGATGCCGGTTTGAAAAGCCTGCAGATTGAGTTCTTCGGTACCTTTCGGAACGCGCGCCCGAATGGCATGCTTGACGGAGTCTTCAGACACGATGCCGGATAATTTGTACAGGATTCCGAGCGCGATGATGTTGGAAACGACGAACTTGCCGAGCCGCTCGACCGCCGATTGAATAATCGGTAAAGCGACCACTTTAAAATCGCCTTCCGGAATTTTGGCAACCATCTGGGAATCGACCAGCAATGTGCCGCCCGGTTTCAGATCGGCGATATATTTATCACAGGCTTCCTGTGTCAGAGCCAGCATCAGGTCAATATTTTCGGCTTTAGGATAATCAATATCTCCGTCGGAGATGATCACCTCGCTTCGGCTGGCGCCGCCGCGGGCTTCCGGTCCGTAGGACTGGCTCTGGGTGGCATTCAGTCCCTCATAAATAGCGGCGGCTTCGGCCAGGACTTTTCCAACTAAGATCAAGCCTTGCCCGCCGGCGCCGCTTAATCTGATTTCATAACGAAATGACATAATTTTCCTCCTTACTTGACTATCGCCCGGGCTTTATTTACCACTTCCTGATAATTCGCCTGATAATCGGATTGTTGCTTATCTACAAAAACGCCCACTATAAGTTTATTCTCCAATTCCGCCGGACTGAGATTTGCGGCTTTTTCAATGGTAACCGTATTTTCTTTCTGATAAACTAACATATCGACGCCACTGCCTTCCTTATTCATGCGACCATAGGAGGTTGGACAAGGAGTCAGGGCTTCAACAACCGCAAAACCTCTGTGGGTCAAGGCTTGCTCGATGTATTTATCGAGGCGCGCAAAATGAAAAACCGTCGAGCGGGCGACATAGGTAGCGCCGGCCGCCGCGGCTAAACGGCTGATATCAAAAGGCGTATCCGGATTGCCGTAGGGCGCCGTGGAAGCTTTTTTCCCGATCGGCGTAGTCGGTGAGACCTGCCCGCCGGTCATACCATAAATATTATTGTTATAAATAATCATCGTAATATCGACATTGCGGCGGGCGGCGTGGATAAAATGATTGCCACCGATTGCGGTCGCGTCGCCATCGCCGGAAACCACGATAACGTGCAGTTTGGGATTGGCGATCTTTATCCCGGTCGCGAAAGCCAGCGCCCGTCCATGGGTGGTGTGCAGAGTATTGAAGTCAACGTAGCCGGGGGTGCGGCTGGAACAACCGATGCCGGAAATCAGGGCGATGTCATTTTTATCCCAGCCAAGTTTGTCGATGACGCGCAGAAGTGATTTCAGAATAATGCCATGCCCACAGCCG
>Ga0265293_10005289_pt1 | contig 21724 bp, 22 predicted proteins | sample Munlanlewell138R_FD_192505 | JGI IMG/M metagenome (GOLD analysis project Ga0265293, IMG submission 192505) | Leachate microbial communities from a municipal landfill in Southern Ontario, Canada - Leachate well 138R | ecosystem: Engineered > Solid waste > Landfill > Unclassified | place: Canada... | reverse complement strand
AAACCCCATTTATTGGCTATAACAACAAAACTTTTTCCTAACTCAGTTATTTCTTCAACTAACTTAGAATCTTGTTTAGTCATGGGATCATTTATATCAATAACCAATAAAACAATATCAGCTCTTCTAAGTGTTTGCATTGATTTAAGAATGCCATATTTTTCTAGCCCCTTAGTCTTTTGTCCTCGCTTACTAATTCCAGCAGTATCTATTATATTTAGAACCTTATCCTTATAAATAAGCTCAGTATTTTGTGGCTCCCTGGTAGTATGGGGCATATCACTAACAATAACCCTTTCATATCCCAATAAAGAATTTAAAAGAGAAGATTTTCCAACATTGGGCTTGCCAATAATACATAGATTAATTTTTTCTTGCTTATTTTCTTTTACATTCTTTAAATATTTACTTTTATTTTTTTTAAAAAAATCAATTGCTAAATCTAACAGATCTCCAGAGCCGGAACCAGTAGTGGCCGAGATAAGGACAGGATCCCCTAAAGACAATTTATTAAATTGACTAGCCTCAAATCTTTGATTAAAGCTATCTACTTTATTAACCACTAAAATTGTTTTATCTTGATAATTTCTTTTCTGTAAAAATTTAACAATATTTTTATCTTCAAGTAAAATACCGGCCTTGCTATCAACAACAAAAAAAAGCAAATCAGCTTTATTAATTAATTCATAGACCTGTTTTTGAGCCTTGTTCTCGACCCTCTCTATTCCAGCTGAATCTTGATCAATTTTTCTTTTTAAATTTTCAGTGTCCATAACACCAGCAGTATCTACTAATTGAAAATCAAATCCTCTCCAATTTAAAGTATTGGTATTAAAATCTCTAGTAGTATTTTCAATTGGAGAAATTATAGCTTGATTTTGCTCAACCAAACGATTAAATAAAGTTGATTTTCCAACATTAGTTCTTCCAATTATTACAATTGACGGCGTTTTCTTTTCCATAAAATTAAATTATTAAAATTGAATTTTACTAGCACTCTCCCCCAATATTACTAAAAAATCGGGAACTTCACTGCCAGAATTTCCAACATCATTTTTTATTTCTTCTGATAACCACTGAGGAACTTCAAACAAAACTTCAGCCTGCAAAACATCTTTTAAATATTTAAGAGCTTCATTCTTTTCTCCGTAAGAAAGATCATAAATAGTAGATTGCCTAAAATCTCTTTGACTAGAATTACTGATTCTTAAAACTTCAAAATTATTTTTTTCTAAATCAATAGAAATTTGACTGGCCAAACCATTAATCCAGGTTCCATTTTTCATTTCAATTTTAGCTGATTGATTATTTTTGCTCTGAATGGTTTTAATTTGATTCTCTGTAGGAAAAAAATTATTAACCAAGTATCGAATGTCAGAAAAATCCCCTCCTTTTGGACTAAGAATATAAGCCCCAGCCTCACTACGACCAGCTACTAATAATCCATTAGGACCATCATCTAAAACATAATTAGTTATATTATCACTCTCAATATCTTTAAACATTTGCCAAATTTTTAACCCCTCCCAAACCTTCATATTAAATAAGACATGTTCGTTTAATTCTGAAATTATGGAACTAATCATAGCCGGCCTTAACAAATTTTCAGCTGATAAAATTTTATCTTTAGCAGCTTGAATAATTTTCTGCTGTCTTTTAGCTCTAGCAAAATCTGACCCCTCAACTCCCAACCCATATCTTGATCTAGCATATTTCAAAGCCAGACTACCATCCATAGTATGCCAACCTTTCTCAATATATAGATGCTCATAACGAGAATAATAATCATCATTATCTTCGTTTCCTAGTATCGGATATTTATAATCTTCCAAGGTGTTATCAACGTAAACATCAACTCCTCCCAAATGATCTATAATATTAATAAAGCCTTCAAAATCAACTCTAAAATAGTAATGAATAGGAATTTCTAATATATCTCCCAAGGCTTGAGAAATAGCCTCTCCGCCACTATCCTTTTTTTTATTTTCAGCAAAAGCATTAATAGCATTAATTTTTTGCCACCCCATTCCTTCAACAGAAATCATTAAATCTCGAGGGACTGACAACATGGCAACTTTACCAGTCGAAGGCTGCAGGCTAGCCAAAATAATAGTATCAGTTAAATATCCACCATCATGCTTTTTTCCTCCCATGCCTAATAACAAAATATTAATTCTGTCTTGACTCTCACCTTTTATTTTTTTATCAGAACTTTCTACCAATCCAACAATTTTACCAATCAAAGGAATTTTTCCAGCCCAAGACTCAGAAGCATCTCCAGAAATTAAAACTGTTGCTGTAAATAATATAAAAAAAGCCACTAAAAAACCCAGAACTTTAGCTCTGGTTTTTATTTTTTTAGGTTTTTTCTCAAATAATTTTTGTCCAATTTCTTCCTCCATCTTTTGTTTAAAATCAATCATAAGCAAATAATAAAAATTCCAAATTAATTGGCTTAATTTCATTATAATTTAAAAACACCATTTTGGCAAACAAATTATTTATGTTATAATAAAAGATGAAAAACCTGTTATTTATCAAGTTTTGGAACAATAATTTTCGGTTTTCGTTTTATTTATGGCCGTGGCTATAAATATAGAAACTGAGGCAAATTTATTTAGAAAAATATAAAAAGGAATTTTCTTTTTTACTAATTTTTTAAATAATCCTATGTAAATAGGAACTCGTATCGAGTTTTGCCAAAATCTTGATAAATTTAGCAGGTTTTTTATTTTACAAATTACTAAGCAATGACAAAAAGGCCAGACTAGCAGTTTCACTTCTTAAAATATAATTATTCAATTTTACTATTTCTATTCTATTATCTTTAGCCAATATTAACTCTTCTGAGCTCCAGCCACCCTCGGGTCCAATAAAAATATTAATATTATCTTCTATATTTTTTTTCTCCTTAAAACTTTTTATAAAATTATTTCCCGAAGAATCTCCCAAAAAAGAAAGGCCTTTTAATTTCTTTAATATATCCTTAAATTTTATAGGCTCAGAAATTTTAATTAAATCTTGACGACCACATTGCTCACTAGCCTCAAGTGATATTTTATTTAACCTATCTAAATTAATATTCTTTTTTTCACTTCTCTCTGAAATTATGGGAACAATTTTAGTTACTCCTAATTCTACTGCCTTTTGTACTACCCACTCCATTTTATCTTTTTTAATTAAAGATTGAAATAAAATAATTTCTTTATTTATTTTATTCTTTATAATAACATCCTCTTGCCAAACCAAAACAATATCTTTATTAGTGATGCTCTCTATTTTATAAATTGCTTCTTTATTATTATAAAAAAAAGACAAAAAATTTCCCGTTTTCATTCTTAAAACATTTTTTATCTGATGAAAAATTGGACCCTTCTTTAATTCAATTATCTTTTCCCCAGAAAAATTTTCTAAATAAAACCTATTTAATCTCATAAAAATTAAATTATTCTACGGTCACAGATTTAGCTAAATTACGAGGTTGATCAACATTACAACCCCTTAAAACAGCAATGTGATAAGCTAATAATTGCAAAGGAATAGTGGTCACCAAAGGGCTCAGCATTTCATCAACCTGAGGAACTTCGATTACATGATCAGCTAATTCTTTTATCTTAATATCGCCTTCACTAACAATAGCAATAATTTTTCCTTTTCTAGCCTTTATTTCACAAATATTGCTGATAACTTTCTCATAAATATTATCTTGAGGAGCCACCACAATAACCGGCATGTTTTCATCTATTAAAGCAATTGGCCCATGTTTCATCTCGGCTGCCGGATAACCCTCGGCATGAATATAGGAAATTTCTTTTAATTTTAAAGCTCCTTCTAGAGCCACAGGAAAATTTATGCCTCGCCCTAAAAATAAACAATTGCTAACATTTTTATATTCTTGAGATATTTTATAAATCTCGTCATTAGTTTTTAAAGTTTTTTCAATTAACTTCGGGATATTTTCTAATTCACTAAGCAAGGCACTAGCCCTTTCCTTGGTGATATTCCCTCTAATTTGAGCAACAGCTAAGGCCATTAGAGTTAATACGGAAACCTGGGCAGTGAAAGATTTAGTGGAGGCTACGCCAATTTCAGGACCGGCATGAGTATATGATCCAGCATGACTAGCTCGAGGAATAGAGGATCCTACTACATTACAAAGACCAAAAACAGTTGCTCCTTTTTCTTTGGTTATTTCCATGGCCGCTAAAGTATCAGCTGTCTCTCCACTCTGAGAAATAGCAATCACCAAATCATCTGGATAAATAATCGGATTACGATATCTAAATTCTGAAGCATATTCTACTTCAACTGGCAGGCGAGCAATTTCTTCAAATAAATAACGACCTACTAATCCGGCATGCCAACTAGTCCCACAGCCAATCATAATTAATCTTTTTATAGATTTAAGTTTATCACTATAATCCTGCAGACTTCTCATCTCAACTGAAACATCTTTTAAATTTATTCTTCCCCTAATAGAGTCAAAAACAGATTTAGGTTGCTCATTTATTTCTTTAATCATAAAATGAGGAAAACCACCCTTTTCAATTTGTTCTAAATTTAATTCTAATTTCTCAATATAGGTATTTTTGGGAACATTATGGATTGTCTTAATATGAAGTTCTCCTTTCTCAATTATAGCAATCTCGCTATCTTTTAAATAAACCACATCTTTAGTATATTCTACAATTGGTGTAGCATCGCTAGCTAAAAAATATTCACCTTTTTCCTGACCAACTCCAATAACCAAAGGACTTCCCTTGCGAGCAGCAATTAACTTGTCAGGATTGTTTTTATCAAGAACAACAATGGCATAAGCACCTACTACGTTATTTAAAGCTAAACGAACTGCTTCAGAAATATCAATTTTTTCATTTTTTTTAATATCTTCTATTAAGTGAGCTAACACCTCGGTATCAGTTTGACTAACAAAATTATATCCCCTAGCAACTAGCTCTTCTTTTAAGGTGCTATAATTTTCAATAATACCGTTATGAATTATAGCTAACTCCCCCGATTGCGAGATATGAGGATGCGCATTAACATCGTTAGGCTCACCATGAGTAGCCCATCTAGTATGCGCAATTCCGATATGACCTTCAATGTTATTTTTTTCTTGTAAAATTTTATTCTCTAAATCACTAACCTTTCCTTTGGTTTTATAAACATTTAAGCCCTCATTTAAGATTGCCACGCCAGCGCTATCATAACCACGATATTCTAATCTTTTTAATCCTTTTATTAAAATAGGATAAACATTTTTTGAGCCGATATATGAAACTATTCCACACATATTTTTTTATTTAATAATAAAGATATTTTAATTATATTTTTCTGCTATCATAGGCCCAATGTAAAACAGCTTGCCTTTGTCTAGGCCGACAATTTAAATCTTCTCGACGACAATTATTTATAATAGAAACAACATGCCTTTTAATAGTTCGCCATCTTTTTATTTGTCTTTTATCTTCTTCGGGCAATCTCCTGCCCATATAATATCGACAATACCATTGAAACCAACCTCGAGGATCATCTTTATATATCCAACCTTTTTGTCGCCAAATTTTTAAAGATTGACTAGCTGATACCTTAAAATAATTTAACTTAGGATCACTTTTTTCAAAAGATAGTTTAGCTGTCTTAAACCAAGAACTTGGAAATTCTTTTTGACAATCAGTCATATATTTTCCACCAAAAACACCTAGCTCTAACATTTCAAAAGGAGTTAATTCTGGTTTAAAAAGAGGATCAAAATTTTTACCAATAGGCTCAACCCGGTAATACTTATAATTATTCTGCATTTTGTCATTAACAATAACTAGTTTTTTCATACTTTTGTCGGAATGCCCGGAATCGAACCGGGGCTACATGCACCCCATGCACGCGTACTACCATTATACTACACTCCGTTTTGTAATATTATGATTTCTCGCCACACCTTCTGATTATCTCTTCCATAGACACCAACTGATTTATAATTAAAACCAAATGTTTCTGGTTTAACTCGACGAACTTTATCAATTGATCTAAAATACGGCCAAATCATCACAACCCTTCCATTCTTTTTTAAAATTTTAGAAAAAACTTTGATAGCCTCCGAATATAGTTTATTTAATTCCTCAACCACAATGTCAAAGTCCTGAAAACCTCTTTGTGGTCCCAAATAAGGTTCACAAACTATATAGTCAACTGAACCCTTCTTAACATGTTTTTCTAAATTTAAAACATCAGATTGAAAAATATTAATATTATTTTTTTGTCTATCATTTTTTAAAGCTCTGATCCATTCAATATTTTCTTTACTATCTAAAACAGCCTTATCCGACAAATCAGAACCAATAATATTTTTAAATCCCATTAAATAAGCTTCCATTAAAATTGTCCCTGAACCACAAAAAGGGTCTAATAATATTTTATCTTTAATGCCATTGTTAGATCTGGCTAAATTTATCATCATTTGAGCTAATTTTGGCGGGATCATACCAGAATGATCATCTCTAGCCGGACGACCAAAGTCTCTTTTAGACAGATCTTTAAAAGGCTGGACTACTAAAGTTTTACCTAAAAAAACTCTATTTTTATCAACTATTAAACAAAATTCTATTCCACTTTCAATTAACTTATTTTGTTCTACCACAACACTAGATAAAATAGTATCCCTGGAAGTAACCATTCGACTAGAAATCCCTTCGGCTTTTAAATCTCTTTTAATAGCTAGTCCTAATTTAAAAAAATCACCAGGAACCTTTTTATTATAAAAAGAAAAGCCAAAATTAAATTTTTTAGTTACATTTTTTTCAGCTAAAAGAAAAGATTCCTCTTTAATGTTCTCTGATAAAGCTCGACGATTAGCTAAACTAATTTCCTTAATTACCTCACCTATTTTTATAGTTCCACCCAAAACAGTCATTAATTCCTGTGGATTTATATTATCTGAAAAATCAGACACTACTACACTGCCAACTTTGTGCCATTTATTATTAGGAAAAAGATGTGTTAATTCCGCTAACGATAAATCAAAATTTGTCCCCAAGGCAAAAAAATACTTTTTCATTATTTTCTAAATAAATAAATTATAATCAAATTATAGCATTAAAAAACAGAAAATAAAATAATTTGTTCTAGGGCTTGATTTTATTAAAAATTATGTTATAATAATAAAAAATAAATAAAAATTACCTTTCCCACGCTTTTTAATAAAAAGCAATCCCATTATAAATAATGGAATTAAAGGTATTCTCTGAAAACCCATATTTTCTTAGGATACTTTTGGGTTTTTTTGTTTAATTTATAATTTAAAAAGGTTACTTAAAATTTAATCATAATTATGATTAATTTTAAGAAACAAATGATAAAATTGCCTATGTCAAAAACAAAACCATCGGGCCTAATTCATTATGAAATCTTGTTTATTATTCCAAACAAATTTACTGATGACGAAGCTCAAGAAATTTTTAAAAAAGTCGGTAAATTAATTACTTCTAATGAAGGGACTATTACTATGGAGGATTATTGGGGAAAAAAGAAATTTGCTTACCCAATTAAACATGAATATTATGGCTATTATGGTCTTCTTGAATTTGACCTAGAAAGGTCTTCAATCGCTGAAATCAATAATAAATTAAGACATGATAATAATGTTTTAAGATTTATAATTGTTAAAAAAGATATTAAAAGCGAAGAACAAATTAAAAAAGACGAAAAAATTAAAGCTAAAAAAGAAAAAAAAAAAGCCAAAGAAAAAGAAGAAGAAGAAACTGAAAAAACTAAAAAAACAGCCACAAAAAAAACCGTCACTAAAAAAGAAGAAGACAAAAAAATTGATTTAAAAAATTTAGATGAAAAGCTTGACGATGTTTTAAATATCGACAATCTTTTATAATCTAGCACTTACAATTAACAAAAACATATGTATTCTCTAAACAAAGCTATGATCATTGGAAATTTAACCAGAGACCCAGAAATTAGAAACACTCCCTCAGGTCAAACTGTTACATCTTTCTCTGTGGCTACTAATTTTACCTGGAATGATCAAAATGGACAACAACAAAGCAAAACTGAATTTCATAATGTTATCGCTTGGAGAAAATTAGGTGAAATTTGCGGACAATATTTAAGCAAAGGAATAAAGGTATATATTGAAGGGCGCCTTCAAACTAATGAGTGGAGTGGACAAGATGGAAACAAAAGACAAAGAACTGAGATTATTGCTGATAATATGATTATTTTAACCCCCAAGGGAGGCAATAATTCAACTGGGAACAAAAATGAAGATGAAATAATTCTTCCAGAAAACAATAATAACGACGAAATTAAAATAGAAGATATTCCATTTTAATAAAATTAAATAATCTAAAAAAATATGAACAACAAATCAAGTAAGAAAAAAGAATGTTATTTTTGCAATAACAACTCTAACCCCGACTACAAGGATCCAAAAACTTTGTATACCTTTGTAAATTATTATATGAAAATAATTGGTAAAAAAAGAACTGGAGTTTGCTCTTGGCACCAAAGAAAATTAACTACCGCTATTAAAAGAGCTAGAAAAATGGCCCTATTAGGCTTTACTCATAAATAATTTACACTTAATTAAAAGGATATGTTAAGTTTTAATGAAATAAAAACTGGAAAAGTTTTAGAAGTTAATAACGAACCATTCTTAGTAATAAAAACAGATCATCATAAAATGGGTCGAGGTGGAGCGGTATTAAAAGTAAAAATGAAAAATTTAATTAATGGAAACGTTTTAGAAAAAACTTATCAAGGAAATGATAAGGCCGAAGAAGCTAAAACTGAAAACAAGAAGGCTAATTTTTTATACAAAGACCAAAATGAAGCTTACTTTATGGATAATACTTCTTTCGAACAATTTTCTTTATCTTTAGAAAATATTGGAGATAATCAATTATTTTTAAAAGATGGAATCGATGTAGAAGTTTTATATTTCAATGATAATCCTGTGGCCATAACCCTCCCAGTAAAAATGGAATTTAAAGTTATCAGCTCTCCCCCCGGAATTAAGGGTAACTCTAGCGGAAATGTAACTAAACAAATCGAAATAGAAACTGGTGCTACTATCACCGCGCCATTATTTATTAACGAAGGAGACATTATTAGAGTTAACACAGAAACAGGAGAATATGTCGAAAGAGTTAACTAAATATTTTTACTAATAAAAAAGCATCTTAATTTAAAAAGATGCTTTTTTGTTTGTTTTTTTATTTATTTTTTTAAAAATCAACATTTTCCGAAAATCCGCTAGAACCGCCAGAAACTGAAATTGATTCTACATCCCTCATGATAATTGGCCTAGGATTAATTTCTGACCCTCGAATAAAAAAATCTTTTACAGCTGGCACCACAATATTTTCTTTATTAAAATAAGATGATTCCGACTCTGAAACTACTGGGAAAATATAAGCAGGAACAAAAACTTCATATCCTTTGAAATAATTATCATTATATTGCCAAATTTTTACTAATCCTAAGGCTGGGGTTCCAACCTCAATATCAATATTTTTATAATCCTCTTCTTCGTAATATAAATAATCTGGATATCGTCCTCCTTGATTAACTATTTTTATGATAGCGTCTCTATCTGTCTCAGTGTCATAAAGAGAGCTTTCATAATATTGATAAGATAAACCATAAAGACCTGAAACCCTTCTTTCTTTCATGTCAACTTCTACTGTTAATCCAGAAAAATTTCCATATTCTTCATAGACCATAACTCCATTTATTTTTAAAGGATAAATAACCGAAACTGACTCAGGAATATAAATTGATTGTTCAGAATTATTAGCTATATAATATTTTAACCAAGATTTTTGGACAACTCCATCAGCATAATTGTCTAAATTAATATCATAATCAGCTAAAAATTTATTGGAAATATTTAAAATTTCTTGGTCAGGCAAAACATCTCCAACGGTTAATCTATTTTGTTCATAGCAAGAAGTTAAATCTTCAGCCATTGCACAAGCCCTATCTAAGCTAGGCCACTTCTGCCAATTTTTATAAATAGAAAAATTGCCTTCCTGCAATCCTAAATAGATAGAATAACCATAATCACGATCCTCATTAATGGTTAGGTTGTTAATGCTAATATCAGAAAACTTTTTTAAATCAAAAAAAGATATTTTTTTACCAGAGAAAAGATTAGAAAACTCTTTACTCAGGTCCGGAGTTATTTTTCTATAAACCTCAACTTCTTCTGGTAATAAAGAAAAATCTTCACCAACATAAATATAATTATATTTAACCAAATCAACAGGAGCAATCATTTTTCCATCTAAATCATGGGCGGCTTCTTCAGAAGACATTTCTGAAGAAATTAAATTATTTTGAACAACAGAAACGCTGTCAGCCCCCCCCATTCCAACAACCTGTTTTGAATCTCTGGCCAAATTTGAATCAGACACTGTAGAAATTGCTAAGCTTCCAAAAGAAGATTTAGCTTTTTTAATAATTTTCACTTCATCTAAAGCACCAAAATATTCTTGACTCTCGTTAATTGTTAATAAGGCATTTTTCTTTTGCATCCCCACAACTACAAAACTAATAGTTAACAGTATAATAACAGAAGTTATTACTAGGGCTTGAGAAAAATCACTCATTAAATTTAAAGTAGAATGAGTAACAGATTTTTTAACCGAAGGTTTTTTAACCGAAGGTTTTTTTGTTAAAGGTTTTTTATTTTTTTTCTTTTCCATAATTTTTTTATTTAAGATTTATATCTAATTACTTACATTATACTATATTTAAAAAATAAAGAAAATAATGCTATAATAAAGAAAATTATTAATAAAAAATATGAATTATTTAATTATCCTTTTTTTTATCATTTTAGCCCTACTTAGCCGATTAAATCTTAAATTATCTGTTTTATTGCTAATAATAATATTACCCTCTTATTTGATAAGGTTTTCTATTGGATCAATCCCAACAACCTTATTAGAAGTATCTATCCTTATAGTTTTTATAAATTGGCTATTTGATAATCGAAAAATTTTATTACAATTTAAAAAGAAAAAAGAAAAACCAACTAAAAAATATCACCCCTACCCATTTGGCTGGGAAATAATTTCAGTTTTAATTATATCCTTTATTGCTATTTTCATTGGAGGCATTTCTAATCCTGCCTTAGGAATTTTTAAAGCCTATTTTTTAGAACCAATCTTATTATTTATTCTTATTATAAATAATTTAAAAGGAGAGAAAGGAATTAAACAAATTATAAATTCTTTAGCCCTATCTGTTTTAGTTATTTCTTTTTTTGCTATTTGGCAAAAAATAACTGGACAATTTATTTTTAATGAATTTTGGGCCAATGCCGAAAACAGAAGAGTTGTTTCCTTTTTTGGATACCCTAATGCTGTCGCCCTCTTTATCGCTCCAATAATTCCATTATTAATTGGTGGCTTTATTTTACGATTAAAAGAAAGGGGGGGGTTATTAAATTTTTTTAATCAAATTTTTCTCTTTTTAACAATTATATCTGGAATATTGTCAATCTATTTTGCTAAATCTAAAGGGGCTTTATTGGCCCTAATAATTTCAGCCTTATTAATATTTTTTATTTTAATAAAAAATAAAATTAAAATAATTCTACTAATTATAACCATAACTCTGCTTGGCTCTATTATATATTTCCAAAAAGATTGGATAAAATTTAAATTATCAACCAGCTTGTCTTATCAAATCAGACTAGCTCAATGGGAAGAAACCATAGAAATGTTAAAAGACGGGAATATTTTCTATGGATCTGGATTAACTAATTATCAAGAAAAGATAAAACCCTATCACCAAGAAGGAATATTTTTTAATAAAGATGCCGACCCAGACTTCGATAGAAAAATTATTATTTTTGACGACCAATATCGAGCTGAAAGATGGCAGCCCTTGGAAATATATCTATACCCTCATAATATTTTTTTAAATTTTTGGACTGAACTAGGATTTTTAGGAATGTTAATTTTTATTTTCATAATTATTAAGTTTTTAACCCTATCTTTAAAATATTATCTCAAGGAAATAAATAATAAAAATAAATATTTAAGCTTAGCGCTATTTTCTTCTATGTCTATAATATTAATTCATGGAATGGTTGATGTCCCTTATTTTAAAAATGATTTATCAGCTCTTTTCTGGATAATAATATCACTACTAGCAATATTAAGATTGCAAAATAACCCTACCAAAATATGGAAAAAATAAATTTAACTAAATTAATTGCTCAGAGAAGTCACCATTCTCGTCGCAAAGCCGAAGCCTTAATACGAGAAGGCTTAGTAAAAGTAGATGGTGTTTTGGCAAAACTAGGAGATAAATTTAATGATAATTGCAAAATAGAAATAAATAATAAAAAAATAGAGACAAAGCTAGAAAAAAAAATTTATCTTAAAATTAATAAACCCACAGGATACATTTGCACTAACAAAAATTTTTTAAGAGAAAAAAATATATTTTCTTTAATACCCTTAACAGAAAAATTGTTTTCCGTCGGACGTCTAGACAAAGACAGTTGTGGTCTGATAATATTAACCAATGACGGAGATTTAAATTATCAATTAACCCATCCTAAGTTTGAGCACCAAAAAACATATTTAGTAAAAATATATTCTAACAAAAAATTAGAAGACTCTATGTTCATCCGAGAAATTATTAAATATTTTAAAGGCGGAATTAATATTGAAGAAAAAACCTTAGCTAAAGCTAAAAACGTCGAGTACCTAGGCAACAATAATTTTAAAATAATTTTAACCGAGGGAAAAAAAAGACAAATTAGAAAAATGTTTGCCTTTTTCGACTTAAGCGTTAAAGAATTAAAAAGGATAGATTTCGCTAAAATAAAATTAGAAGACTTAAAAACTGGGGAATGGAAATTTTTAAGCCCAAAAGAAATTAATTTATTGAAAAATATAAAATAGGAGAGATGGCCGAGTGGTTTAAGGCGACGGTCTCGAACACCGTTTGAGCGCAAGCTCTCCAGGGTTCAAATCCCTGTCTCTCCGCAATATTATAATAAAACAAATTTATATTATATGGATATAAGCAATAGAAAAAAATTAATATTTGATTTTGATGGCACAATAGCTGACACCCTTGATTTGCTTGTTGATATATACAACAAAATCCATCATCATTATAGATGTTTACCGGTTGATATAAGAGACAAAGAAGATTTAAAAAAATTAAAAGCTCAAAAAATTTTAAAAAAATATAAAATAAGTTTCTTAAAAATTCCCTTCTTGTTAATAAGAATTAGACGAGAATTAAAAAAAAGAATTTCTGAAGTTAAAATTTTTGAAGATATTGAGTTGGTTTTAAAAGAATTAAAAAATAAAGGCTTTGACTTATATATACTAACATCAAACTCTAAAGAAAATGTTGAAATTTTTTTAAGAGACAATTATTTATTAGATATTTTTAAATTTGTTTATAGCAGCTCCAATATTTTTGGAAAAGATAAAAGTATTAAAAAATTTTTTAAAAACTACAATATTAACAAAGAGGATTGTGTTTATATTGGAGATGAAACAAGGGATATAGAGGCCATGAAAAAAACTGATCTTCCTATAATTGCTGTTAGTTGGGGGTTTAATTCTAAATGCGCTTTAAAGAGATTAAGTCCAGACAAAATTATTGAAAGCCCTAAAGAATTATTAGATTTATATTTATAACCCTAATTATTCAAAGTTTCAACTAGAAAAAAAGCAATATTTTACTAACTTTTATTTATAAACACCTTATTTAATGATAAATATAGGCTAATATGATAATTTGACAAAATATTTATGTTTTATTATAATATACATATATGTACAGTATAATAAAACATAAAGATATAAATTTATCCAATATTAAACAAAATAGATTTTTATCAATTGCCAAATTGGAGACCTCAATTTTTCATGTCAATGATTTGGCTAGAATTTGGAAAATTAAAAATCACAACACTCTATTAACCACTTTAAATCGTTATGTTAAAAATGGTTTAATATATAGAGTATATAGAGGGCTTTATTCTATTAAGCCAATAACAGAATTAGATCCCCTCTTGCTGGGTTCTAAAGGAATAAATAATTATTGTTATTTAAGCGGTGAAACAATTTTGGCGAAAGAAGGAATTATTTTTCAACAAATTAATTATTTTACGTTTATTGGAGAAAAAACTAAACGTTTTATTATAGGAAATTATAAATATTATTGTCGCCAGCTTAAAGATAAATTTTTATATAACGATACTGGAATAGACAAAACTGGAAAATTTAATATAGCAATACGTGAGCGAGCAATAGCCGATATCTTATATTTTAACCCCAATTATCATTTTGATAATCCTGATGCAATTGACTGGGAAAAAGTTAAAAAAATTCAATCTATTGTTTATAATAAATAAAATTATGATAACCCTAAATTCTAAAGACGCAGTTCACAAAGCCTGGCTTTATCGAGTTTTAATAGCTATTGTTGACAATACTAATTTACATAACTTATATTTTAAAGGAGGAACCTGTGCAGCAATGGCTGGATTCTTAGATCGATTCTCCGTTGATTTGGGTTTTGACTATGTCGGAAATCAAAAAGACTTGATTAATGTTAGACATGAGCTTGAAAAAATTTTTAAAAATCTAGGATTAGAAATAAAAGATGCTAGCAAAAAAATTCCCCAATTTTTCTTAAAATACCCAAACCAAAACACCTATGATCGAAATACTTTAAAAATAGATATTAATTTTTCGCCACCTAAAACCAATGTTTATGAACCAATCAAGCTTGTCGATATTAATCGAATTGTTATCTGCCAAAATATTTCAACAATGTTTGCCAATAAACTAGTGACTATACTTGACCGCTTTAAAAACAATAACTCAATCGCTGGACGTGATATTTATGATATTCATCATTTCTTTTTAAATGGATATGATTATAATAAAAATGTAATAATTGAAAGAACTGACCTAGATTTAATTGATTTTTTTAAAAAATTATCTATTTTTATAAATAAACATATTACTGAAACTATTTTAAATCAAGATTTAAATCCACTTGTTCCTTATGAAAAATTTAATAAAATTAGAAAAATATTAAAAAGAGAAGCTCTTATGTTTTTGGATGATGAAATAAAGCGAATAGAAAATAAATAAATTAATAACAATTAGATGACAAAAATAATTATTGCCTCAGGGCCTGTTATTGTAGAAAACAATAAAGTCCTATTAAATAAACACGGAGAAGATAATTTTTGGAAATTTTGTGGAGGTCGAGTCGAAGAAGAGGAATTTAATCTAAAAAATGCTGCCCAGAGAGAGGTTAAAGAAGAAATGGGCATTGAAATAAAGATTTTAAACAATGATCCTTATTTCTTCTATGCCGAGAAAGAAATAAATAATAAACAAACCAGTGTAGTTCTAGCACATTTTTTAGCCAAGAGAATTGGAGAAATAATTCCGGGTGAAGATATCAGAGAATGGCGCTGGATAGATATAAATGATTTAAACAAAGAAGATTTGGCCCCAAATATTATACCAACTTTAAAATATTTTGGCTTTTAAATAATAAATAAATTTAATAAAAAAGAGGGATCTTTATTTTTAGCCCCCTCTTTTTTATTTTTATTCAGCCAAATTACTTACTATCTTTTATAATATAAATAAAATAAAAACTATATAAGAACAATATTGCTATAAATAAAAACAAATATTGAATATTGTAGAAAGTTAAGATTAAGGCACCTAATCCAGATCCAATTAAATATCCAAGGGGATAAGAAGTTCTTAAAAAATTTATATGACTAACGTCTTCAGCATCAACAATTTTAAAGAAACGAGATTCTCTCATAGACTCAACTAAAGCTGCCCCAATTCGACTAAAGAATAATAAACCTGCCCACAAAAAAGGATTGGCTGATTTAACAAGAAAAAACAATATTAAAGAAATAATTATAATAACCATTCCCGCACTCATTAATTCCTTTTCTCCAATATATTTGTCAGCAATTATGCCGGCCGGTATTTCCACCAAAACAAAAGGGATAAGCATTATTGAAAACATAATACCCAAAGTAGACCACTCAAAACCAATCACTTTATTCAAATAAAGCGGGATATAAACTACGGCTGAGCTATAAAACAAATTTAAGAAAAAACTTGTAAAATATACCCCTCTCAAACTATGATTTTTCCAAAAATCAACAAAAGTATGGTTAACCTTAAAATCTTTATATTTAACATTTTTATTAATTTTTTTACGATAAGAAAAAATTATTAAATAAAAAACTAAAACAAAGAGAGCCGAGGTAATATAAACTAAATTATAATTACTATCATCTCTAACCAACAAAGAGGCTATAGTTGGTGATAATATCCACCCTAAATTCGTAAAAGTGAAATAAATAGCCCTAGTTTTCCCAGTGCTAATATTATCAGTAAAGCTCTCTACAAAAACATCCATATTTATCCATAATAATTGAGAACTAACCCACAACAAAACAAAGAAGACAAACAACCAAATAGGGGCGCCTACAATTACCAAAAACAATAATGAAACAACATGAATTAATATCATTAACTTAGTTGATAAAAAATTACTAGCCTTTTTTATCAATACTGGAAAGAATAACATAGCAAAAAAGGAAGCAAAATTAGCTCCCACAAAAAACCAACTAACAGCTTGAACAGAAACAAATTGTTCAATAAAGCTAGAGTTAATATAAGCCGGGATGGCAGTAGCAATCGCCAGTGCAAAACCAGCAATGTATAAAATTAATAATTTTCTATTATTTTTCATAATTATTTTTATTTATATATTTTAATTTTTCTTGAAAATGAATTTTTATATTAAACCAGATTGTTATTAAAATTAATAATAAGCTCATTATTTGAGGCCAGCGCCAACCCAAAAAAGTGGGGGCAAAATCTATTCTAACAAATTCTAAAGAAAACCTCAAAACAGAATACAAGATTAGATAAAGACTAACAATTAAGACGTTAGATTTAAAACCATTCTTTTTCTTCTTTAAAAAAATCCAATGACAGCTGATTAAAATTAAAAAAATAATTAAACATCCAATAGATTCATATAAAAAAGTAGGGTGAAACCAGGAGCTATATAAATACTCCAACGGCCTATTTATAGGATCTATATATATTCCCCAGGCTACATTAGTGGGCCTCCCAAACAATTCCTGATTAAAATAATTTCCCCAACGACCAATTGTTTGACCCAAAGAAACACCGACCACAACCAAAGAAGATAACGAAAAAAATTTTTCCAATAAACTTTGGCCAACCAACCCTTTTATTTTTTTCTTTTTAATAAAAAAATAAATTACTAAAATTCCAGCTAAAATACCACCATGAATAGCCAGCCCTCCTTCCCAAATTTTCAAAGTATCTAAAGGATGCTTTAAATAATACTGCCATTCTAAAAAAATATCATAAACCCTAGCACCGATAACACCAAAAACAAATAAATAAAAAGAAAGGTCTAAAATATCGTTCTTTTCTATTCGGTATTTCTTAGCCAAAAACAAAACAACTAAAAGACCTAAAAATACCCCTAAAACAATAAAGAACCCATACCAATATATTCTTAAAACTCCAAAAGAAAACATCACTGGACTCGGATTAAAAATGTGTAAAAAATTAAACATAGCAAGTTAATGTGCGGGCGGAGAGACTCGAACTCTCATGGATTGCTCCGCTTGCTCCTAAGGCAAGTGCGTATACCAATTTCGCCACGCCCGCTAAGTATAATATATAATAATATAAAAGACTAATAAGTTCAAGAGTGCTAATTTTTTTTACTATAACTTAAAAAAATGTTATAATAACAAAACAAACATAAACCTAAAAAATAAATTTATGACTACAAAAAAATTTGTTAAATTTTTTAATGAACTTAGAATTACCGATGTTCCCTCAGTCGGAGGAAAAAATGCCTCCTTAGGGGAGATGTATCAAAAATTATCAAAAGAAGGAATTAATGTCCCCTATGGTTTTGCCACGACCTCATCTGCTTATAATTATTTTATGGAAAAAAGTGGTTTAAAAAATAAAATTAAAGTAATCTTAAAAGATCTTAATACTCATAGCATTCAAAATTTAATGATTAGAGGAGAGAAGGTTAGACAAGAAATTTTAAAAACCCCTTTACCAAAAGATCTAGAAAAAGAAATAATTTTATCCTATAAAAAATTATCAAGTTTTTATAAAAAACAAAATATTGATGTGGCCGTTAGATCATCAGCCACTGCTGAGGATCTACCAGATGCCTCTTTTGCTGGACAACAAGAAACCTATCTAAATATTTCAGGCGAAAAAGACTTATTACTGGCTGTTAGAAAATGTATTGCTTCTCTTTTTACCAATCGAGCCATCTCCTATCGAGCTGATAAAGGATTTGATCATTTTAATATTGCCTTGTCAGTCGGAGTTCAAAAAATGTCTCGCTCTGACTTAGGTTCTTCTGGGGTTATGTTTACAATCGACACCGAATCAGGATTCAAAGATGTTGTTTTAGTCCATTCTATCTATGGACTAGGAGAAAATATTGTACAAGGAAAAGTTAATCCTGATCAATTTTTTGTATTTAAGCCAACTAAAAAAATAATTTACCGATCTATTGGAAGAAAAGATAAAAAAATGGTCTATAATAAAAATCACAATAATCCAGTTAAAGATATTCCTGTCAGCCACAAAGATCAAATTAGGCAATCAATTACTGATGAACAAGTTTTAACCCTGGCTAAATGGGGAATGATTATCGAAAAACATTATAAAAAACCAATGGATATCGAGTGGGCCTATGATGGACAAGATAAAAAACTATATATTATTCAGGCTCGTCCCGAAACCGTAGAAAGCGCTAAAAATTTAAACATTTTAGAAAGATATAAGCTAGAAAAAAAAGGGAAAATAATTTCCACTGGACAAAGTGTCGGAAATAAAATCGGGCACGGATCTGTTAATAGAATAATGAAAGTAAGAGATATTAAAAAATTTAAACCTGGCCAAGTTTTAGTAACAGATATGACCGATCCTGACTGGGAACCAATTATGAAGATTGCCTCTGCCATTATTACTGACAAAGGAGGTCGAACCTGTCATGCCGCTATCATTTCTCGAGAAATGGGAATCCCCTGTGTAGTCGGAACAAATGATATTAGCAAAAAATTAAAAGGGGGAGAAAATGTTACAGTTAGCTGTGCTGAGGGGGAAGTCGGTTTTGTTTATCAAGGCAAAATTCCTTTTAAGATAGAAAAAACTAATATTGGAAAATTGCCTCGTCCCAAAACAAAAATAATGATGAATATTGCCGAGCCAGACACTGCTTTTTTAAATTCATTCATACCTAATGATGGGGTTGGTTTAGCTCGCCTAGAATTTATCATTAATAATTATATAAAAATTCATCCCTTAGCTTTAATTAATTATAAAAAATTAACTAATAAAAAATTAATAAAACAGATTGACTCATTAACTGAAGGTTATAAAAATAAAAGCCAGTTTTTTATAGATAAATTAGCCGAAGGAATTGCCATGTTAGCGGCTGGATTTTACCCTAAAGATGTTATTGTTCGTCTATCAGATTTTAAAACTAACGAATATGCTAATTTGATTGGTGGCCAAGACTATGAACCCCTGGAATCAAATCCGATGATTGGCTGGAGAGGTGCTAGTCGATATTATTCTAAAGATTTTTTACCAGCCTTTAAATTAGAATGTGCTGCCTTAAAAAAAGTAAGAGATGAATTTGGTTTAACTAATGTAAAAATAATGATTCCTTTTTGCCGAACCGTAGAAGAAGGACAAAAAGTTTTAAAAATAATGGAAGAAAATGGTCTAAAGCGTGGCAAGAATGGCTTACAAATTTATGTTATGGCTGAAATTCCGGCCAATATTATTTTAGCAGAAAAATTTGCCAAAATATTTGATGGATTTTCTATTGGCTCTAACGATCTAACTCAATTAACTCTAGGAATTGATCGAGATTCTGGAGGAACACTAGAAGTAGCTGGAGTTTCTAATGAAAAAAACGAGGCTGTTAAAACTTTAATAAAGAATTTAATTTCTGTGGCTAAAAAAACCAAAACCAAAGTAGGTATCTGCGGGCAAGCCCCGAGTGATTTTCCAGACTTCGCTGAATTTTTAGTAGAATGTGGAATTGATAGTATTTCGCTAATTCCTGATTCCATTATAAAAACGACTATAGCCGTTAACAACAAAGAAAAAGCCAAGAAAAAACTTAATCTATTTATGAACTTGTTTTAAATAAAAATAATAGATAAGACAATAAAACCGCCATATGTATGTACACATTACCAAAAGGTGTTGACAAAAATTAGCAATTATGCTATAATGTAGTTGTTTGAATAAAGTACCTTAAAAACGGCAGAGATAGATTTATGGTTATTACTTATGTAATTCTAACTAGATTATATAAGTAATAACCATAAATCTAAAAAAAATGAAAACAATTATTGTAATTATTGTTATGACTGTAATGGCCTTAAACTTAAACGCTCAAAATTCCAAATCTCTTTTGAAAGAAAGAAATAAGGAAATAAAAGAAGTAAAAGAGGTGGGTTATAACCCCGCAACCGAAGCGGAGAAAATAGAAGCTATTAACACTTTTTATGCACCTCTTATCGAGGCTGCGATAAAAGCTGAAAATGAAAAAAAAGAAAAACCTGCCATCACTACCGTCCAAGTTGATAACACCACGAAAACAAGAAGCTCAATCGGAGCTGATGTGGTTTATCAAGGCGACCAAGGAAGTTTTTCTGGAAAATCCGTTTCGGTAAAAAATGGTGCTGAGGCCTATGCCACAGTATCCATGGCTGACGCTAACGCCTATTTAGTGCGTAGCATGGCAGACGGATCAACCACCAAAATATCCGCGCCGGATCTAAGTGTAGGGCTGGAAGGAACGATAACAAATAAATATCGTTATCAAGAACTTGAAGTAAAAATTGTCGGAATAAACCCCGGCAACACTTATAACAAGACCTTCTTAATCGGGAAAGACCAGTCTATTACAGATTATCTTCTCCCGGGAACCTACCAGGCAAAAGTAAAAGGATTAAACGATCCTAGAGGATCTTACTACGAATTTGTAGTAACGGCCGACAGAACCCACAACATAAACGGAAAAGACGTTTATTGGGGTCTCTGGGGTGGATCTAATTGGTAAAACAACAAACAAAAAAGCATCTGGTAACAGATGCTTTCTTTTTTTATATAAAAATTATTAGGGAGTAATATCGTTACCACTGCTACCTCCTGGGGTTGGTCCTCCGGGACCACCTGGCAAACTTTTAAAGACAAAGGCGGTAATGGCATAAGCCATAACCACAATTATTAAGCCAATAATAGCATTTTTAATTCTACCTTGAGCCTTCTTAACAGTTTCTTCATTTCCCCCAGCTGTCATCCATTGATATCCACTAAAAATCATTAAGACAACAAAGAGTATCCCCAGCAAACCAAGTACAACACTAATTATATTAGCGACAATATTTTCAGCCGGAGCCGAAGAAAAACCAGCACTCTGTTGAAATAAATCCATTTGATTAGTTGAGGCTGGAGTTGATACTCCTTCTTCTGTTTCATTTTCTTGAGCTAAGGATAAGGCCGGAAAAAATAATACTAAAGACAAAAAGGCGGAAATTATTATTTTATTAAATTTCATATTTTTAAAATTAATTTTAATCTAT
>Ga0265293_10005288_pt1 | contig 21726 bp, 18 predicted proteins | sample Munlanlewell138R_FD_192505 | JGI IMG/M metagenome (GOLD analysis project Ga0265293, IMG submission 192505) | Leachate microbial communities from a municipal landfill in Southern Ontario, Canada - Leachate well 138R | ecosystem: Engineered > Solid waste > Landfill > Unclassified | place: Canada... | reverse complement strand
CAAGGAGTATTTCGCCAACTACCGCTTGCACCATTCGGACGTCACCTTCGATCTCCGGGCGAACCAGGCCGAGGTGCACCAGAACGGCGCCGATCCCTGGCGCGTGACCCTGGTGGACACGGGCGAAACCACCCTGACCGGCGGCCGTTTGAAACGCGTCGCCGACTACGTCGGCAAAGGCACGTTTTGCTGCACCTACGGCGACGGGCTCGCCGATGTGAACATCAGCGAGGCCATCGCCTTCCACCGCAGCCAGCGCGCCCTGGCCACGCTCACCGCCACCCAGCCGCCGGGGCGGTTCGGGGCCTTCACCCTGGAGGCGAACAACAGCCGCATCCTCTCCTTCAAGGAAAAACCCGACGGTGACGGGGCCTGGATCAACGGCGGATTCTTCGTCTTGGAACCGGAAGTCCTGGAGTACATCGACGGCGACGACACCAGTTGGGAGCGGGAGCCGCTCGAACGGCTGGCCAACGACAACATGCTCGCAGCCTTCAAACACGAAGGCTTCTGGCATCCCATGGATACCCTGCGCGACAAGTTCACCCTGGAACAGCTCTGGAACAGCGGCAAGGCCCCCTGGAAGGTCTGGTAGGCATGGGCAATCCCGATTTCCTGGTCGTCGGCGGGGGTGTCATCGGACTCAATGTTGCGATGGAACTCAAACGCCGCCATGGCGATTGCACGGTGCGACTGCTGGAAAAAGAGGCGCACTGCGGCGAGCACGCCAGTGGCCGCAACAGCGGCGTACTGCACGCCGGTTTCTATTACACCGCCGACAGCCTCAAGGCGCGCTTCACTCGCGAAGGCAACCGCCTGCTGGCGGAATACTGCGAGCGGAAGGGGCTGCCCATCAACCGCTGCGGCAAGCTGGTGGTGGCGCGCGACGAGGCCGAGGACCGCGTGCTGGACGAACTGCTGTGCCGGGCACGCCACAACGGCATCGAGTTGGTGGAGGTGGACGCGAAGACGGCCCGCGAGATCGAGCCGCGCGCCGTCACCTGGCGGCGCGCGCTGTTTTCACCGAATACGGCTTCCGTGGTGCCGACCGCCGTCATGGCGGCCCTTGAAGGGGACGCCCGCCGCCTGGGCGTGGCGATCGAACGCGGCACCGCCTATGTGCGCCGGGACGGCGATCGGGTCATCACCAGCCGCGGCCCCATGGCCGCCGGTTACGTGGTCAATGCGGCCGGGCTGTACGCCGACAGCGTCGCCCGCGACTTCGGCTTCAGCGAGCAGTACCGCATCCTGCCGTTCAAGGGGCTTTACCTGAAAGGCAATGCCGGTGCCGCGGGCTTTCGCACCAACATCTACCCAGTGCCCGATCTCAAGCAGCCGTTCCTCGGCGTGCATGTCACCCTGGTGGCGGACGGCGGCATCAAGCTCGGCCCCACCGCCTTGCCGGCCTTATGGCGCGAACAGTACCGCGGCCTGAAAAATTTCCGGTTCGGCGAGCTTCTGGACATCTCGCTGCGCGGCCTTGGTCTGTTCATCAACTCGGACTTCGATTTCAAGCGGCTCTCCATCACCGAGATCCGCAAGCGCACGCGACGGCACATGGTCGCCCTGGCGACCAGCCTGGCCAAGGGCATCCGCGAGAGCGACTTCCGGCACTGGGCGCCGGCGGGGATCCGCGCGCAACTGCTCGATATGAAGAAACGCAAACTGGAGATGGACTTCGTGCTGCAAGGCGATCACCGTTCGATGCACATCCTGAACGCCGTATCGCCCGGCTGGACGTGTTCCATCCCGTTCTCCAATTACATCTGCGACGAGATCACAAGGAGCCTATCGTGAGGGATGTTCGAAAGATCCTGGTCACCGGAAACATGGGCTACATCGGCCCCACGGTCGTGCGCCGTCTGCGCGACACTTGGCCGGCCGCCACCATCATGGGGCTGGACAATGGCTACTTCGCCCATTGCCTGACCGGCGGGGACTTCCTTCCGGAAACCGGCTGCAATATGCAGTACTTCGCCGACGTGCGTCATGTCGGGGCGGAGGTGATGCAGGGTGTGGACGCGGTGATCCACCTCGCCGCCATCTCCAATGATCCCATGGGCAACGCCTTCGAGCAGGTGACCCGCGAGGTCAATTACGAGGCCAGCGCGCGCCTCGCGAATATGGCCAAGGCGGCCGGCGTGCGCGCCTTCGTATTCGCCTCCAGTTGCAGTGTTTACGGCTACGCGGAAGGGGAGGCGCGCTCGGAGCAGTCGGAACTGAATCCGCTCACCGCCTATGCCCGCTCCAAGATCGCTACCGAACAAAACATCCGGGAGCTCGCGGACGAGAACTTCGTGATCACCAGCCTGCGCTTTCCGACCGCCTGCGGCATGAGCGAGCGGCTGCGCCTCGACCTGGTGCTCAACGACTTCGTGGCCTCGGCCATCGCTACGGGCACCATCAAGATCCTGAGCGACGGCACGCCGTGGCGCCCGCTCATCGACATCAAGGACATGGCCCGTGCCATGGAGTGGGCGGTGGACCGCGAACCCGCCAACGGCGGCGCGTTCCTGGCCGTGAACGTGGGCCGCAACGAATGGAATTTTCAGATCCGCGACCTGGCCTTGGCGGTGCAGGCGCAGATCCCGGGCGTCGCCATCGTGATCAATCCGGACGCGCCACCCGACAAGCGTTCCTATCGGGTGGACTTCAGCCTGTACCAGCGCCTTGCGGCGGATCACCTGCCGCAGGTGCCCATCGAACAATCCATCGGCGAGCTCAAGGCGGGGCTCGAACAGATGGGTTTCAACAATGGCAATTTCCGCAACTCGCAATACATGCGCCTGCGTGTGCTCGCCGACCTGCGGGCGCGGGGGCGCCTGGACGAGGCGCTCAACTGGCGCCTGGAAAACAGGCTCGCGGTTTGAGGCCTCACCGCCCGGCATCCGCCGGGCTGCTTCCTGGGGCGCGCGTCACGGACACCCGCGCGCCGTCCACCTTTGCGAGGGACTGCCATGCGTTTTACCGAAACCGAACTGCCCGGCGCGTTCATCATCGACATCCAGCCGCTGGAAGACGAGCGGGGCTTTTTCGCCCGCGGATTTTGCGAGCGCGAGTTGGCAGAACACGGCCTGATACCGCGGGTGGTGCAGGCGAACATCTCCTTCAACCGGCGCAAGGGCACCTTGCGCGGCATGCACTATCAGGTGGCCCCCCATGAAGAGGCCAAGCTGGTGCGCTGCACCCGCGGGGCGCTCTACGACGTGATCGTCGACCTCCGCCCAGAGTCGCCCACGTATTTGCAGTGGACGGGCGTGGAGCTCACTGCCGACAACCATCGGGCCCTGTTCGTACCACAAGGTTTTGCGCACGGTTTCCAAACCTTGCAGGACAACACGGAGGCGTTCTACCAGGTGTCCGAGTTCTACACGCCCACGGCGGAACGCGGCCTGCGCCACGACGATCCTGCCATCGGCATTCACTGGCCCCTGGCCGTCGCGTCCATCTCCGCCAAGGACACGGCCTGGCCGGACGTGCAGGTGCCGCAGCGCGTCGCGCGTGCGTGAATCCTGCCAATTCGCTTGCCTGCACACGCCGTCTCCGCCCGGGCCGTCTCTTGGTCACATTTCGCGGTCGCAACCGGCAGCAGAATTCGTCATTCCGGCGCAGGCCGGAATCCATCTTCGTACCGGGAATGACCTGGCTTTCGCCGGGTTGAAGTGCGAAGTGACGACGGTGTGAGAGCTGTAGGTCACGTTGGCGCGCCAGCGCCTACGTGACAAGCCGCGGCCTGAAGAATGTCACGTAGCTGCGCAACGTGACCTACGCAACAGGCAGCAGAACTCCCGGGGAAGAGGGAGTGTGCGGGAGACAGACCAATACTCAGGGAGAGTGAGCATGATCCTGGTCGACAAGGCCCTTGAACAGCGGCAGCAGGCCGGTAACCCGATCCGTGTGGCCATGGTGGGGGCCGGTTTCATGGCGCGCGGTATCGCCCTGCAGATCGAAACGGCCGTGCCGGGGATGACCGTGGTGGCCATTTCCAACCGCTCCGTGGACGGCGCGCGGCGTGCCTACAGCGAGGCGGGCGTGAACGCCGTGACGGAGGTGGCCAGCGTGGCGCAACTGGAACAGGCCATCGCCAGCGGCAAACGCGCGGTTACTGACGACCCGTTCCTGTTGTGCGAAGCGGCGCAGGTGGACGCGATCATCGAGGTGACCGGCACCGTCGAGTTCGCCGCCGCGGTGGTGATGCGGGCCATCGCCCGCGGCAAGCACGTCATCGCCATGAACGCCGAACTGGACGGCACCCTGGGTCCCATCCTCAAGACCTACGCGGACCGGGCGGGCGTGGTGTTCACCAACGCCGACGGCGATCAGCCGGGCGTCATCATGAATCTGTATCGCTTCGCCAAGGGCATCGGCGTGAAGCCGGTGCTGTGCGGCAACATCAAGGGGCTGCACGACCCTTATCGCAACCCCACCACCCAGGAGGCCTTTGCAAAACACTGGAGGCAAAAGCCAAACATGGTGACCTCCTTCGCCGACGGCACGAAGATCTCGTTTGAACAGGCGATCGTCGCCAACGCGACCGGCATGCGCGTTGCCAAGCGTGGCATGCACGGGCCGACCGTGCCCGCAGGCACGCCGATCCGTGAAGCCGTGCACTGGTATCCGCTCGATGACCTGCTGGGGGGGCCCGGCGTGGTGGATTACGTGGTGGGCGCCGAGCCGGGACCCGGCGTCTTCGTGTTGGGCACCTGCGACCATCCGGTGCAGCAGCATTACCTCAATCTCTACAAACTGGGGGAGGGGCCGCTGTACTGCTTCTACACCCCCTACCACCTCTGCCACTTCGAGGTGCCCAACACCGTGGCACGGGCCGTGCTGTTTCACGATGCGGCCATCGCGCCGCTCGGCGCACCCACCGTGGACGTGGTTGCCGCTGCGAAGATCGACCTCGCCGCGGGCGCCGTGCTCGACGGCCTGGGTGAATACATGACCTACGGCCTGGCGGAAAACAGCGATGTCGCGCGTGAGCAGCAGCTCCTGCCCATCGGGCTGGCAGTCGGCTGTCGCCTGAAACGGGCGGTGAGCAGGGACACGGCGCTCACCTATGCGGACGTGGAGATCCCGCCGGGCCGGTTGTGCGACCAGCTGCGCCGGGAGCAGGACGAGTATTTCGCCCAGGCCACTCCGCATATGCCGCGCAAGGCGGCCGGCGCTTGACCACGCCGGCCGCACCCGATTTCCCACGCACAGGACGCTCCATGGAACAGGCCATCGACAGCCCCGCCGGCACTGCGGCTCGGGGCATGGAAGTGATTCGTATCCAGGCGGAAAAGGACTGCCTGAGCAGTGCGCTGCGTGAATTGTGGCGTTACCGCGAGTTGCTCTATTTCCTCACCTGGCGCGACATCAAGGTCCGCTACAAGCAGACCCTGCTCGGCTTCAGCTGGGCGATCCTGCAGCCGCTCATTGCCATGCTGATCTTTTCGCTGTTTTTCGGCCGCCTGGCAAAGATGCCCTCCGACGGGCTGCCGTATCCACTGTTCAGTTTTGCGGCCCTGGTGCCGTGGACCTTTTTCTCCACCGGCGTCGGCAAGGCTTCCAACGTGCTGGTGGGTTCCCAGAACCTGCTGAGGAAGGTGTATTTCCCGCGCCTGGCCATGCCCATTGCGTCGATCCTCGCGGGCGTCGTCGATTTTGCGCTGGCGTTTTCCGTGCTGCTGGTGATGATGGTGTGGTACGGCATCATGCCCACGTTGAACGTGTTGTGGCTGCCGCTGCTGTTCCTGCTCGCCTTCTGCACCGCCCTGGGGATCTCCCTGTGGCTGTCCGCCATGAACGTGCGCTATCGCGACGTGCGTTACATCACGCCGTTTTTAGTGCAGGCCTGGATGTTCATGACACCGGTGGTCTATCCGGCCACCCTCATCGAGAATCCGCTGGTCCGCGCTGCCTATGCCCTGAACCCCATGGTGGGCGTGGTGGAGGGATTCCGCTGGGCGTTGCTCGGCATGAATACCGCCCCCGGACCGATGATCGCCGTCTCCGCCTGCGCGGCATTGCTGATGCTGGTGAGCGGTGTCGCCTACTTCCGTCGCATGGAACGCGACTTCGCTGACGTGGTATGAGCCGCCCGACCGCAAGGAAACGGCCATGAAGGTGGTGCACCTGTGGAAGAGCGACGCGGCGCGCGGCGGGGGCGGGGGCGCGGTGGCCATGGCGCGCCTGCACATGGGATTGCGGGCGGCCGGCGTCGATTCACGCATCCTCTGCGAGCTGCCGGCGGGCGAACTGCCGGGCGTGCACAAGCTGCCGGGGCCGCGCAAGTGGGAACGGCGCCTGCAAGCGGTCACCCGAGCGCTCGGCTTGAACGACGTGCACCGCATCAGCTCGTTCCGGATGCACCGTCACCCCGAGATCCGCAGCGCGGACGTGGTCACGGTGCACGGCACGCATCATGGTTTTTTCAACTATCTGGCGCTGCCGCGCCTCGGCAATGCGCGGCCGACGGTGTTCGTGCTCCACGACATGTGGGCGATGACCGGCCATTGCGGCTTTGCCTATACCTGCGAGCGCTGGCGCAGCGGTTGCGGGGCCTGCCCGGCCCTCGATACCGCGCCGGCAGTGAGCCGCGACAACACGCATCTGGAATGGCGGCTCAAACGCTGGGTGTGGCGCCAGGCGCCGTTCACGGTGGTAAGCCCCAGTTCCGGGTTGGCGTCGCTGGCGCGGCAGGGCACGCTCGCCCATCTGCCCGTTCATCACATATCGCACGGAATCGATACCGAGCTGTACCGTCCCCTGGACACCACCGCCTGCCGGCGGCTGCTCAACATCGCGCCTGATCGCAAGGTGATCATGTTCAGCTCGGTGAATGTCGCTGACAAGCGCAAAGGCGGCGACCTGCTGGTGGACGCACTGAAACGTCTGCCCGACGACCTGCGGCGGCGCTGTCTGCTGCTCACCATGGGTCAGGGCGGGACCGGCTTTGCGCGCAACACCGGCATGGAGTGCATGGATTTCGGTTATGTGAACAACGAGCGCATGAAGGTGTTGCTCTATTCGGCTGCCGATGTGTTCGTGCTGCCGTCGCTGGGCGAGGCGTTCGGGCTGGTGCTGTTGGAGAGCATGGCCTGTGGTACGCCGGTGGTGGCGTTCGACGTGGACGGCGTGACCGACCTGGTACGCGATGGCCACACCGGTTACCGGGTCCCTGTGGGCGATACCGCCGGCCTCGCGGAACGTCTCACCGTCCTGCTCGAAGAGGATGCACAGCGGGAGGCACTGGGCAGGCAGTGCAAGCATATCGTGGACCGGGACTTCAGACTGGAGCGACAGGTGCAAAGCTATCTGGACCTTTACCGACAACTGGACGCGGCTCCTGCGGGCACAGCATTGCCAACCGAGGTTAAAGGGGGAATGAATGGCTGAAACCGCAATCCGCATGGAAGGCCTTGGCAAGCGTTTCCACATCGCCAAGGTGCAACGCAAGAACAGGCCGATGCGAGCCCTGCTGACCGAAGGGCTCGCTGCGCCTTTTCGCCGCATCGGCCGTGCATTGCACGGTGGAACGGCACCCGATGCGGATGAGACGTTCTGGGCCTTTCGTGACATTTCCTTGGAGATCCGCCGCGGCGAAGTGGTGGGTATCGTCGGCCGCAACGGCGCGGGAAAGACCACGCTCCTCAAGATCCTCTCCCGCATCAGCCGGCCCACCGAGGGCTATGCGGACATTCACGGGCGAATCGGCTCGCTGCTCGAAGTCGGGACAGGTTTTCATCCCGAGTTGAGCGGCCGGGAGAACATCTATTTGAATGGAGCGATCCTCGGCATGCGTCGCCAGGAGATCACACAGAAACTGGACGAGATCATCGAGTTTTCCGAGATCGGTCGTTTCATAGATACGCCCATCAAGCACTATTCCAGCGGCATGACCATGCGCCTGGCGTTCTCGGTAGCCGCGCACCTCGAACCGGAGATCATGATCGTCGACGAGGTGCTGGCGGTCGGTGATGCAAGCTTCCAGCGCAAATGTCTCGGCAAGATGGACGAGGTCTCCAGCCAAGGACGTACGGTGTTGTTCGTGAGCCACAACATGGGCGCCGTAACCCAGCTCTGTACCCGCGCCGTGTGGCTCAAGGACGGTCGCCTGCACATGGACGGCGTTACCGACGAGGTGATCAGTGCCTATCTGTCCGAGGGATCCGAAAGCCACGGCAGCTGGAGCAATTCGGCCGCACCGGATTCCGGTGTGGAGACCTGGCTCGCGGAGGCGCGCCTGCTGGACAGGACGGGGCAGCCGGCGAGCAGCCCGGCCTTCGGGGATCCGTTCAAAATCGCCATCGGCTATCACATCAACCAGCCCATGCGCGGCATGTCCATTCTCATCAAGCTGGTGGACGCCCGGGGCGACGTGGTGTTCGAGACCACCGACGTGGACGACAGTCCGCTCCAACTGCAGGTGCGCGAACCGGGGGCCTACGTCTCCACGTGTGATATGCCCGCCCACCTGTTGAAGCCCGGCCGTTATCACGTGACGCTCATGGCCTATGTGCATGGGGTGAAGATCGTCCACGTCGCCGAGAGCGCGCTCACCTTCGACGTGACCGCACGGGGCTACCGCATGCATGCGCCGCGCATCGGGGCGGTCACACCCGTGCTGCGCTGGGACGTGCGTCCCGCCGGGAAGACCAGCGACGTGCCGGGGGCCGGCAAACGGCGCCGACTGCGTCATGTCGGCTGAGGCGGCGAGGGCGATGTGCAGCGAGCCCCTGGTCAGCTTCGTCACGCCGGTCTACAACGGTGCCCGCTACATCGGCGAGTGCATCGAGAGCGTTCTCGCTCAGGAATACGCCAACTGGGAGTACGTCATTCTCGACAATCACAGCGACGACGGCAGCGCTGCGATCATCGAGCGCTATGCCCGCCGCGAACCACGCATCCGTGTGCACCGCAACGGGAGCGTGCTGCCCATCATGGCGAACTGGAACGCTGCACTCGCACGCATCTCTCCAGCGAGCCGCTACTGCAAGGTGGTGCACGCGGACGATCGCCTGTTTGCCCGCTGTACCCGGGCGATGGTGGAGAGTGCGGAGCGCTTTCCGTCGGCAGGTCTGATCGGCGCCTACAGCCTGTGGGGCAACTGGGTCGTCGGTGACGGCCTTGCGCCTGCCGAGACCTGCATAACGGGGCATGAGATGGCCCGACGGGCCTTGCTCGGACAGGTGTATCCGTTCATCTCCCCCTCGGCGCTGCTGATCCGTGCCGATCTCGTCCGGCGCAAGGGCGGGTTTTATGCGGGGGCGGGGTTGCACGCGGACGTGGCCGCCTGTTACGAGGCCTTGCGTGCTCACGACTTCGGGTTCGTGCATGAGGTGCTGACCTTCATCGGCCGTCATGACGATTCTGTCACGGCGACCGAGGCCGCCCCTATGGAGCGCATCCGCCTGTCGAACATGGCGCTGCTGACCACGTACGGTCCGCTGTTCCTCACCCCAGGGGAATACCGGGCGCGCTTCGGCGAGGTCTGGCGGCGATATCTGTGCTTCCTGGCGCGCAGCGCCCTGGAAGGGAGGCCCGCTGCGTTCTGGGCATTCCACCGCCAGGAGGTGCAGGCCCTGGGCCTTCCGTTGAACAGGATGCGTCTGTTGCGGGCGGTGCTGCGCGAGCTGGCTCACCGGCCGGTGGCGAGCTTGAAACGGTTCTGGCATTCCCGTGCCGGCACGGGCGCCCGACGCAATCGCAAAACCGAGGTCACGCTCGGTACGGGGTAGGTATGCAGACAGCTGTTGCGCTGATCATTTTCAATCGACCGGAGGCGACGGCACGACTGGTGTCGAGCCTGGCCAAGGCCAAACCGCGCCGCCTGTTCGTCATCGCCGACGGACCAAGGGATGGGCGCGCGGAGGATGCGGAGAAGTGCGCCGCCACGCGCGCCGTCATCGATCGTATCGACTGGGATTGCGAGCTCGTCAAGGACTACTCGCCGGTCAATCTCGGCTGCGGCAAGCGACCCCACACCGGCATCAGCCGGCTGTTCGAGCAGACCGATCGGGCCGTCATCCTCGAAGACGACTGCGTTCCCGATCCGACCGCTTTCCCGTTCTTCGAGGAGCTGCTGGAGCGCTACAGGGATGACGAACGGGTGATGCACATCTCCGGGCGCAGCGTATTCCCGGATGGGCGTGAAGGGCCGTACAGCTACTATTTCACCCGTTCCCTGTCGTGCTGGGGCTGGGCCACGTGGGCGCGTGCCTGGCGCCGCTACGACTACCGCATCGCCGCCTGGCCGGAACTGCGCGACAGCCCCTGGCTCGAGGACGTGCTCGGCGATCGCCGCGCGGTGCCTTTTTTCCGTCGACTGTTCGACAACTGCCATGCCCATGCGGACCACATCAGCTATTGGGATCAGCAGTGGAATTTCGCCTGTTGGGCCAACAGCGGGCTGGGCATCCGTCCCTACGTGAACCTGATTGCGAACACCGGCTTCGGGGGCGGGGCGACACACGATGTGCAATCGACGCGATTGCGGCAGCACTACGCCATTCCCGCCCGTCCCATCGGCCTGCCGCTACGCCATCCGCCGCGCGTACTGCGCGACGTGGCGGCCGATCGTTATGCCATCGATGCCCACTTCACGGCCATGGCGCCTGAACTGGCACGACAACGGGCGCGCAGATTCCTGCGCTTCGTGCAGAACCGTGCGCGCCGTCTGCTCACCGGGCGGGTCCGGGGCGGTCCTGCAGCACACGGTGGGGGCTGACTCGCATGCACGGGAGCAACCGGCGCGTGACTGTGAGAGGAGAACCGCGCTGGCACAGACGCTGGGCGCGTCTCTGGATGCGCCAGGCGCACCGCCAGGGTGTCGGTCGCGCGGCCAGCTGGCTGGCCGGCCTGTTCCTGCCGCCCTTGTATGGCCGGGTGCCGTTGGCAGGTATGAATCCTCGCGGTTACCTTTCGCCGCGCGCCCACCTTTTCCACCCCGGCCTGTCCCTGGGCAGGCACTGCTTCATCGGGGACCGGGTGCTCTTCTACCGTGATAGCGGCGGTGCGGACGTCACCTTGGGCGATGGCGTACACATCCACCAGGACACCGTCGTCCAGACCGGCCAGGGAGGGCGGATCAGCATTGGCGACGGCACGCACATTCAATCGCGCTGTCAGCTGTCGGCCTACCTCGGCGCACTCACCATCGGCGCCCGGGTCGAGATTGCGCCCAACTGCGCGTTCTATTCCTACAACCACGGCATGGACGGCACGACGTCGATCCGTGAGCAACCGCTTGTAAGCTCCGGCGGGATCAGCGTGGGCGACGAGGCCTGGATCGGCTTCGGCGCGATACTGCTGGACGGCGCACGCATCGGGCGCGGCGCCGTGATTGGCGCAGGCGCCGTGGTAGTGGGCGAGGTTCCCGCCTGTGCCGTCGCCATCGGCGTCCCCGCCCGGATCGTGGGCATGCGCGGCGAGTTGCCGACTCGCAGCTCAGCGGATGAGCGCGCAGTGGGCTGACTGTCGGCACAAGGACCGTAACATGAAAATCCTGATGATCGCGCCGACGCCGATGCTGCCACCCACGTCGGGAAACCGCGCGCGCATCCTGAGCCTGGTGGAAAGCCTGGCCGGCCTCGGGCACGAGGTGCATTTTATGCACGTGCAGCGGGAAACCGGCGATACCCCGGCCATGCATGCGGCGTTCGATGGGCGTTATTACCCGGTCGGTTACACTGCGCCGCGCAACCGCTACCGGCAGATGCTACGCCGGCTGGCACGCCGGCTGGGCCTCGATTACGGCTACCGGCTTGCTATCGACGACTGGTACGACCCCGCCATCGACGCCCACGTGCACAAGCTCCTCACCGCCATCCAGCCCGATGCGGTAATGGTCGAATACGTGTACCTGTCGCGGGTTCTGCAACAGGTCCCGGCCACGGTGCTCAAGCTCATCGATACCCACGATGCCTTCGGCAACCGTCATCGGCGTTACCGAAACCGCGGCAGGACGGCGGCCTGGTTTTCCACGGCGCCTGCGGAAGAGGCGAGGGGACTCGAACGCGCGGACGTGGTCATCGCCATCCAGCGCAACGAGGCGGACTATTTCCGCACCCTCGTGCGCCGACCGGTGATCACCGTCGGCCATGTGGTGAAGCTCGATGGGGCGGCGGCGCCCGTGGCGAGCCGTCGCGTGCTTCTGGTGGGCTCCGACAATCCCATCAACGTGGATTCGTTTCGGCATTTCATGCAGCGCGTGGTGCCGCTGATCCGTGCCCGCGTTCCGGACACGGAGATCGCCGTGGCCGGAACCCTTTGCCGTGCGGTGACGGCGGCGGGCGTCACCCTGCTTGGCGAGCTGGACGACCTCGCTCCGACCTACCGCAGCGCGCGCGTGGTGGTGAATCCGGTGTTGTTCGGCACCGGCCTGAAGGTCAAGTGCGTGGAGGCGCTCGGCTACGGCAAGCCGCTCGTGACCACGCGCTGCGGGGCGGACGGACTCGAACGGGCCGTACCGCACGCCCTGCTCATGGCCGATGCGCCCGCTGATTTCGCCAGCGCCGTCGCCTTGCTGCTAAGCGACGATGTCGTTGCCGCGGGGATGGCGCGGGCCGCGCGGCGCTTCGCCGCGGACTGGAACCACGAATGCCTGAAGGAACTCGCCGCGTGCCTGCGCACGTCCGGTGCACGCCCCGCGCCGGTGGTGGCGGCGCCGGGGTGAACCCATGGGAAACCTGCACATGCCACAGATCACGGTGAAGCCGGAGGATGTTCACGCCACGGCAGCCACGCGCCCTGTGCTTGAGGGGATCGCAAGCATGATGGCGGGGGCGGTTTCCGGCGTGGCGGCACCACAGGTGAACATCATTGCCCTGAAGATGCCGCACCATGCAGGACGGTCCGGTTACGATCGGCTGCTTGACTACGTGGCGGCTAACCCGATCATCGGTAGCCGCGACCCGACGCTGACGCAGAGGGCTGCTCTGCGATTGCTGCGCCCGCTGTTGCGTGGTTCAGGCTCTACGTGGTACCAGCGCCAGAACCTGCTTGCGGAAATGCAGGCGACGCGCGCATGGGCACGGCAGGGCGGCCAAGTGTTCCATTTCCTGTACGGTGAAAACTCGTTCCGGTACCTTGGCGCGCTCAAACGGCTATCGCGGCGCCACGCCGTGGTCGCCACGTATCACACGCCCGAGTGGCGGCTTCGCGAGCTGGTGCAGCGTACCGATCACATGCATTCGCTCGATGCAGCCGTGGTGGTATCCACGGTTCAGCGGTCATTTTTCGAACGTCTGCTCGGCGCGGAACGTACGTTCTACATCCCGCACGGCATCGACACGGAGTTTTACGTGCCCAGTGCGCGGGACCCGGATGAAAAGGTGGTCCGGTGCATCGTGGTGGGGCGGCACCTGCGCGATTTCGAAACGCTGGTCGCCGCCGCAGCCCTGTGGCGAACACGCACGCCGGCAATCCGCTTGGTGGTGGTCACCCAACCCGAAAACCATCACCACTTTTCCGGGCTGTCGAACGTGGAAGTGCACTCCGGGGTATCGGACCATGGCTTGCGGGCGCTCTACCAGGGGGCCGACATGCTTCTGCTCCCGCTGCTGGATTGCACCGCCAACAATGCGCTTCTGGAGGGCATGGCGTGCGGGCTCCCCGTCGTTGCCACCGATCTGCCCGCCGTGCGGGATTACATCGACGAAACCTGTGGCGTGTTGGCGCCCCGCCAGGACGCCCGAGCACTGGCGGCGGCGGTGACGACACTCGCCTCGGAGCCCGCGCTACGGCAGGCCATGGGTTCAGCGAGTCGCCGACGCGCCATGACCTTCGCTTGGCCGTGCGTCGCCGACGCCTTCCGCACCCTCTATCGGCGGCTGGGCGCAGCGTTGCCTGGCGCCGGTCCATAGGTCTGCACACAACATGAACAGAAGACTTCGCGAACAGACCATCAACCTGGCACAACGCGCAGCGCGGTTCGCCATCGACAAAGGTCTGCTGAACGGTCAGCGAGGTTATCGTCCTTTCGTTATTCTCGGGCGCGGACGGACCGGATCGAACTTCCTTGCCAGCCTGCTGCGCTCACATGGGCACGTGGTAACGTTTGGTGAGCTCTTCAACCAGGCGCGCCCGAACCACATCCTTTGGGAATTCCCAGGTTACCGTTCCTCGCCGGCGGATTGCGCACTGCGGCGTACAGATGCCGTGGCATTCATCGAGCGGCGTGTGTTCGGACCCCACCCTCCTCGTGTAAGCGCCGTCGGTTTCAAGCTGTTCTACTATCATGCCCGCGAGGATGCTTGCCAGCTGATATGGCCTTACCTTAAGGCACGACAGGAAGTTCACGTCGTCCACCTCACACGCCAAAACCTGTTGCGTACCTTCGTATCAGAGAAGGTTGCCAAGCAGACCCGGCTCTGGTCCATCCGCGATGATACGCAGGCCCATCGCAACGTGTCGGTGGAGTTGGACCATGCCGAGCTTGAACAGGCGTTCAGCACGACACGAGCGCAGGAGCGGGCCTGTGTGGACTACTTTGTGGGCCACCCTAAACTCGAGTTGACTTACGAAGCGCTTGCGACCGACACGGCGCATGAAATGGAACGCGTGCAGACGTTCCTTGGCGTGACACCGCGCCCGCTGTTCGCTAAGACCCGCAAGCAGGCGCGCATGCCCCTCGCGCACATGGTCACGAACTATCCAGGTCTGAAAGAGCGGTTCGCCGGCACGCCATGGGGCACTTTTTTCGACGAGTGAGCCACGGCAGGTGATTCAAAAACCAGGGAAGGACATCGTTTGAACATCGTCCTGTATGTGAACAGCTTCCTGCCCCGGATCGGTGGCCGGGAACTGGTGGTGTTTCATCTGGCGCGGGCCCTCGACGGCCTCGGTCATGAGGTGCGGGTCGTGGGACCCGCGGCGTGGCGTGAGAACCGCAAGCTGGCGTTTCCCTTTCCGGTGCACCGTCAGCCCGCCATCGGCAGCATGCAGACCTGGCGCCGGTATGCGGTGGAGGGCCGCACCCGCGCCGGACTCAAGGGCGTGCTCCAGGAGCAGTTCAAATTCGCGCAACTCGTGATGGACCTGAAACGCTGGGGATGCGACGTCATCCACGCCCACAACACCTACCCGACCGGCTACATCGCCACCCGTGTGCGGCGCTTCATGGACGTGCCGGTGGTGGTCACACCCCATGGCGAGGACGTGCACACGGTGCCGGAGATCGGCTTCGGACTGCACCTCAACCCCCTCCTGGCCACGCGCATCAAACACGCGCTGGCGCGGGCCGATGCCATTACCGCCATCAGCGTCGGCGTGGAAAATTCGCTGCGCACCGCAGGCGCTGATGCGCAGAAGATCCACCTCATTCCCAACGGTGTCGACGCAGGGCGGTTCTCGTCCACGTCCAACACGGACGACGGCCTCGGCCTGCCCGCGCGAGCGAAGGTCATCACCACCATCGGCAACTACCACCCGCGCAAGGGCCATGAGTACCTGGTACGCGCCATGAGTGTCCTAGCGGCCGAGCAGCCCGATGCGCATCTCGTCATCGTCGGCCGCGGTACCGAGGCGCTGGCACCGATGATCCGGCAGATGCAACTTTCGGATCGCATCCTCCTCGCCGGCGCACTTCCGGTGCCCCTTCCGGGCAGCGCCGCAGAAAAGGACGACCGCCTGGCCGCGCTGCTGCGGCGCAGCGCCGTGTACGTTTCGGCCGGCATCGGCGAGGGTGCGGAGGGGCTGTCGCTCGCCATTCTCGAAGCCATGGCAGCGGGCTTACCGGTGGTGGCGACCCGCATCTCGGGCAATCGCGACATCGTGGTGGATGGGCAAAACGGCCTGCTGGTACCGCCGGGCGATCCGGCCGCGCTCGCCCATGCCCTCCATCTACTGCTTGCGGATGAACCGTGCCGCCAGCGCTGCGGGGCCCAGGCGCGCGCCGCCGCCATGAAGCTCGACTGGCGGGAGGTGGCCGGGCAATACCTGGCACTCTACGAGCAACTTGCCGAGCGGCGCCGTCAGCTGGCGCCGCAAGTGCGATGAGCCGTAAGCGAGGCGACGCCGTGAGCGATACCCGCTATGTCTACATCTGCTCGGCCGGCCACTCCGGTTCGACGCTGCTTGATTTGCTGCTGGGTTCGCATTCGCGTATCGCCTCGCTCGGCGAGATATCACATCTGCCAAAGAATCTCGCTCTGGATACCCGCTGCACCTGCGGGGCGCCGGTGCGGCAGTGTGCGGTGTGGCGAGAGGTGACGCGGCGGCTGGATGCGGTGCTCGGCACGCGCATCGATGTCGATCCCTACAGCCTGCATCTGGGTTACCCGCTGGCCGTGGACGTGGTTGATCGAGGGCACCAGACGCGCGGCTATCTGTTGCGCCGCAAGCTCGTCCTGGCACTGGCCTGGCTGAAGTATCGTCATGGTGTGGCGATTCCTGAGGCGCTGCTGAGCGGGTTCGAGACGGGCATCGACAACAACCTGGTGCTTTATGACACGGTGCGCGACGTGCTGGGGGTGGACACGGTGGTGGATTCCTCCAAGTCTTATCTGAAGGCCGTGGCGATCTATCGCAAGCGGCCGCAGCACGTGCGCATCATCCTGCTCAGTCGTGATGGACGCGGCATCATGTTTTCCCATCGCAAACGCCGCAGCTCACCACTGGCGGGCGTGCACCTGTGGAAGCGTTACTACGAGCGCGCGCTGCCTTTGCTGCATGCCAATGTGCCGGCACAGGCGTGGCTGCACGTGCGCTACGAGGACCTCGCCGCCGCCCCGGACGCGGAGCTGCGAAAGATCTGCGCCGGGCTGGGTCTGGCGTTCGAGCCCGCCATGCTGGATTTCCAAGCCCACCAGCACCACATCACCAACGGCAACAACATGCGCTTCACGGCAGGCGCCACCATTGCCCCTGATACCCAGTGGCAGAACGGCCTGTCGAGTCGCGAGCTGTGGGAATTCGAACGCCTGGCCGGGAGCCTGAACCGCTGGCTTGGACACACCTGAACAAAGCCCATGGACAAAAAACTTTCGGTAGCGCACGCGCGTTTTCCGTGGCTGGGCGGACGACGGGCGACCGTGCGTGACTGGCGCCGTTTCGGTCACAAAGTGCGAATGCGCGGCTGCGACCTGCTGCGGGAATTGCCGGCATTTTGCAACGCCGTGCTGATCTCGGGCTGCCAGCGCTCCGGCGGTACCATCCTGGCGCGCATCATCAGCAGCAGTGAAGGCATGGTGCGGTTTGCCGCCGGTGAGGATGAGGAACTGGCAGCGGCCGAGATCCTCGCCGGCGTGCGCCCCACTACCGCCCCAGGGCGGTATTGCTTCCAGACCACCTACCTCAATGAATGCTACGGCGAATACCTGCACTACGCCGGCGGCTATCGCCTGATCTGGCTGGTACGCAATCCGTACTCGGTGGTGTACTCCATGCTCCGCAACTGGAGTCGTTTCGCACTCGACGAACTGTTCGCTGCCTGTGGCGCACCGCTGCTGGATCCGAAACCTCGGGCGCGCTATCGGCGGTTCGGTGGCATCGCGGTTTCGCGGCTCGACAAGGCGTGCCTTTCCTACGTAGGCAAGCAGCGTCAGGTGATCGAACTGGCGCCGCGGCTCGGCGACGCCCTGCATGTGATTGACTACGACGCACTGGTGGGTGCACCGGACCGAACGCTGACGGAGATCTACGATTTCATTGGGCTGAATTACCGATCGTCCTATGCCGATGCGCTCAGTCGACGCAGCCTCGCCAAGGCCGCTGCGCTTTCTCCGGCAGTGCGCGCCCGCGTCGAACAGCTCTGCATGCCGGCGTACAGCGAGACGACGGCATTGGCACGGCAGGCTGGCACTGAACGAACCGGGCAGCGGCGGGCGGCGGGATGACCAACGCCCCACACAACGATCACACGCCGCATTATTTGTTCATGGCATCCGATAAATTTCCGCCCTTCCGTGTGGACGTGGCGGTGCTGTTCGGCAAGGAGATGAGCGGACGCGGCCATCGCATCGACTGGCTGCTGCAATCGGAGCACCCCCAGGCCAGCCGCCGGCGCCTGCCCTGGGCGAACGGCACGGCGGTGGTCGGCCCCTCCGCACGCGGTCATGGGGTGTTCGCCAAGGCGCTGCGTCACATGCAGGGCGGCTTGCTGGGCCTGCACGCCTTCCGCATGGCAAGACAGGGCGCCTATCAGTTCATACAGGTCAAGGACCAGTTCGTCGGCGGTATCCTCGGCCTCGTGGCGGCGCGCCTGTATGGCAAGGCGTTCGTCTATTGGTTGTCCTATCCGTTTCCGGAGTCACAGATCTTCCGCGCCCGCACCGGAGCGACCCGCTATCCGCGGTGGTATTTGTTGCGTGGCACGGTGTTCAAATGGCTGCTCTATCGCGTCATCCTGCCCCGCGCCGATCTCGTCTTCGTGCAAAGCGAGCAAATGCGCAAGGACGTGGCGGCGGAGGGCATCCCGGCCGCGCGGATTGTCGCGGTGCCCATGGGTGTCGCCCCCGAGGTGCTGGAGCGTGCGGCCGGATTGCGACCACCGCAGGACCTGCGGCCCGGGCCGAAGCTCCTTTATCTCGGCACCATGCTGCGGGTGCGGCGCATCGATTTCGTCATTCGCGTGTTCGCGCGCGTCGTCCATGCCGTGCCGGACGCGGTGTTGTACATGGTCGGCGGCAGCGATGACGCGGAAGACATGGCCCAGCTGCACCGGGAAGCGGAACGCCTGGGCGTGCACCACCGGGTGGTGTTCACGGGCAACCTGCCCCAGGCGGAGGTATTCCGCTACGTGTGCGGGGCGGATGTCTGCCTGTCGCCGTTTTTTCCCACACCCATCCTTAATTCCACGTCGCCGACGAAACTCATCGAGTACTTGGCCCACGGCAAGCCGGTGGTGGCCAATGACCATCCCGAACAGCGCCAGGTCATCGCCGAAAGCGGCGGCGGGCTGTGCGTACCCTACGACGAGGAGGCGTTCGCACAGGCGGCGATCACGCTGCTGCGTGACCCGCAGCGGTCCCGCGTGATGGGCGAGCAGGGGCGGCGCTATGTCATGGAGCATCGCAGTTATCCGACCATCGCCGCGCGCGTGGACGAACAGTATCGTCGCCTGCTTGCCGGGCGGCGGGCATAGAGAGACAGAAGACAGAATCAAACGCAGAGACGCAAAGACGCAGAGGGCGCAGAGAGGACTGAGGTAAAGGTGCCCGTTGATTTGATGGTTCTCTTCTGCCGAACTGCGTTCCGCATCACCGTCTATCAGGAACTTGAATCCATGCAGGCCAACGCCATTCGCAGCCTTGAGGGCACGGACTCCGGAGTAGTGGTGCAAAGCCGCGCTACGAAACCACGCCGGCGTCGCCTGTGCGTCATCATCCCGACCCATTGGAGCGCCCTGATGGGCGGTGCCCAATACCAGGCCAAGGTGCTCATCGACAGGCTGTTGCAGGACGGTGACTATGCCATCGACTACCTGGCGCGCCGGGTGGACGAGCATCATCGCCCCGCGGGTTACCGCATCATCCGCATCGGTGATACGCAGGGTCTGCACCGCCATTCCATGCTGTTCGATGCGCGCAAGTTGCTTCGCATCCTGCATGCGATTCGCCCGGATGTGATCTACCAGCAGGTGGGTTGCGTCTACACGGGCGTCGCGGCGCACTATGCAAAGCATGCCCATTGCAACCTGGTGTGGCAGATCGCCAGCGACATCGACGTCACACCATGGCACGGACGCCGGCGCCTGGACATGCCGTTGCGCTACCTGGAAAAACGCATCCTCGAATACGGCATCCGCTACAGCACCCACATCGTCGCCCAGACGGAACAGCAAAGGGCGCTGCTGCTGCACCATTACGGTCGTGAACCCGACGCCCTGGTGCGCAATTTTCATCCGCTGCCCACGGAGCCGCTGGCCAAGACGGCGCCCGTGAAGATCCTCTGGGTGGCCAACATCAAAAAGGTGAAACAGCCGGAAATTTTCATCCGTCTGGCGCGGGAACTGGGCGGCACCGGGGCGCAATTCGTCATGATCGGGGCTCCCGCGGAGACGCGGGAGTGGCAAGCGAGCCTTGAGACGCAAATGGCGCTGGCCCCCCAGCTGAGCTATTTGGGCGCGCAGCCGCAGGAGGAGGTCAACCGTCTGCTCGCCGAGGCGCACCTGCTGGTGAACACCAGCGAATACGAAGGCTTCTCCAATACCTTCATTCAGGCCTGGATGCGGCAGGTGCCGGTGGTGAGTCTGAACGTCAATCCCGACGGCGTGTTCGATGGTGAGCGTATGGGCCTTTGCGCCCACGGCGACTACCCGACGCTGCGCGACGGTATCGCCCGGCTGATCGCGGAACCACAGCGTCTGCGGGCCATCGCACGCAGAGCCCAGACCCAGGCCATCGCGGATTACTCCGAACGCAACATGCAGCCGTTGCTCAGGCTCATCGCCGCAGGCGGCACGCGCCGCGCGCTGCCGCGTTAGCGAGCCCGAGACCATGGAGCGGATCCCGTATGTGCTGTTTATCGGTATCTTCTTCCTGGATTTCCTGGCGATTCGCCTCGGCGTATTGCCGCGCCTCGTCACCTGGCTGCCGGACCTGTTCGCCGGCGCCGTGGCGCTCGTGGCCCTGTTGTGCATCGGCTACACCAAGACGCTGCGCATCGCGCCGAAATACCTTGTCCTGTTCGCACTGGTCTGCCTGTGCGTGGCCGCGTCCGCGATTATGAATGGCATGTCCGCGGGCACGGTCCTGGCGGGGATACGCAACTACTTCAAGTACACGCCGTTTTTCATTCTGCCCTTGGTCTGGCGTTATACCGACGAGCAGTTCCGTCGTCAGCTCGTCTTCCTGCTGGGCCTGGCGGTGCTGCAAGTGCCGCTCGCCCTGGTGCAGCGTTTCGTCCAGCACAAGCACGTGGACTTCGTCACCGGCTCTCTTAACATCTCCTCCATACTCTCGATGTTCCTTATCGCCACCATTGTGGTACTGCTGGCCTTCAAGTTGCGTGGTCGGCTGTCCTGGGGCCGCTTCCTCGCGCTCGCGGCCCTGCTGTTCATCCCGACCACCATCAACGACACCAAAGGCGCCATGCTGATGCTGCCGCTGGCCATTGCCATCGTGGTGGCAGTGTCGGCCGCGGATTGGCGCAAGCGCGTCATGTACCTGGCGCTGGCCGGGAGCGGCTCGACCTTCGTACTGCTCACCGCCGTCGTGCTCTACGATGCCACGACACTCGCCCCCGGCGAGCAGGGACTCGCCCGTTTCCTCACGGATCGACAGGCCGTGTCGTCCTATCTATACAGCGGCACCGCGGACGAGGTCGACCCAGGCACGGTCCTGGATCATGAGGACACCACAGGCATCGTGCGTTCTCCGCGTCCGGAGCTGAATCCAGACGATGACCGGGTGTCCCGCTTCGACGGCATCAGTCTGGCCTATCGTGCGCTGCGTGAGGACCCTCTGCAGCTGGTATTCGGTCTCGGCGCTGGCAACGTGTCGCGTTTTACGGTGCGAGGATTTTCCGGCGAGTACGACTACCTTGAGGCATTTCGTGCCAAGCGCACCGCACTCGACATGTTCCTCTGGGAGTGCGGGCTGCTCGGCACGGCGTTGTTCTTGCTGTTCTTCGTGTTCGTCTTTCACGATGCGCGCCGCCACGCACAGACCGCCGGCACGACGCTCTCCGGCATATTCGCACTCGGTTGGACGGGGGTCGTAGCCATCATCGTATTCTCACTCGTCTACAAGAACTTCATGGTCTTCGACGTGCTCGGATTTCTGTTCTGGTACGGCTCCG
>Ga0265293_10005284_pt1 | contig 21762 bp, 17 predicted proteins | sample Munlanlewell138R_FD_192505 | JGI IMG/M metagenome (GOLD analysis project Ga0265293, IMG submission 192505) | Leachate microbial communities from a municipal landfill in Southern Ontario, Canada - Leachate well 138R | ecosystem: Engineered > Solid waste > Landfill > Unclassified | place: Canada... | reverse complement strand
GCTCTGTGCTACGTTTTTCAACATTCGCAGTATAACCTACGATTTTGCGATCGGAGTTGGTCGCTCCATACTGACTACACCGGATATTTCACGGTATGAAAAACCCACCCGGGCGCAGTTCGATGCGAGGGAGAAAACAGGTGCGCACGACGTTGCGCAGGTTAACCCCTTGAAATTATTACACATTATTTTACGTTTTTGAAACCCGGCCAAAAATTGTCCCGTCGCGAGACAGATATTGTCCCGTTTTGAACGGCGAAAAAATGGGGCGATCAGAGTGATTACGGACGGCGAAGGGCGGGACAGAGGGCGGTTCGCGAACCGCCCGTACACATGGTCCGCCCGCACACATTGTCGGTGTCGGGACAAAGAAACCAAGGTGGGAAAATGAGCGACACGCGGACATCGTTTAACGGCTCATGATGCGGACAAGATGGACTGTCCGTGACAAGCACAATCATTGTTGCACCATGAAACCCTTCCGTTAGAATTGCGATATGCGACATCATCACCGATTGCAGATCGGCGACACGCTGGAAAACAAATACCAAATTCTGGCGTTGCTCGGCGAAGGGGGCATGGGCGTTGTCTATCAATGCCTGCACGTCGACCTAAACAAAGTCGTAGCAGTAAAGGTGTTGCTGCCCTTCGATCCCGGCGACACCACCATCCTCGATCGCTTCAAAACCGAGGCCCGCTCCTCGGCCAGCATCAAGCACGCCAACGTCGTCGACGTCTTCGACTACGGCATCACCCCCGACGGCCGTCCCTTCTTCGTCATGGAGTACCTGGAGGGCGAATCCCTGGCCGCGGTGTTGGACCGCGAGGGCCGCATGCGCGAGCGCGACATCGTCGACATCATCGATCAAGTGCTCACGGGCCTGAACGCCGCCCACAAGCGCAACATCATCCACCGCGACCTCAAGCCTGAAAACGTCTTCTTGACCCGCAACGACGAAGGGCAGCGCGAGGTGAAAATCCTCGACTTCGGCATCGCGAAAATTAGCGGCGTCGTGGGGGCGAGCCGCATGGTCAGCGCCGCCCACCGCCCCAACCACCGGGAGACACCGCCGCGGCGGCTGCAAACCGAAGAGGGCGTCGTCATGGGCACGCCGGGCTACATGGCCCCAGAGACCCTAGACGGCCGGGGCAAAATCGACACCCGCGCCGACCTCTACGCCGTGGGCGTCATCCTGTACGAGATGCTCACCGGGCGCTTCCCCTTCAGCGGCCAAGACCCCATCCAAATCATGCGGGAGACCGCCCATCGCCCGGTGCCGATGCTGCGGGCCATCAACCCGAAAATTAGCGAGCCCATGGAGCAGCTCTGCCTCATCGCGCTGGCGAAAGACCCCCGGGACCGCTTTCAAAACACCCAGGAGTTCATCGCCTATCTCTCGGCAGCGGCCGTGGGGCGCTTTCCCCGCAATGCGCGCGAATGCCGCACCGAAGTGGGCATGCCCTCGGTCATCCCCCTGTCGCCCGTCGCCAAAAAGAAATACAAAAAGGCGCCCAAAAAACGCGACGAATTCGAGCTCGACTTTGGCGATACGCCGCCGCATCGCCGGGGCACCTTGCTGCGCGACCGCCACGCCCTCGACGTCTCTGACTCCGATTACGTCATCGGCCCCGAAGGCCAACGCGCCCGCCGCAAAGCCCAAGCCGCCAAGCCCTACATCGGCCGCGCGCGCACCCGCTTTCCCCTGCTGGTGGTCCCCTGGGGCAAGGTGCTCTTCATCCTCGCCCTGGGCGGCGCCTGCTACTACTACTTCGTTTACCAGAGCCCCTTTCGCGACACCCACAGCGTCACCGGGCGCAACATCCCCGGCGCCCTGCGCACCACCGCCACGCTGCACAACACCGCCAACGCCCAAGGCGACGCCGAAGACGAGCGCTTCAGCATCTGGCTCAAACTCTCTCCCTCGGACGCCACCGTGCTGGTGGACGGCGACATTCACACCTCGCGCCCCTTGCGCCTCTCCAAGAGCAATAGGCCCGTGCGCATTGAGATCGTCCGCGCCGGTTACAGCCGACACGTAACGACGGTCATCCCCAACCGCGAGCAAACCCTCACCGTGCAGTTGCAGCGCAACACCGCACCCAACCCCCACGAGAACCCGTAAACGCCCATGATTGCACTTCCCCCGGACACCCCCGATACGATCGCCCAACTGGCCCAGCGCGCCGCCGCGCACATCCAACAGCGCTTCGGCCTGACCCCCGACATCACCGACGACACCCTGCCCCTGCTCGACGCCTTCACCGAAGCGGTGGTCTGCGAGGAGAACCGCGGCGAGGTACCGGAGCCCGGCCACGTGGTGCGCCACAACATGGTCGAGCTCTTCGCGCCCTCCTTTGGGGCCCTGTTCGGCATCACCCTGGCGAGCACCTTCGGCGCCGACTGGCGCGGCCCCTCTGCCGAGCCCGCCAAGTGGCGTCTGGAGTTTCGCGATTTCTTCTTGCGGATCAACCCGGCGGGACTGGCGGCCCACGCCATTGTGCGCGCGCCCCTACCCGAATGGCCCGGCACCTTGCAAACCGCCCCGTCGCTCACCGAGCACCTCGAAGAGCGTCTGCGCCTGGCCCCCGGCGTCCCCGAAGACCAGTTTTTCTCCCTGGAGACCGCCTGGGAGAGCATCCAAATCGCCGCGGACTACCTGCGCGAACGCGCGAAGAAAGACGGCGCCATCGAGTGCTCAGAGGCGGCCTACGCCACCATCTTGGGCCAATAAACGCGCCACAAAACGCGATCGACGAGTGTTGAGAATGGGCGGGCGCGTTAGCGTGTGACGGGGGTCAGCAGCGTCCAGGGGAAGCCGCCACAACCGCTGTCGGCGAGATCGCTGCGGTCGGCGGTGTCGTTGGCTTGGGCGTCGTCAAGGCTGGCGGCGGCGTATTCGATTTGGCAGTAGTACAGCGCGCGCTCCTGCACGGTCCAGTCGTAGCGGGAGAAGGTGCCGTCGCCGTTGTCGGCGAGAAAGAATTCGTCGTCGATGTGCCAGGCAACGATTTCGCTCGACGCCTCAAAGGGATCGTCGCCCTCGTCGAAAGGCGGGTACACCACCGTGACCGCGTCTTCGGTGAAGGCGTAGGTGCTGTCCCACTCGTCGCTGTAGGTGCCGAGAATGGCCGCCGCGCCGTCGTCGTTGTTGTTTTTGTCGTCGTCGCTGTCGTCGCACGCCGTTGTCGCAAAGCCCAGCAGCGCCGCTGCCAACACGACCATCCACCACTTGTTTGTCTTCATCTCGAACTCCTTGAACGAAGGTCCCCGACTCCATTTGCGCCCAGGGCGCGGGGTGCACGGCGAATTGTGCGCGCACAACGGGGAAACCTTCGTCGTATGCCATGCCACCCGCAGGCCCAAGGTGTGCCGGACCGGTCTCCTGGCTTCCGGATCTCCCTAGTGGCGCTGCCTTCCCAAAACAACGTGGTTTCAGTGGCGAGTTAGCGCTTTCGTTCCCGGTTACAGTGGCGGGGGCCGCGTCGGAATTTCACCGACTTCCCAACGGGCGCACCATTGCGCCCTTCGTCTGGCATCTGTGCATTGAAAAAGAACATTGCGAAACGCAATGGCCGTGTCTGCCACGAAAGCGCGCGGCGCGTCAATGGGAATTGCCAGCGGTGAATGGTCGGGGAAGCCTGCGGGGAAGCGCGTCAGATCAGGGACAGTTGCGCGGCGCTCCTGCGGGCCTTTATCTCGGCGTTGATGTGGGTCACGGCGTCTGCGGGCACGTCGGACAAGAAGGGGGACGGCCCGCCGGGCAGGGCCTCGCCAAAGAGGATGCGCTTGGCGGCCCAGCTCAAGATGCACAGTGTGCGCGCCCGGGTAATCGCCACGTACAACAGGCGCCGCTCCTCGTCGGTGTCGCTCTGCAGTCCTCCGGCGGACAAGGGCACGATGCCCGGCTCCACACCGGCGACAAAGACCGCGCCGAACTCGCGTCCCTTGGCGGCGTGCATCGTCATGAGGGCCACTTTTTGCGCCCGCGGATCAAATGGCTCGCCCTCCCCCACCGGCAACACGGGGATGCCGCCGTTGTGCAGCGCCTCGGCGATCTCGGTGCGCTGGGCCCGGGTGCGCACCAGGATGGCGATGTCGCCGAAGCCGAAGTCGCCCGCCTCTTCGCCGCGCCCCAGTGATTCAGATTGGAGGGACGTGCCGCCCACGAGCTGCTCGATGCGCCGCGAGATTTGCACGGCCTCGCTGGCCGCCGAGGGACAGGACATGAGCTCGACCTTTACGCCGTGGCGCTGCGTGCGGTAGGCCCCCGCCGGTGCGAGGATGCCCTGGGCCGCGCGCACCATGCGGTCGGTGAGGCGGTAGGTGGTGCCCAAGGAGATGGTGCGGGCGTCGGGATAGGCCGCGGCGAAGCGCGTGAAGTGTCCGGGGCGGGCGCCGCGAAACCCGTAGATGGCTTGGTCCGGATCGCCGATGGCCATGAGGGTGCGGCCGTTGTCGGTGATGCGCTGCACCAGCGAGGCCTGCACGTCGTTGACGTCCTGGTACTCGTCGACGCTGATGGACTGGTAACGCTGGGCGATAAACGCGGCGAGGCCGGGGGTGTCCGTCACCAACTGGTGGGCGCGCCACACCAGGTCGTCGATGTCCATGCGGTGCTGCGCGTGCAGGGCCTGTTCGTATCGCACAAAGAGCGCCTGTCCCGTCGGGTCGTCGGCGAAGAACGCCTCCGGGTCGACGGTTTGTTTGGCCAGGCTGATGCGCGCCAGGGCGTCCTTGGGGACATCGCCGGACGGGAACAGCGCCGCGAAAAGCGCCGTGCGCTCGACATCATCTAAAAGGGTGGGCAGGGGCGCCGGGGCAAACTCTTTGAGGATCATCGCGCCAAAGCCGTGAAACGTAGTGACCTGGGGAAAGGCGGGCAGGTTGGCGGGCAGCAGTGTTTGCAAGCGCGCGTCGAGCTCGAGCACCGCCTGGCGTGTGAAGGCGATGGCCAACATGCGGTCGGGTTGCGCGGTGCCGGTTTGAATTTGGTGGGCCATGCGCGCGGTCAGGGTGCGCGTCTTTCCGGTGCCGGGACCGGCCACCACCAGCAGGGGTCCGCGCAGGTGCGTGGCGGTGCGGTGTTGGTCTGGGTCGAGGCCAAAGAGCGGCTCGTGCACCACGGCGCTCAACACGCCCTGTCGCTCTTCGCGGGCCAAGGCGGCGGCGTTGGCAAAGGCAAAGAGATCGCCCTGGGGCGCCGATTGTTTTCGCCCGGATGGCGCCGGGGTGTTCGCTGGCGCGGAGGCCGTTGTCGCGGAGGCTGCGGATTGTGTTCGGGCGCGCACCGGAGATGTGCGGGGCGGCGACATGGCGAAGAAGGCCATTTGTCCCAAGAGGTCGTCGCGCTCTGCGGGATCGAAGATGCGCACCGTGCCGTAGGTGCCGTCAAAGCCCCCGTCCAGGTGAATCTCGCCGGTGCGGACGCGGCGGACGGCTTCGGCCAGGGCGCTCCCCCCTTCGGCGGCGATGTCCTCCAGCGGGGCGTGGCGCAAGATAAAGAGCTCGGCCCCGAGCTGGGCGCGCAGCCGGTGTTCGCTGATCGCGGCCTTTTGCGCCCCCGGGGTGACCCCCAGCACCTCCGCCACCACCTCGCGCAGCGGGACGAGATTTTCGAAGGGCGCAGCGTGGGCAGGGCGAAAGCCCACCGGTCGATCCGCCAGGTCGTCGATGCGACCCGCCACCCCCATGGTGACGGGCTTCCCGCAAACCGGACACAGGCCGCCACAGGCGCGGGTCTCCTCTGGCGACAGACGGACGTCGCAAGCGCGGTGCCCGTCCAGGTGGTACTTGCCCTCCTCGGGGTAGAACTCCAGGGTGCCCCGGTAGCCCTCGCGGGTCTTGAGGGCGTGGCGCAGGGCCCCAAACGACGGGTCGATGTCGAGCAGCGTGGCCTCCCGGGCGAGACGCGCGGCGGAGTGGGCGTCGGAGTTGGACACCAGGGTCAGGCCGTCTAAGGCGCTCAGCCGCCAGTTCATGGGCGGGTCCGACGAGAGGCCGGTCTCCACGGCGAAGATGTGGTCCGACAGATCCAAGAAGCAGTCCTGCCAGCGGTCGAAGCCCGACTTGGCGCCGAGCATGGAGAACCAGGGCGTCCAGATGTGCGCGGGGATCAGGAAGGCCTCCTCATGGGTCTCGAGGGTGATCTCCAGCAGGTCGCGGGCGGACAACCCGAGGATGGGGCGGCCGTCGGAGGCGATGTTGCCGATGGTGGCGAGGCGCTTCGAGAGGGACTCGGCGGCGTCGATGGATGGCACGTAGACGAGGTTGTGGTTTTTGCGCACCGCGTCGGCCTGCTTGTAGATGTTGCTGATTTCGACTTGCAGCACAAAGCGCACGTCCGCGTGCAGGCACTTGGGCAGACCGGCTTCGGCGGCCTCTCGCAGCGCGGGTTTGAGGCGAAACAGGCCGTCTTCGGCGGGGGCGAGCTGCGCGGTGATTTCGGCGAGCCATTTCGGGTGGGTGAAGTCGCCGGTGCCCAGCAGGTCGATCCCCTTCTCGAGGGCAGCGCGGTGCAGGGCGACAAAGTCCAAGGAGCGGCTCGTCGCGCGGGAAAAGCGGGAGTGTACATGGAGGTCAGCCACGAGCTTCATGGGGCCATGTTAAAAGAACCGGGCCGGGTTGCAACGCCAAACCGCGGGCGCAAATCCGGTGGTGAAGAGAGGGCGCGAGGGGGGAGTCAGGGGATGGGCTTGCCCTCGTCGTCGACCAGGTCGCCGTCTTCGAGCACGAGTTCGATGTCGCCGCGCATCAGGCGAAAGTCGACGCGGCGGTTGCGGGCCAGGGCGTGTTCGCTGCTACCGGGCTCCAGCGGCAACTCCTCGCCAAAGGAGACGACGTTGAGGCGCGACGCCGACACCCCCAGGTCGGTGAGGTACTTGACCACCGTGCGGGAGCGCCGCTCGCCCAGGGACATGTTGTACTCGCCGGTGCCGCGGTTGTCGGTGTGGCCGTCGACGTACAGGCTCACCTCGGGGTAGTCTTGGAGCTGCGCCGCCGCATCGGTGAGGGCGGTCTTGGCGTCGTCGGTGAGGGTGGCGCCGTCCAGGGCGAAGTGCACGCGCTTCAACGTGAGCAACAGGTCGCGCATGTCGCCGGTGGCGTACTCCTTGCCGTCCCCGGCGCTGCGCCCTCCCAAGGACGCGTCGTCGCCGCCGCTGCCCGCGCCATCGCCAGCCCCCTGACCGTCGTATCCGTCGGTTTGGGCCAGCGCGGTGGCCGAGCCCTGGGCATTTTTGTTACAGCCAGCCGCCAGCAACAGCGCGCCGACCATCCCGATTGTCCATACTGTTCTCATCATGATGAACACCCTTCCGTTGTTTGGTTGCGTGGTTTCCGTGGAAACACCCCGGTTTTACTGCAGCAACGCGCGCGGACCAAAAAAAGTTCCTATCCGACCCGATCGCCACCCATCCGGTGTGTTTTTACGTGATGTCGCGCCGCCACCGCGCGGGGACACCGGCCACCACCTGGCGCGGCATGACATCGCGCGTGACCACGCTGCCCGCTCCTACCAGGCTCTGGGCGCCCACGGACAAATCGCCCAGCACCGTGGCGTTGGCCCCGATGTACGCAGTTGTTTCCACTGTGACGCGGCCGGTGAGCTGCGCCCCGGCGGCGACGATGCAGTGGTCTCCCACGCGGCAGTCGTGTCCGATGAGGGCGCGCGACAAGACGAGGGCGTGGTCGCCGATGACCGCGCGGGCGTGCACCACCGCCTGGGGAAAGACGACGACACCGCGCCCCAGCACAGCCCGTGACGACACGTAGGCCGACGGGTGAACCAAGGTGACAAAGCGTTTGGCGGACAGCGCCAACCGGGCGGGGATGTCGCCGCGCTGGGCATAGGTACTGGGGCTGCCGGTGCCGTTGACGAACAGTGCGTCGGCGCCGAGGGACCCAACATCGGCCTCGCGCCACACCGGCAGGGACTCCAAGGTTTTCGGGGCGTCATCGTGCACCGCCACAAAGCCGATGCAGGGCGGTCCCAGGCCCGCGCGGTATCGGTCGTCGGCGATCTCGAGGATGTCGATGCAGGTGCCGCCGGTGCCGATGATGAAGATGCCCGCTGTCATGCGCGACCGCCGCCTTTACGGCAACGGGATGCAGCCCTGCCAACGCGCGAGGCGCAGGTGTTGTTGTCCGTCGTCGGCGGCGTGCACCAAGGCCACGAGCAGGTGGCGCTCTCCCAGGGCGCGCGCGGCGACGTGCTGCAGTTCGGGGCCCGCGTCTTTGGGATCGCGGCGCGTCTCGGCCATGCGCGTGGCGGCCACGGGAGCGTCGACCGGGACGAGGGGCGCGCGGAACTGCCAAAACTCCAGCGTCATTAAGACCGCCGCCAACGAGGATGCGTCCTTGATGTGCAGCAGGTAGTGCATGCCGGAAGATGAAGCGACGGCCAACCCCCGCGGCGCCCGGATAGAGGCCGGCACCACGTCTTCAAGAGCGCCGTCCAGGTGGCGGACAATGGCCGTGCTCGCGGTGTTGAGATTGATGGTGCGCTGTTCGCGCCAGATGACGGTGGGCGCATCCGCACCGCTGGTTTCGCCGTTCCAGATGAGCTGCGGCCACGCGGCGTCGCGCACCAGGCCCGGCACCTCCTGCGTGTCGGAGATGTCGGCGGGGTATCCCGACAGCGCGGTCCAGCCCGCGGCGTCTTCGAGGTGCGTCGCGCGGATGCGTTTGTTCGCTGCAGGGCCAGCGGTCCAGGCCACGTGCACCTGGGGACTGACCGCGTCGGGAACCACCGCCAACGCCACGGCATCGGTGATTCCGGTGCCCGCATCGAGGACCACCGGGGCCGCGGCCAGGGCGTCGGTCAGCGCGATCTCATAAGCGTTCGCAGCGTGCAACACGCCAAAGGCCAGCACCCAGCGCGGCGTGGCTTCGGTGTGCAGTGCGGCGAGGGCGGGCGACACCACGGCGGTGGCATCGGCGCGCACGTCGACGGTGTGGGCGTCGGCCAAGGACAGCGCGGTACCGCTCGGCACCAAGGCCGCCACATTGAGCGCGGGCGGGGACTGGTTCGGGCGCGTGCCCCAGGCCACCACAAAGACGCCGTCCACGTTGGCGAGGGCCACCCCGGGTTCGGACACTCCCTTGGCGGTGCCCGCGGCGGTGTTGAGCTGCAAGGGCGATCCCACCGGTGCGAACTCGGCGGTGAAGACGCGCGCCCAGGTTTTTCGCTCGGCCCCGGCACCGCTCTGCCAAGCCACCGCGACGTGCGTGTCGCTGTGGGCCACCACGACGCCGTGCAGTTGTGCCGCTTCAGCCACGTCGACGAACACCTCGTCGAAGACCACATCGATGAAGCCGTCGCAATTGTTGTCTTTGCCGCTGCACACCTCTTGGGCACCGGGGAAGACCGCCGCGTCCTCGTCGTCGCAGTCGTCGCCGCCGCAGCTCGCGTCGAGAAAACCGTCGTCGTCATCGTCGGCACCGGCCATCCAGTGTTCGTAGCACTCCCCGTCTTCGGGATCGCAGGTGGCGTCGCGGCAGATGCCCTCGGGCTTGTCGCATAAGCGCTCGTGGCCCTCGTAACAACCGGTCTTCACATCGCAGTAGGCGCCGGTGATGCAGAGCAGCTCGGGGCGCTCGCACGCGCTGTGATTCGGCGTGTGGTGGCACAGGCCCTGCACGCAGGCGTCGATGGTGCAGTCGATGCCGTCGTCGCAGGCGCTGTCGGAGGCACACTGGGCGCCGCTGTCCACGCAGCCGCGCAGCCGATCGCAGCGCTCCAGGGGCGCGCACACATTGTTGTCTGGCAGGTGGCGGCACCGGCCCTTTTCGTCGCAGGTGTCCTCGGTGCAGGCGATGCCGTCGTCGCAGTCGGCGTGGGTCTCGCACTCCGGCCCCGTGTCCACCGGGGGAGATTTTTTGTCGAGCTCGTCGGGGTTGAGGATGAGCGAGCAGGCCCCCAGCCCAAGGGCCACCAGGGACGCGGCGAACAACCCGGAGAACAGCGCATTGGCGATGGTGGTGACGCGCCGCATCAGAAGCTCCCCTGCAGGGCAGCGCCCGTTACGCGAAGGGCCACGGGTGCGTCTTGGGGTTTGTGCTCGCGGCGCAGATCGACGAGCCACCAAATGAGCCCGCCCACCGCCACCGCCGCGCCGGTGAAGATGAGCACATCCGTGGCCAGGGCCAAGTTGCGCACTTTGTCGGCCTTGCGCGCCGAGCAGTCCGGGGCGCAGATTTGCTCGTAGGTGTGCTGGCGTTTGAGGGCGGCAGAGCCGGTGACTGTGCCCGACAGCGCCAACAGGGCACCGCTGCCCATGAGGACGCCCTGGGCCACGCGGCGTTTTTGGCGGCGTTGGTATTCGGAGGGCGCCGCGACGATTGGGGCCGCCTGGGAGCGCGGTTCTTCGACGATGGGACCGGGAGAGGGCTCCGGGGTACCGGCGTCGGTACCGGCATCGGCACCGGCATCTGCATCGGCATCTGCGTCCGCATCGGCATCGGCGTCGGGACTTTGCAGGCGCGCGACAGTGGCGCGCACGGCGTCGGCATCCGCAGCGTCGGGGTTTTCGTCGAGGTAGAGTTCGTAGAACGCGATGGCTTTGTTGGTGTCGCCGAGCTTCTCGCTGCACAGGGCGAGGTTGTACAAAATGTCGTGTTTGCCCGAGAGGTTGTAGGCCTCGGTGAAGAGCTCCAGGGCCACGGCGTAGTCACCGTCTTGGTAGGCGATGCGCCCCTGGGCAAAGGACTCGGCGGCGGCGGCCATCACATCGCTGTCGTCGCTGTGTACGGTGGGCACAAACAGCGTCGCGGCGAAGCAAAACAGTACAGGGACAAACATTCGGCGCATGACACTCCTTAAGACTGGCCGAAGATTCAGCGGACGGGCTGAAGGTTCAGCACAATGCGGTATGCATTCATCGTAGGCACAGAATCTCCGGCTTTCAACCAGCGGTTGCATTTCCCGCAGGGGATTTTCACCGACCGCAGACCCACTGCAGCGCTCACGGATAGGGCTGCAACGAACCCTTGTACTGCGTGCAGAGTTGCGACGCGGCCGCATCGTCCATCAGGGGCGGGTAAAACACCACCATGACCTCTTTGCCCTGGGTGTTGGCCACCACCCCGCTCAGGGGATCCGCATTGTAACAGGCTTTCAAGGCGCCCGCCGCGGGGCACTCCAGCGTGCTGTACACACCGTTCGCCCCCACGCAGGCATCGCGGGCTCCCTGGGCCGTGTGCTGGACGCCGCTGTAATTGACGCAAATGCCCTGGGCGGCAATGGTGTCGCAGGAGCCAGCAAACGGCCCCGTCGTCGGCGGCGGCAGGTCATCTCCATCGCTGATTTGATCCCAAATGGTGGGCACGCGGTGCACCGTTCCGCGGGCATCGACCCAGGCGGGGTTGTCTTGTGCGCGGCGCGCCAATTCGCCGAGGCATTGCTGTGCGCTGTCCCCGACATCCGCCGTGGTTGGCATCGCGATGATGTCGCACGCCTCGCTGCCCGCATACAGCCCCAACGCCTCCGAAAACAGCCCCAGCATCACGTCGCTGCTCGTCGTCGCATCGTCGCCGTTGAGCAGGAGCGCCAGGGCATCGGTCGCCGCCAGGGCACAGCCGCTGCCCGCAAACATCAGCCAAATGCCACCGGTGGCCACCGCGCCGCCAATTTTTGCCGCACAAACGCCCAGGCGCAGCGTGGCCCAGCCGCCCTTGAGCACCGTGGCCCAGCTCTGGCCAAACAGCGCCGGGGCCGCGCCGGACGACCACGCGCCAGACGACAGCTCGGGACGCGGCATGTCGGTGTAAGTTTGGGGCGTCGATAAATCGCCGTTCGCGTACACGTTGAAGTCCACGGTTGTGTCGGTCCAGCGCGTAAACAGCACGGTGGTATTCTCATCGCCCACCATGTAGGGCGCGCCCGCAGGCCAATCGACGAGCCCCCGAGGCGGCGGCATCACCCACAGCAATTGATTGCCCGCCCCGCGGTACATCATGAGGGTCAAATCGCCGGCCCCATCGACAAAGGCGGTGACCGCGTGACCATCCCCGTCGGCGACGACGACACCGGCGAGCCCGCCCGAGGTGTGGGTGAACTCCGAGGCGTAATAGCGCTGCCCCGTGTCTTGGGCAGAGCAAGCGCCGAGGGACAGCCACAGCACGCCCAGCCAGGCGAGATGGCGCCATTGTCGTAAAGATTTTGTGCGACGCATTGCGTTACCTCCTCGCAGCGGTCCGGCGCCGTTCTAGCGCGTAAACGATCTGTATAGTGTTACATTTTAAACATATTTTTACCGCACATAAGACAAACGACGCACACCCCGGACATTTTTCGCGCACCTAGCACGCAATAGTTTGCGCTTGACCGTTTGTGGGGGCTGCCCTAGTATCCCGCGGCTTCTGGCCCTTGCACGCATTGAGAGCGAGGCCAAAACGAGGCCAAGGAGGAACTAATGGGTTCACTGAGCAAAACCACTGAGACCAAACGCGCCCGCAAAGTCGTCACCGGCGGCAAGGCCCGCAAGCGCGCCACCCGCGAAGGCACCACCCCGCGTTTTCCCGTGCACCAAGACGCCGAAACCGATTGCGTGCTGCCCCAACCGCCCGGCTCTTCGCCCGCCGAAAAATACTGACCACCGGCACCTGATGGGGCCAAAAACCCCATGCGGCAACAGCGGTTCTCCTGTATGATGTGCGCTGTTTTCTCAGCGTAGGAGGGAGGTCCTGCGGTATGCCCGTCTTGACTTGGCTGTCGGCAAATACGCGCCGCAGCGTCTACCGCATCGTTAAGTCCATCACCACCATTGGCGCCTCTGTGGGCAACGACCTGGTGTTTGACGACGTGCACCTCGCCGATTTCCACGCACAAATCGTCTTCGACGGGCGCGATTTCCACATCAGCGAAATCGGGGGCGCCCCCTTGTCGGTCAATGGAAAAACCCGACGCCGAACGCGCCTGGCGCATGAAGACCGCATCTCGGTGGGACAAATGGAGCTGTTTTTCAGCCTGCTAGAAATACCCACCGCCGCCGACGCCGATGCCGACCAACCCGCCGCCAACCAACAACAGGCCGAGTTGCTCGGACTCCAACGCCTGCAATCGTTTTCAGACGACTTAATGAACCAAGGCGACACCGCCTCGCTCCTCGAAAAACTAATGGACGCCGTCATCGATTTAACCGGCGCGGCCAAGGGCTTTTTGTTGCTCTTCGAGCACGGCGAGCCGCACGTGAAGGTGGCCCGCAATCTGCGCCGCGAAAATCTGTCGCCAGCGGTGTGCAATCTGTCGGACAGCATCATCGCCCAGGTGGTGGCCACCAAGACCGCCGTCATCGTTTCGGATGCCCAAAGCGACGCCCAGTTCTCTTCGGCAGAGTCTGTGATCAACCTGCGCCTCAGCTCGGTGATGTGCGCGCCACTGGTAACGAAAGGCCGCCTCATGGGCCTGATTTACGTGGGCAACGACACCATCTCCGGCCTGTTCGAATCCCAGAGCCTCGACATCTTAAAGGTGTTTGCCGCGCAGGCCGCCCTGCTCGTGCAAAACGCGCTGTGGGTCGACGAGCTCAAGACGCGAAACGAGAGCCTCTCCCACGATCTGCAACAGCAGCGCTTCGGCGAAATTATCGGGGCCAGCGCCGCGATGAACGAGGTGTTTCGCCAGGTTGAAAAAGTGGCGGCGGCCGAGGTCTCGGTGTTGATCGGCGGCGAAACCGGAACGGGCAAAGAGCTCATCGCTCGAGAGATCCACCGCCGCTCCAGCCGCGCAGTGGGCCCATTTATTTCCATTAACTGCGGCGCGGTGCCCGAAAACCTCATGGAATCCGAGTTCTTCGGCCATGTGCGGGGCGCGTTTACCGGCGCTGATGCGACCCACACCGGTAAGTTCCAGGCGGCCAATGGCGGCACGCTCTTCCTCGATGAAATCGGCGAGATGCCGCTGGCCTTGCAGGTCAAACTCCTGCGGGTGCTGCAGGAGCGCCAAATCGTCAAGGTGGGCGCCACCAAGGTCGAAGACATCGACGTCCGCGTCCTGGCGGCCTCCAACCGCGACCTCGAAGCCGAGATCGCCGCTGGCCGGTTTCGCGAAGACCTGTACTACCGCCTCAACGTCATCCACATCATGTTGCCGCCGCTGCGCGAACGCGGCGACGACACGGTCGTCTTGGCCCGATACCTCTTGGGCCGGTTTGCCGCTGAGCTGAAGTCGCCGGTCAAGGGCTTCACGCCGGGCGCCGTAACGGCAGTGCGCAAACACCCCTGGCCCGGCAATGTGCGGGAGATGGAAAACCGCATCAAGAAGGCCATCATTTTGGCGGATGGCAGCTTGATCGGCGCAGCGGACTTGGACTTGGTCGACGCGGACCTGCCGCCGCTGCAGTCCTTGGCCGACGCGCGAGAGGACTTTCAGCGACAGTATATTTTGCAGGCGTTGGCGCGCAATGGTGGCAATCGAACCAAGACCGCCCAGGAATTGGACGTCGATCCGCGCACCATCTATCGCTACCTTGAGAAGGTGTAGGCGGGACATGCGGTGGTGGGTTATCGGTTGTTGGATGTGGCTGTCATGTGTGTCGACGGGCTGCTTGGTCACCGACGACATCGCGTTTGAATTGGCCACCAACCACCCCGGCCGTCTGGTGAGCCAATACCCGCCGAGCGACACCTTGGGCACCGCGCTCCCCGGCGAAACCAAAGAGTTTACGGTGACCATCTGGGATCCCGACGACCGGGATGTCGGCAATTTTGACAGCCGCATCACCTTGGTGGAGCACCTCAACTCCGCGGTGACCGTGCGCAACACAATCTCCTGCCAGCCCCCGGTGACCGAAGAGGCAACGGCATTCCACAAAGGCGTCCTGATCACCTTTCGCTGTGCCATCGCGATGCGTGTGTTGTACCCGTCCACCGAAACCCTGTTGGTGGAGGTCGAGCTCTCCGACCGCCTTTACTTGCCGGGCAACGAGCTGCCAAAGGACGCCAACGCGCTGCGCGTACAATGGACTTTTGATCTGCTGCCATCGGAGGCGCTGTGACGTCGGTGCGACGCGCGCTCTTGTGGGGTGCGGCGCTTTTGCTGTTCGCAGCTTGTCACATGAACGCCGTCGACGCCGACGAGCTTCACCCATTTCACTGCAGCAACAACGCGGAGTGCGCGCCAGGCGTGTGCCACCGAGAGCTGCGCATCTGCACGTCGCTGTCCGCATCGATGCCGCAGTATTGGGCGCACGTGGTGACGACCCCCGAGGCATCCTCGCCGCCTGCGCAGTGGTTTCACTTTGCCGCGCTGCCGTCTCGCGCCGCCGTGCTGCGCCTGGAAACACCGGTGGAGATCGCGCCGCCGTTGGGCGACCTCAGCGGCACCGTGCTGTTTGCCAACCGAGATATTGTCGCGCCGGGATTGCCCCTGGTGCTGTCCGTTTACCGCGTGTTCACCACGGGAACGCCGCCGCCTTTTTCGCTGTTGCCCGGGGCCTACGACGTATCGTTTTTCGCCGACGAAGCCACCGCGTTGCCGCCGTTGCGCTGGCCGCAGTTGCACCTCTCCCACGATGGCGTGTGGACGGACGCACAACGCGAAGCGGTAGCGCTCGATGAAAGCCCCACCGAGATCATCTCCTTTGCCGGACAACTGCGCCAACGCTTCTCCGCAGAGAGCGAAATATCGGCCGACGGGTTCGCGGTGGTAGCCGTAGACCCGGAGACGGGCGCCATCCTCTCGACGCGGGACGTCACGCGCTGTGCGGCCCTGTCGAGTTGTGGGCAGTTCTCGATTTTGTTGCCCGCACATCACGCGCATGTCGCGCTGCGCATCTCGCGCCCCGAAGAGCCGTTTCACCCCGACTTTCTCATCGATGTGCCCGACGTGGCGCGGGCGCAGGGCAGCACATTTTTTGTGCCCCACTTGTTCGCCCCGTTGCGACTACAGGGCACGGTGCGCATGAAGCGCAGCGCCGAATCCACCGAATCCGCCGTGGTCACCCGCTGCCGCATCCACTTTGTCCGCGAAAACACGTCTCATGCCGACGAAGACGGCGTGCGCCAACAGCTCGAATACTCGGCCACTTGCCGCAACGACGGCCGCATCGGCACCTTTGAGGGCCGCGGCGATTTGTTTCTGTACCCAGGGGATTACCGCGTCACGGTGTTTCCCGAAGACATCAACGACCAGGGCACCAGCGATTGGTCGGTGTGGCAGGGCGCGTTGACACTGGCAGCCGATGGTGGGGACACGGAGCTGGCCGCGTTGCTCGTTCGGCGCAAGCGGGTGTGCGGCACCGTCGTGGCCCAGGGGCAGCCCGTGCCGCATGCGCACGTCCTGGCGATGGCGCAGTTGGGCGAGCCCGAGACCGTGCGCGACAGCATGGAAGTGGCGGATGACCAGGGGCGGTTTTGCATCGCCGCCGATGTGGGGCGTTACGGATTGGTGGTGTCTCCGCCGCCGTCCAGCACCTTGCCCGCGCAGGTGGTGTCGCTCGATGTGACCGGCCCGGTGGCACGCGATGCCCTGCCCATCGAAATCGGGATGCCCGCGGTGGTGTCCGGCCGCGTGGAGGCCCCAGATGGTGCCACTCCCGCGCTTTATGTGGATTGGTACGGCGAATTCGAGGGGCGCGCTGTCCACCTCTGGCGCTCCCACGTCGACGGCGATGCGTCGTTTTCGGCGCTGCTTCCGCCTTGACAATCCCGAGCTTCGCGCATAGGTTTCGGCTTCATTTTTTACGGCGGGGCCAATGAAGGCCCTCGCGCGATGCCAAAAAACGGAGCGATCATGTACATTCCACGCCGACGCAATACCAAGACAGACCGCAAGCGCTGCGTGCGCAAAAACGCCAAACTCAAGGCCAAGAACCGCCGCCGCATCGTCCGCGTTTCACGCTAGCTAGGCCTGCGGTTATCCCTCGCTATTCCCCTCTTTTCAGCACGAGTTCGAGATAGGGCACCGCGCCCCACTTCTTTTGTAAAAATCGTCGCAGTTGGTTTTTCAGGCGGTTGAACGCGTCCTCGTTGGTCCAGGCCTCATCGGACGCGGTGTCGTTGAGGCGCACCGCGACGGCGTGCCGCACTTGGGCCTCGGTGGCGGGATCGAATGCGCCGCAGCTCTGCCACCGGACGATGCGGATGGGGGCGTTGTCCGCGTGGGGTTGCTGCGCGGCCTCGATGAAGAGATAGCCGCCCTCGGCCATGATGGCGCGCTCTGTCAGGTTGCCGTGGGTCAGCGGGCGCTGTTGGGCCACCGCGACGCGACCTGTTGGCAGGGCGTTGGGTTGCGCGGTGAGCGTGTGCCCATCCCAGGTGGCGGTGTCGCCGTTGCGCAGGACCGCGGTTTGGGGCACGCCGCTGCGCCGGGCGATCTCTTCAGCGGCCACCAGGTGCGCGTAGGTGCCGTGGGCCGGTAGATAGGCCAGCGGGGCCACGCGCCGGATGGCAGCTTGAATTTCGGAGACGGTGCCGTGCCCAGAGACGTGCAGCGTTGGATGGGTGCCGGGGTGGTACACGCGCGCCCCGCGGATCAAAAAATTGTCGATCATTTGGCTGACGGGCACTTCGTTGCCCGGGATGACGCGCGACGAGATGACGACGGCGTCACCGGGTCGCACGTCGAGGTGCGGGTGCGTGCCCGTGGCCAGGCGCTGCAATCCCGAGCGCGGCTCGCCCTGGGTGCCGGAGATGAAGGCAGCGGTGGCGTCGCGGGGCAGGGTGTCGATGTTGTGCGGGGCAACGCGCTGGGCCAGGTGCGGTAACGCGCGGCCAACGGATGCTGCGAGCTCGATGTTGGTTTGGACGGAGCGCCCGGAGAAGGCGACGCGGCGTCCCTTGGTGCCCGCCATAGCCGCGAGGCGGTGGAGCAAGGCGATGTTGGAAGAGAAGAGCGCCAGATAGATGCGCCCCGGTGTCGCGTCGAAGATGTGGGCGACGGTGTCGAGCAGGGCCGGTTCGCCGTGGCTACTTTCGGTTTCAAGGGCCCCGGTGCTGTCGCCGATCATCACCTCGGCCATGGGCGCTGGGATGTCGCCGTTGTTGGCATCGTTGGTGGCGGTGTGGCGGTAGTCGCCGGTGACGAAGATGCGCCGCTCGCCCGCCTCGATGAGGTAGCCGTAGCTGTCGACGATGGAGTGGGCTACGGGTAGCGCCGTGACGCGAAACGTGGGGGTGGTGATGACCTTGCCCGGAGAGAGGGCGTTGAGGGCGAAGCGCTTGGCGGCGCCATATTCGGAGAGCCGGGCCTGGGCGAGGCGCAGGGTGTAAGGGCCGCCGTACACCGGTGCGTCGATGGCGGGCGGCAGGTGGGGCAGCGCGGCGATGTGGTCCTCGTGGCCGTGGGTGAGCAAGATAGCCTCGAGGTGCTGCGCGCGGTGTTGTAGCGCGTCGAAGGCGGGGTGGTAGTAGTCGACGCCCAGGCGGGGTTCGGCGCAAAACTGAACGCCGCAGTCCAGCATGAGCAGGGCCTCGCCGCATTGTACCAGCAGGCAGTTCATGCCGATTTCGCCAAAGCCGCCCAGGGGTGTGATGTGAAGGGTCGCGGGTGTGTGCAGGGTGTTCATCGCGCGGATAATACCACCAACGGCGGCGTTCTCCGTGCGGGTTTTTCACGCGGCGACAAAAAGCGCTTATCGCCGGTGAATGCACTCGCCTTTTGTCACGTGCCCATCATCTGAGTTCCCTGGTTTTGCCCCATCTTGGGCATTTTGGTGCGGGACAATTGCTGTGTTCATAAAACATTCCACCTCAAATGCGCATGCCATGTTTGTTTCTTCTCTTGTTAATGATTCATTTTGACATCGTTTGACACAAGCAAGCATTACGCCGAATTATATTGCTTATTCCACAATCATCGTTTTTGCGCTGTCACAACAAAGGGGGTACCTCCATGCCGCAACTGGCACGTAAAAATACGCACCAAAACAACGCACACATCCATCGCAACCGTTTGCAACCCAAGCCCGCAACGCCGTTTGCGCTTTGCAGCGCCATGTTGCTCCTCCTGGGGATGGCCTTGCTAGCGTCGTGCTCTAGCGAGCGCAGCGCCGCACTGTCCTCTCGTCCGGTAAAGCTCACGGCGCGTGCCGCCGATGTGCTGGGCTTCGAAAGCGCCGCCGACTGGCAGGGGATGCAACGCACGAACGCCGCCCACACGCAGGGCGCCGCCTCGGGCGAAGTTGTCGTTAACGGCTGGACGGAAGTAACGAGTATTCCGTTGTCGACCCTTGGTGCATCCGGAAGTGAAGCGAAAATTGACATCAAGGTTCCGGTTCTTCAACAGCACTGGGGAGAGGTCCGGCTGATTGTAAAAATACCGTCACTCGGAGAATGGTTTCGCGAGTTGGGCTCCAAGTCATTGCTTGGTCTGCCTCCCGACTCTTTTCATTCGCTGACATTCAGCGTTCCTTCGGAATTGCAGGAGAAACTTACAGACGAATACTCTGATCTCACGTTTACTGTCGTGATCAACGCCACCGCCGGCCTTTATCTCCTGGATAATTTACGTATCAGTAGTGGAGCAACTGAAAACGGTTCGGTGATAGATATGGTTGAAGAGACTTATGATTATAAAATAAGAACACCGATGGGGTTTCCTTTTTTTGTCCTACGCCTTGGCTTCAAATACTCAGTTGAGGATAGGCGCTTTTTCCACCCTAGAGTCCTCAAGGTCTGAGTCTACGATTAGTGCCGCAATGGGGGAAAGCGTTCCATGTATGATTGATGCTGATGCTCAAGTGGGATCAATCGTGTCAATAGATAACATCGATGTTGGAGATCGCGTTAATGTTAATGGTTCACTGTACGCTCCTTCATTATCGTTCGGAAACAATGTTATTGTTTCAGGTAATCACATTATTGATGAATCGATTAGAATGCCGCGCGAAACGAACTTTCAAGTTGTTTTTCCTCCTGCGGCGATAACTTCAGTTTGGACAGAGCCAGGATCTGTTAAGTCTCTTTCACCGGGTCGTTATGGTGTCGTTCGGATTGCCCCAAACTCGACCTTGCATATGAAATCCGGGGCATACTATTTCGAACAGTTGAATTTGGAAGATTCCTCGCATCTTGTACTCAATGATAGCAATGGTCCGATTTTTGTTTATGCGAAATCTGTGACCAGCATTCGGTGTACGATCGAAAACGAGAGAGGGACCGTTCCTGAATGGCTTCTTTTTTACACAGGAGAACAGGAACTTAATCTAGAACGCTCTTTTCACGGAACGCTTTTGGCTCCCAAAGCATCGGTCATTCTGCATGCAGCCCATCACATTGGTTCCTTCTATGCTCATGCGTTAAAAATTGAGGCAAACGCGAAGATTACTCATATGCCGGGGTTGCCGATGCTTATCGCTGCAGATATGGACCTGCACGAATGTATGGCGTCAATACCTGAAAATACGGGCCAAGACATGTTAGCGCAAACCGTTTTGTTTCAAGAAGAAATTGTCAATTACTGCCTTGCACCTGACATGAACAAATGTTTGTCAAGCCTAATTGCCAAAGGTCGAGCAGAAAGAGGAGCGGCAGTGATCGGCTTTATTGGGCAATCGAGAACTTTCGCCGAGTATTTTGCACTAGCTGAACATCGATTTGAAAGTGTGCAGATGGCCGAAAAGAATGCTCTTTATGCGGCCAAACTCTGTGCATTTCCTGATTCAGATGGCGATTGGGTCATTGATGCTGAAGATTTATGCCCAGGAACACCTGAACTCACAGCGGTTGACAGCAATGGTTGCCCAAAAGCTGTTGTTCAAGAATCTCCGGAAGATGAACAAATGTATCGCGATCATTTGGGCGAATTCAATTTTATATTCAACGAAAGGTGCAAAGGAATTGAGCCACCGGGGGTTGTGGCACCGGGTGGGTTCTTCTGGGTTTCGCAGCAAAATGTTGTTTATTTGATATCCTCAAAGGTACCAAATCAAAAACCAGAATGTCCATTTTTTTATCAATGGGAAATACAAGGAGAAACCTTCGATGGATATCCTGCCCATCTTTTCATGCAATTTAAAGATAGCGAATCTGTCCCAGACTTAATTGGTATGGGAAAAACAGTGCCGAGCGGTATGATTCAATTTAGGGTTACTGAATCAGATGACGGTGATAGGAGCAAGTTGTCAAACGATCTAAAGCCATATAAAGGGACCTTCAGAGTCAGAGCGGTGAGTGCGCTTGGCGTTCCAGGTCCTTGGACAGATTGGCGGCATCAAGATCAATACGATTGTTTTTCATTGGGTTTTTCTTGTCAATGAAAGGGGTTCGCTGTGAATTTTAAATACTTCAAAATGATGTTAGCGACGCTTATTGTTAGTGTTTCTTTACCGCTTAAAACCATTGCATTTAACTACAATGAACATCAATTGATCTTGAAGCAATCAACGAATGCTTTGATGAAAGCTAGGTCAAATTTGATATTTCCAGATAAGCCGTTGGGGGTAGATGCAGAAATTTGGGATGCCTATTAAGAACAAGCAAAAAAAACATACAACAAGATATTAAAATTGAAAGCAGACCTCCCAAGCCCCTGGAGTAGTGATAAAGTAACTAGAGAGCGTCAAAAAGACTGTGGATATTCATTGTTGCAAACCCCTTCAGGAGAATACTACAATTGGACAAATTTTGAAAATGTTAGAATCGAGGATCTAGGAAGCTTGGTCCCAAGAGAGCGCCATATCGATTCTGAATATGTGGTAAAAAAACATCTGATTGTTTATATGCCAGAGTGGATGACTATCCCGCTGCTGGATACGTCCTGGGACGATTGGCTGGGAAAGTGGATGATTTTAAAGAAGTCGAGCTTGGGATAGCTCCCCTGAATT
>Ga0265293_10005283_pt1 | contig 21766 bp, 19 predicted proteins | sample Munlanlewell138R_FD_192505 | JGI IMG/M metagenome (GOLD analysis project Ga0265293, IMG submission 192505) | Leachate microbial communities from a municipal landfill in Southern Ontario, Canada - Leachate well 138R | ecosystem: Engineered > Solid waste > Landfill > Unclassified | place: Canada... | reverse complement strand
GCGAGTTCACCCTGCACCGTGTACCAGCGCGGCCCGCCACCCGCTGCGACGTCGTAGGTGAACCAGCCACCGAACAGCAGGGCGCGCCCTGGGACATAAAAGTCCGCCGTCACGTCGAGCAGCAGGCCCTGGCCGTCGGTGGCCGCATTGGCCCAGGAACCGGTCAGCCCGGCCTGGTTCGGATCGAACGGGCGGGTCGGTCCGGTGGCCCCGTTGTGCTCATGGATGAACGCCGCGATGGTGTCGGCAAGTGACTGGTCCAGACCCTCGAAGGTGTGTGCGCGGCAGCCGCCATCGCTGGTCCCGGACAGGCCCACCAGCTGCTTCACGGGCGCTGCGCTCAGCGCGGCATAAAAGGACTCGGCAAACTGATTCGCATCGGCCTGGTTGTAAACCACGAGTGATGGCCGGGTGACGTGTCCCACCGCCGCGCGCACGGGGCGGTCCGGCGAAAAGAACAGGGCGCCCACCCGCTCGGCTGCCGGCTGGCCGTTGATGATGCTCGCGGCCGGACTGGCGGACGAGCTGCCGCCGCTGACCCAGACCGGCAGGTCGGCCTGCTCGCGGGCCCAGCGGATCACGCTGGACACATTCTCGAATCCGTACACGCTGCCATCCGAGGCGGCGTCCACGAGCACGACCGCGATGCCCTGCGACGCCAGTGCATTGCGTATGCGGTAGAACGGGTAGCAGGCAACGGCGACGCTGCCGTCGCTGCCGATGCCGAGGATGCCGAAGCCGCCGGGCAGTCCGATCACGGTGGCGACCGGCGCGTCCGGACGCACGTCCAGGATGCGCTGCGTGCCGCCGCCTGCCAGTGACAGGTCGATCACCGTGGTACGTGTGCTCGCGGCCGCCGGTGCGACGAGGGCCGCGACGAGGAGCCAGGCGCTGGCCAGGAGGATGCGCTGCGGAGCGGATCGGCGAGTCTTCATGCGGCCCTCGGGTCGTGGCGGAGCCGGGCGGGCGCAAGGTTTCCGAACCGCCCCGTTCGTGCTGGAGCGATCCGGCCGCGCGACGGGCCCGTGTCCATCCATTACCCGGTTCCGGGTGGAAGATTACCGCGCCGGCGGCCGCCGCCGCAGCCGGCCGCCAGCCTCGGGGCCGGACATCCGCCGCGGCCTCGCCTCAGGTCGTCGTTTCGATGCGCCGCCCGCGCAGCCAGACGGCGGCGGCCAGCAGCAACAGGCCGGCCAGCACGCCGATCCACAGATCCGCGCTCGCCAGCAACGCCGGCAGGTGGCCGGAGCCGAGGCTGGCAAGGACATGCTCGTCATCCAGGCCCAGGCTGACGTTGCCGCCAAGCTTCAGGCCCAGGCCGGGGGCACTCAGCCAGCCGGCCGGCATGATGCTGAACAGCAGGCGTCCGAGGATGTGGGCAAGGTTCAGCACGCCGCCTGCCTGAGGCGCGCCAAGCATGCCGACCCAGCCATCCAGGACCAGCACGATGACCGGCAGCATCACCGCCCACAGGAACGGCTTGCTGCGCGACCAGGCCGACCAGAACAACAGCCAGCCGACCGCCGGCAGTGCCCACAGCACGCCGGCAGCGACGATCATCGCCAGCTGCGTGAACATGCCGATGGGATGCGCGGCGAGCAGCGCGGGCAGGGCGTTGATGCCGTGCACGCCCACCCAGGTCGTCACGACCAGGGCAAAGACGAGATAGCCGAGCGTGGCCACGACCAGCGCGATCAGTGGAATCAGGATCAAGGCGGTCAGGGCCTTGGAGGCCACGGTGGCCAGGTCGGAAACCGGCAGCGATTTCCAGAACAGCACGCTGCGGTCGCGGCGGTCGTCATAGAGCGCGCCGAGCAGATAGAAGAACGTGACGAAGAACACCCCGATGCTGGTCATGCCGGCGAAGCTGAGCTGGGCCAGGTCGAGTGCATTGGCGGCCTGGGCGATCTCGTGCGCGCCCAGGCTGGAGCGGAGCTGTTCCAGCGACACGCCCATGTTGATCTGCACGCCGCGGTTGAAGGTTTCGGCCACGACGATGCCGAGCATGGTGAGGATGATCATCACCGCGCTGATCCACACCGGCGCCCACAGGAAGCCGCCACGGTGTTCCCAGTATTCGCGCTTGATCAGCAGCGCCAGCGTCTTCATGCGTAGGTCCCCTTCATGGTGGCGACGAACAGGTCCGAGACGCTCGGCTTGCGCAGCTCCCCGAGCCCGGCCAGGCGGCTGCGCGCGACGCCATCGAACAGGAAGATGGATTTGCCGAAGACCTGCCGTTCGCTGAGCGGCGCGAGCGCGCGCGCGGCATCGGCCTGGTCGGGGTTGACCAGCGCCTCGACGTAACGTTCGCCCACCTCATCCATGGTGGCGGCCAGCGCGATGCGGCCATCGCGCATGAACACGAGGTCGGTCAGGATGTGCTCGACCTCCTCGACCTGGTGGGTGGTGACGAGGATGGTGCGGTGTTCGTCGAAGTAATCGTTCAGCAGGTTTTCGTAGAAGGCCTTGCGATAGAGGATGTCCAGGCCCAGGGTGGGTTCGTCCAGCACCAGCAGGCGTGCGTCGATGGCCATCACCAGGGCCAGGTGCAGCTGCACGATCATGCCCTTGGACAGCTCGCGCACGCGCTGGTCCAGCTTCAGCCGGGTGTGGGCCAGGAACGCCTCGGCCTTGTCGCGCGAGAAGCGCGGGTGCACGCCGGCGACCAGCTCGAGCGCCTCGCCGACGCGCAGCCAGCGCGGCAGCACGGCCACGTCGGCGATGAAGCATACCTCCTGCATCAGTCGCGTGCGCTGGCGGCGAGGATCCATGCCGAGCACGGACAATTCGCCTTCGAACTCGGTCAGGCCGAGGACGGCCTTCAGGGCCGTCGTCTTGCCGGCACCGTTGGGACCGATCAGGCCGACGATGCGGCCGGCTTCGACATCGAGGTCGACGCCATCGAGCGCGACGGTGCTGCCGTAGCGCTTGCTCAGCTTGCGGGCGCGGATGACAGCGCTCATCGTGGGTGGGCTCCAGTGTCTTCGTCGATATCTTGCATCAGGGTGGCCAGATCCAGCCCCAGGCGTTGCAGGCGCGCGAGCAGCACAGGCCACTCCTCGCGGAGGAAATGCTCGCGTTCGGATTTCAGCAGCGCCGCCGGAGCACCCTCGGTCACGAACATGCCCAGTCCGCGCCGCTTCTCGACCAGGTTCTCGTCGACCAGTTCCTGGTAGGCCTTGGACACCGTGATCGGGTTGATCTGGAAATCCGCGGCAACCTGGCGTACGGACGGCAGTGCATCGCCCTGCTTGAGTACCCCATCCAGGATCATGGCCACCACGCGATCACGCAGTTGGCGGTAGATGGGCGTTGAATCGTTCCAGGCGATGCTCATGGAAGCTCATTCCTTGCTGGCGCGCCGTTGTGACTGGCCGAACGAATAGTAGGGCATGTCGAAGGCAGCGCCAGTCGTCGCGCCGGTCGCCAGCAGGACGGGCGGGGCATGGGCCGCGTTTTCGGCATGGGCCGCCAGCGGCGTCGGGGGTGTGCGATCCGGGCGGATGGTCACCACCGGCAGCATGGGAACGGGCGCCCTGGCGCGGACCTCGATCGCCGGCAACACCGTCACCGGTGCTTGCTGGGTGGTATGGATGACCGGGCGTGGCGGGGTGGAGTCCGCTACCCGCGGCGCGAACAGGACCGTGGCGACTCCCGTGACCATCAGGGATGCCGCAAGGGCCAACAGCTGGAACAGACGCTTCTGCATGACAACCTCCGCTTGGGCGGGCCGATGAAGTAGTGTTGTAGCGAACTATAACACCAGATCAAAGGGAGTCAAGCGCCGATCGCTGCGCGCGCGGCAATCAAGTCGGCTGATTCATGATGTGTTCATCGAAACCCGCGCCCGTGCGTGGCATGGACGTGACCACGGGCCCATCCGCAGACGCGCCCGCGCGGCGGGCGCGCACCCGCCCGCGGGAACCTTTGTACGAAAGCGCGCTCAAAGGCGCAGCCGACGGCTCGGCCACGGTGTTTGCCAAGCGCCGGGGCCGCGTACACAATAGGCGGCCCACATGGCGGCCGAGTCGGTTTCTGGGCGTCTGTCGGACCCGTGGACATTCTGCTGCAAGCGCGATTCCATGAGTTCGACGGCTTCCTGGCAGCAACCTCGCAGGGCAGGCATCGTGCAGGCCCGTCCGGAATCAATTCCGAATCTTCATCATCAAATCCCTCCCCAGGAGCAGACATGACGCGTTTCGTGCAGAAGGCCCTCGTCGCCGCGCTTGCGGCTACATTCGCAGTGGGTGGCGTGACCGCCGCCGAGCCGGCCAAGGCGCCGGCAGCCGAGGCGGCCAAGCCGGCCGTGAAGCTGGACAAGAACAAGATCAGCACCATGGTCGGCATGGACATGGGCCGCAGCCTCAAGCAGATCAAGGACGACATCGACATCAAGGTGCTGGAGCAGGCGCTCGAGGCCACCCTCAAGGGCGAGAAGACCTCGCTCACCGAGGAGGAAGCCCTCGAGGTGCGCCAGGCCTTCATGCAGCAGATGCAGACCAAGCGCGTCGCCGAACAGAAGGAACTGGCGGAGAAGAACAAGAAGGAAGGCGCCGAATTCCTGGCCAAGAACAAGGCCAAGCCGGGCGTCAAGACCACCGCTTCGGGTCTGCAGTACATCGTCGAAAAGCAGGGCACGGGGCCCAAGCCAAAGGAAACCGACACGGTCAAGGTCAACTATCTGGGCACCAAGATCGATGGCGAGAAGTTCGACAGCTCCTATGATCGCGGCCAGCCGGCGACCTTCCCGCTGAACGGCGTCATCAAGGGCTGGGGCGAAGGTCTGCAGCTGATGTCGGTGGGTTCCAAGTACAAGTTCTTCATCCCGGCCGACCTGGCCTACGGCGAGAATGGCCCGGGTCCGATCGGCCCGAATGCGACGCTGGTGTTCGAGGTCGAGTTGCTGGGCATCGAGAACCCGGCTGCGGCGGCCTCGGGCGAAGCCAAGAAGTAGGCGCTTTGCGAGCGGCAATGCGGGACGCGCCGCAGGCCGGCGCGTCTTGCCTGGCGCCGGGGATTTCCCGAGGGCCGGCTCGCCACGCCGGCCGATTCTCGTGCAGGAGCATGGCCGGGACCGCCCGGCCCGATAGGGGGCGTGCATGCGTATTGCGATTTTCGGTACCGGCTATGTCGGGCTCGTCACCGGGACCTGTCTGGCCGAGGTCGGCAACGAGGTCATCTGCGTCGATGTCGATGCGGCCAAGATTGCCCGGCTGGAGCGCGGCGAGATTCCGATCTACGAGCCCGGCCTGGAGCCGCTCGTGCGTTCCAACCACGCCGACGGCTACCTGAAGTTCACCACCGACGCCGAAGTCGCCATTGCGCACGCGCAGCTGATCTTCATTGCGGTCGGCACGCCGCCCGACGAGGACGGCAGCGCGGATCTCTCGCACGTGCTGGCCGTGGCCCGCACCATCGGCCGGGCCTTGACCCGACACACGGTGGTGGTCAACAAGTCCACCGTGCCGGTGGGCACTGCCGATGCCGTGCGCGCAGCGATCGCCGCCGAGCTGGCGGCGCGCGGCAGCGCAGTGGAGTTCGACGTCGTCTCCAACCCGGAATTCCTCAAGGAAGGCGATGCGGTGCAGGATTTCATGCGCCCCGATCGCATCGTCATCGGTGCCGACAGCGAGCGCGCGATCGCAACCATCCGCAGCCTCTACGCGCCCTTCAACCGCAACCACGAACGCATCGTGCTGATGGACGTGCGTTCGGCAGAGCTGACCAAGTACGCCGCCAACGCCATGCTGGCGACCAAGATCAGTTTCATGAACGAGGTCGCCAACATCGCCGAGCGGGTGGGCGCCGATATCGAGCACGTGCGCCGCGGCATCGGCTCGGATCCGCGCATCGGCTACCACTTCATCTACCCCGGCATCGGCTATGGCGGCTCGTGCTTTCCCAAGGACGTGAAGGCGCTGGAGCACACCGCGCGGCTACATGGCCACGAGCCGTGCGTGCTGCATGCGGTGGAGGAAGTCAACGCGCGCCAGAAGCGCAAGCTGTTCAGCCTGGTCGAACGCCACTTTGGCGGCCAGCTGGCCGGCCGCACGTTTGCGCTGTGGGGCCTGTCCTTCAAGCCCAACACCGACGACATGCGCGAGGCGCCCAGCCGTACCCTGCTGGAGCAGCTGTGGGCCGCAGGTGCCAGCGTGCGTGCGTATGATCCGGAAGCCATGCAGGAAACCGCGCGCATCTTCGGCGAGCGTGCCGACCTGGTGCTGTGCGAGCGCCCATATGACGCCCTGGAAGGCGCCGATGCCCTGCTGGTGGCGACCGAGTGGAAGGCGTTCCGCAGCCCGGATTTCGAGCGCATCGCCAGGACCCTCAAGCAGGGCGTGCTGTTCGATGGCCGCAACATCTACGAGCCGGATGTGGTCGAGGCCGCGGCGCTCGCCTATTACGGCATCGGTCGCGGCCGCAGCGTGGCCTCCGTGGCGGCGCGCGGCCTGCGTTGAGGCCAGCGCCGGTTGCGGAGATCCCTGCGGCGCGTGCATGATCGGCTCCCGCGTGTGCCGGAGTCTGCGATGAGCGCGTCCGACCGGTTTGCCGCCTGTGCCGCGGCACTGCTGCTGGCCGTGGTTGTCCCGGCGCATTGCGCCGTGGCGGCCGATCCGGCGCCTGTCCCGCAGCGCATCGTGCGGGTGGACACGCCGGCGACCCTGAGGGCTGCCGTGCAGGCCGCCGCGCCGGGCGACGCGATCGTCCTCGCACCGGGCGTCTACCTCATGGACGGGGATGTCAGCGTTGTCACGCCAGGCACGGCTTCCGCGCCGATCGCCATGCGTGCCGAGACAGCGCGCGCCAGCCTGCTCCGCTTCGCCACGACCGGCGTGCCGTTGGAGGGCTTCCGCGTTCGCGCCGCGTGGTGGCGTTTCGAGGGGCTCGACATCGAAGGCGCCTGCGCCAGCGACTCCGACTGCGAGCACGCCTTCCATCTTGCCGGCGATGCCGACCATGTCGTGATCCGCGACAACCGGATCCGCGATTTCAATGCGCAGATCAAGAGCAACGGACTCATGGTCGGGACGGCGCCCGCGTTCCCGGACGACGTGCTGATCGAGCGCAACTGGCTGTACGACACCCGTCCCCGTCAGACCTCCAACCCCGTCACCAAGCTCGACGTGGTCGGCGGGCGTCGCTGGGTGGTGCGTGCCAACACGATCTTCGATTTCCACAAGCAGGCGGGCGACGGGATCAGCTACGGCCTGTTCCTCAAGGGGAATTCGCGCCAGGGGCTGGTCGAGCGCAACCTCGTGCGCTGCAACCTGCATGATGGCAGCGGCACCACCATCGGGCTTTCCTTCGGCGGGGGCGGTACCGGCACGCCGTACTGCGAGGAGCAAAATTGCGAGGTCGAGCACCGCGGCGGGATCATGCGCAACAACCTGGTCATGGACTGCAGCGATGTCGGCATCTATCTCAACCGGGCGGCCGAGTCGCACGTGCATCACAACACCCTTTACGCCACCTGGGGAATCGACGTGCGCTTCCCCACTTCCAGCGCAGACCTGCGCAACAACCTGCTGGGCGGCACCATCCGCAACCGGGATGGCGCCATCAGCACCAGTGCCGGCAATGTCACGGGGGTGACGCCGGCACAGTTCGCCGCCTGGTTCGTCGATCCGGCCAATGCGGATTTCAGCCTCCTCGACGGCAGCGCCGTGGTGGACCAGGGCGTCGCGGCGCCCCTTGTGACGGACGATTTCTGTGGTGTCGGGCGGCTCGACGGGGCACCGGATGTCGGGGCGCTCGAATACGGGCCCGGCCCGGCGTGCACCCTGGACATGGGGGGCGGCACGCCATACGACCGGATCTTCCGGGCCGGCTTCGAGTAGAAGCCCGGCACGGCGGCCCGGAAGTAGCGGAATGGTCACGGTTTTTGCTGCCCGAACGCCATTACCATGCCCATGCGGCCAGCGTCGGCCGTTCTGCGGCCCGGTCGGGCTCGGGGGAGACAAATGGGTGCCGAGATCCTCGGTGTGGCAGGTGCGGCCCGGCGCGGGCTGCTGACAACTGCGATCGCAGCCCCGGGTCCGTTGCCGGCAGGCCATGCCTCGAACGTCGTTGCGCCGCCGTTCGCGGCGTATGTGTTGGGGCGCCTGGGCTACGGGCAGCGTCCAGGGACCGCGTTCAGCATTGCCGGTTTCAATGCGCTCGGGGCCAACGACGATGCGCGCCTCGAAGCCTTCGTGGACGAGCAGCTGGACCCCGCCCGCGGGGGTGACGGGCAGGTGGTGGACGCCGAATCCGATGCGCGCCTGGCCGGACCTGAGTTCGCCACGCTGCGCAAGAGCTTCGACCAGCTCTGGCTGGACCACGAAGTCAACGGCAACCCGTCGGGCGGTCCGAATGTGCGCGACCATCCGATCCGCGAAGGCGAGCGCATGGTGTTCGTGCGCGCCCTGTATTCCCGCTGGCAGCTGCACGAGCAGCTGGTCGGCTTCTGGCACGATCATTTCAATGTCTACGGCTACGACCGTTACGCCGCCCCCACCTGGGCGGCGTGGGACCGGGACGTGATCCGCCGGCATTGCCTTGGCAATTTCCGCCAGATGCTGGAGGCAAGCTTCAAGTCGCCGGCGATGCTGTACTACCTGGACAACTACATCAACCGCGCGCCGAGCTTCAACGAGAACTACGCGCGCGAGGTGATGGAGCTGCACACGCTCGGTGCGATCAGCTACCTCGGCGCCGCGATGCAGCAGCACGAGGTGCCGCGCATCCCCGCAGGCGATGACGGCGCGGGTTTGCCGATCGGCTATGTCGACGCGGACGTCTACGAGCTGGCGCGTGCACTCACGGGCTGGAGCTTCGGCAACGGCAGCAACGGCACCGCCTACGACGGCCATCCCGCCTTCATCAACGGCTGGCACGACATTGGCCAGAAGACCGTGCTCGGCGCCTTCGTGCCGGCCAACACGCCGCCCGAGGAGGAGATCGCGACCTTTCTCGACGCGATCGCCCTGCATCCGGGAACCGGCCGCTACATCGCGCTCAAGCTCGCGCGGCGATTCATCTCCGACGAGCCGCCGGCGGCCGTCATCGACCACGCCGCGAGCGTCTTCTACGCGCAGCGTTCCGCACCCGACCAGATCGCGCAGACGGTGCGCGCGCTGCTCCTCTTCGATGGCGTGCCCGGGTGCTTTCGCGACGTCGGCAACTTCGGCAACAAGGTCAAGCGGCCATTTGAAACCGTGGTCTCGGCCCTGCGCGCGGTGGATTTCGACTACACGATCCGGCGCGAAGACTCGACCAGCAATTCCTTCATGGACCGGTTCCGCCGCAGCGGGCACCGCCCCTTCGACTGGCGACCGCCCGATGGATTTCCCGACAGCTCCGACTACTGGATGAGCAGCATGGCCTTCGTGCATGCCTGGCGCACGATCGACTGGGCGCTCGATGAAGGCACCGGCAGCGGGCAGACGCCGCTGGCCCCGGTGCTGGCGATCACCTTGGCCGAAATGTCGGCCGATCCGGCCCAGCACACCCCCGTGAAGCTCGCCGATTTCTGGTTGATGCGCTGTTTCGGCTGGGCTCCCGATGCCGTCAACGGCTGGCGGGGCACCGCCCTGCATGCCTGTGTGCGCGACTTCATGTGCCGCAATACCGACACCATCAGCCTGTGGAACCCGGATGTGGGCATCGGCGCGGGACCGGCGGGCAACCTGCTCGGTATCGACAGCAACTCCAGTCCGAACTGGCGGTACAACCGGCTGCGCGGGATGGTCGACACGATCCTGTTCAGCCCCCAGTTCATGCTGCGCTGAGGACACGACCATGGGCAACCTCACACGACGCGCGTTTCTCAAGGGCTCGGCGCTCGGCCTCACCGCGCTGGGCGGCGTGCAACTCGGCTTCCGCGTCGGTGCCGCGCGCCGCGAGTGGCAGGACGAGCGCTTCCTCGTGTTCGTGTTCCTGCGCGGCGGCATGGATGGCCTCAACCTGGTGCCGCCGATCAGCGGCGCAGACCGCGAGGCCTACGAGCAGAAGCGACCAACCATCCGCATCCCGATCAGCGGGCCCACGGCGGCGCTGCCGCTCTCGGGTGCCTTCGGCCTGCATTTTGCCGCCGGCGGACTCCACGAGCTCTACCAAGCCGGACGGCTTGCCATCGTGCACGGCGTCGGTTTCCCGCAGAACCGCATCTCGCGCAGCCATTTCGAGGCCCAGGACTATATCGACCTCGGCACGCCGGGCGAGCTGCACACCGGCAACGGCTGGCTGGCCCGCCACCTGCTGGCCGCGGGGCAGGTGCCCCCGGGCGCCGCGATCCCCTCGTTGTCGGCCGGCGCCAGCGCGCCGCTCAGCCTGCTCGGTCGGCGCGATGCCATGACGCTGGATGACCCTTCCAGTTTCCATCCCAACGCCAACAGCGGCATCCGCGTCGACGGCCAGCCCATCTACAAGCTCTCCACCATGATCACCCTGCACCAGCTGTATGCGGGCAGCGGGACGCTGGACCTTGCGGGGAGTGGCGCGGCGCGGACCGTGGACCTGGTGGACGCCCTCGACATCGCCAGCTACACCCCTTCGCCCGGCGCCAACTATCCGACCAGCGGTCCCGGTGCATCGCTCGGCAACCAGGCCAGGCTCATCGCCAACGTCGCCAAGCGCGGGCTCGGCCTGCAGGTGGCCACGCTCGACTACGGCGGCTGGGATACCCACCAGAACCAGGGCTCCGGCGACCAGCCGAACCTCAACCAGAACGCCTACGCGGCCCGCGTCGACGGGCTGTCGCAGGCGCTCAGCGCCCTGTACGCGGACCTCGCCGGCAGCGGCATGGCCCAGCGCATGGTGGTGATCGTGCAGAGCGAATTCGGTCGCAGGGTGCGCGAGAACGCAAACCGCGGCACCGACCATGGCAGCGGCAATCCGATGCTGGTCCTGGGCGGGCGCGTCAACGGCGGGCGGCTGCATGGAACCTTCGGCGGCCTCCAGCCGGGCCAGCTCTACCAGAACGAGGACGTGGCGACGACGACGGATTCCCGTCGCGTGCATGCGGAGGTGATCAGCGCCCACCTGGGGAACCCGGGGATCGATCAAGTGTTTCCGGGCTACGCCTGGCCGGGACCGATGGGCGTGATCCAGGGAGACTCGATCTTCTCCGACGGCTTCGACTGAGCGCCGCACTGCCTGACGCCGGCGAGGCTCGGCGCGGCGCAGCCGGCGGCTTCGCTCAGGCCGCAGGCTGCGGCCTCCATGGCGCCAGCGGAGTGAGCGATCGCCCCACGTCGAGGTGCGCACCGGCGTGCCTTTGCCATTCCGGTTCGGCTACCATCCCGCTTCTGCATTCACGGCGAGCCAGGACGAATGGAACAGAAAAGAGCCCTCATCACCGGCATTACCGGGCAGGATGGCGCGTATCTTGCGGAGTTGCTGCTGGAGAAGGGTTACGAGGTGCATGGCCTCAAGCGTCGCGCTTCCTCGTTCAACACCGAGCGCATCGACCACCTGTACCACGAGTTGGATGAGACGGGTTCCGGCGTGCACCTGCACTATGGCGACCTCACCGATTCGCTGAGCCTGCACCGGGTCATCCAGCAGGTGAAGCCGGACGAGATCTACAACCTCGCCGCACAAAGCCACGTCGCAGTTTCCTTCGAGGAACCCGAATACACTGCCAATGCCGACGGTATCGGCACCTTGCGCATCCTCGAAGCGATGCGCAGCCTGGGCCTGGGCGATCGCTGCCGCTTCTATCAGGCGTCGACTTCCGAGCTCTACGGCCAGGTGCGCGAAACGCCGCAGCGTGAAACCACGCCCTTCCACCCGCGCTCGCCCTACGGCGTGGCCAAGCTCTACGCCTACTGGATCACCGTCAATTACCGCGAGGCATACGGCCTGTATGCCTGCAATGGCATACTCTTCAACCACGAATCGCCCATTCGCGGTGAAACCTTCGTCACGCGCAAGATCACCCGCGGCCTGGCCCGCGTCATCTGCGGTCTGCAGCATTGCCTGTATCTGGGCAACCTGGATGCGCGACGCGACTGGGGCCACGCGCGGGACTACGTCGAGGCGCAATGGTTGATCCTGCAGCAGGAGCAGCCCGAGGATTTCGTGATTGCCACCGGCATCCAGCATTCGGTGCGCGATTTCGTCACCCTGGCGGCGCGCGAGATGGGTGCGGAACTGGAGTTTCGCGGTGAGGGTGCCGAGGAGCATGCCGTGATCACGCGCATCGATGCACCGGGAGCGCAGGTGGCCGTCGGCGACACCCTGGTGCGCATCCATCCGCAGTATTACCGACCGGCCGAAGTGGAAACCCTGCTCGGCGACGCCACCCGCGCGCGTGAACGTCTCGGCTGGACGCCAAGAACGCCGTTCGCCGAGCTCGTGCGCGAGATGGCCGCGGCGGATCTTGCCCTGGCGCGGCGCGATGCGCAGGGTATGGTTGGCGCGCGCCACGGCCGCCACCTGATCGAGGACCTCGCGCGGTGAATGCATGAGCGCCTCGCTGGAAGAGCGCCTGGCCGAGCTGGAGACGCGACTTGCGTTCGTTGACGATACCGTGCTCACCCTCAACGATGCCGTTGCCGCCCACGATCGCCAGTTGCTGCAGCTGCGCAACGCGCTTGCGCGCGTGCACGAGGAACTCATTGCCGCGCGCAATGCGCTCGGACAGGTGCGCGATGCGCGCGACGAGCCACCGCCGCCGCATTACTGATGTGCTCGTCCGTGAACGCTGCGGCGGGTGGGATTGCGATGGTCGAAAGCGGATTGCCCCCGCTGCAGTCCAGAAGCGGCCATTCATGGTCGCACCTTCAAGTAAGCAGCACGCTTCGGTGGTGCTCTTCAGTGGACGACGGGCAGGGAAGGTGAAGCAATCGTCACTTCTGGTGGGCGCCTGAGCGAATGGTCGGCTCCTGCAAGGAAACATCATTCCGGCGTACATCGGAATCCGCCTCGGCACGTTGCCGGGTGCAGCAACGGGATAATCGTTCGAAAGTCTTCGAGCTTGCGTCCATCATCGCCTGCTGCAGGTCGCGGCCAGGCGCCCGACGGCGTTTCTCATCATTCGTTCACGAGTTCGCGTGTCATGTCCGATTCCTTGCGTGAGCAATTGCTGAAGGCCGGGTTTGCGCCCAGCCCGCAGCCCAAACCGCAATCCCGGCAACCGCCCAGGTCGAAATCCGCGCCGCGCCCTGCGCCGGGGCAGCGCAAACAGGGCAGGGCCGGGCCAGGGCGGGGCGGCCAGGGCGGCGAGATGGATCTGGCCCGGGCGTATGCCCTGCGTGAAAGGGACGAGCGCGAGGCACGCGAGCGCGAGCGCCGCGCGGCCGAGCAGCGCGCACGCGAGCGCAAGGAGCGCAGGCAAAAGCTCTCCCAGCTGCTCGCCGGCAAGGCCCTGAATGACAAGGACGCCGACATTCCGCGGCATTTCCCGCACGGCAACCGCATCCGGCGCATCTATGTCACCGCGGCGCAGCTGCCGCAGCTCAATGGCGGCGAACTGGCCGTGGTGCAGCTCGGCGGGCGCTATCTGCTGGTCACCCGCGAAGCGGGCCTTGCAGCCCAGGCGGTCGATGCCGATGCCCTCGTACTGCTGTGTGAACCGCATGCCACGGGCGAGGACGACGTGCCGGCCGATCTCATGTGGTAGGCGGCTCGCGTCACCGGCGCCCCTCCTCGCCAGCGCGACGCACTGCGCAGAATTCAGTCACGCAGGCGCCGATGATGTGTGCGGAGGGCTCATCCATGCGCAATTGCCTGCTGCTTGCCGGCCTGCTGTTGGCACCTTGCTGCGCTGCCGCGCCATTGCCGCGCTTTCCGCCGGGCGCCGTCTGGAACCAGGACATCAGCCAGGCGCCGCTGGCGGCCGACTCGGCGAACATGCTCGCCGCGTTGCAGGGCCTGGGCGGCTGGGGGAACGGCAACCGCCTGCAGATCGATTTCTCCATGCACGTCCTGCATGCAGATGCAGGCGCGCCGCGGCTGCCAGTGGCGGCGGGCGGCTACACGCCGGATTGCGATTCAGGGTTCCAGTTTCCACTGCCGGCAGGCGGGGCAGTCGAGGGAGAAGACGGCTACACCTGCACCGGCGGCGGCGATTGCCACCTGCTGGTCGTGCAGGGGCATACCTTGTTCGAAGCCTATGCGGCCAGCGTGGCCGGTGGCGCGCTGCAGACCCAGTGTGCGCTGACGTGGGACCTCGGGCGCGTGTATCCGCGCCATGGCCGTGGCGAGCAGTGCACCAGCACCGACGCGGCCGGCTTTCCGGTTGCGCCGCTGCTGTTCAACGCGGACGAAGTGGCCGCGGCGCTCGCGGTGGATGGCGACCTGGGCCATGCCATCCGCTTCATCCTGCCCAATGCGCGCATGGCTGCAGGCGTTTACGTCCACCCGGCCACCCACGCGGGCGCGCCGTCCGGACCCGCGAGCACGCTGCCGTACGGCACGCGCCTGCGCCTGAAGGCCGGCTTCGACATGCGCGCCTACAGTCCGCCCGCCAGGGTGCTGCTGCGCACGCTGCAGCGCTATGGCATGCTGCTGTCCGATGGCGGCAACATCGCCCTCACCGGGGAATCGGACCGCTACACCCAGGTCAAGTGGGATGATCTCGGTATCACGTCACGGGTGTTCGTGGACGGCAGCCCGGCGCTGCAGGTCAACGATTTCGAGGTGGTGGAAACCGGTCCGCGCATCGCCCTCACCTACGCGTGCCGGCGCACGCCGGACGACTTCGTGTTCATCGACGGCTTCGGCTACTGAGTCCTTGCCTGGATCACCCGGCCTGGCGCCATCCGCTGCAGCTGGGTGCCGTGCCCAGCGACGCGTCACGCGCAAGCGCAGCGCCGGCGCGGCGTGGCTGGCACGACGCGCGATGCGGCGCCTGCCGGGCCCGACTCAGAAATCCATGAAGTAGCCGCCGTTCACCGGAATGTTGGCGCCGGTGATGAAGCCGGCATCCTCGGCGGCGAGGAAATCCACGGTGCGCGCGATCTCGCGCGGTTCGCCGAGTCGACCGACCGGAATGTTGGCGATGATCTGGTTGCGGATTGCCTCCGGCACCGCCTGCACCAGGGCCGTGTTGCAGTAGCCGGGCGACACGCTGTTGACGGTCACGCCCTTCTTTGCCACCTCGCGTGCCAGCGCCATGGTGAAGCCATGGATGCCCGCCTTGGAAGCGGAATAATTGGTCTGGCCGAACTGGCCGGTCTGGCCGTTCACCGAGGATATGTTGATGATGCGGCCGAAGCCCTGGCCGGTCATGCCATCGATGACGTGGCGACAGGTATTGAATACGCCGGCCAGGTTGACGCGCAGTACATCGCTCCACTGTTCGGGCGTCATCTTGCGCAGCGAGGTATCGCGCGTGATGCCGGCGGAATTGACCAGGATGGAAACCGTGCCGTAGTTGGCCTCGACACGTTTGACGAACTCGCCGCAGGCGGCGAAGTCGGCCACGTCGATGGGTTCGAAGCTGATCGCATCGGCGAACTCGCGGGTCTCCGCTTCAAATTCGTGGATGCGTTCCTGGCGTGCGGCAAGGTCGGCCGCGACGACGCGCCGGCCGGCGCGTGCGAGATATTTGCAGATTTCCGTACCCAGACCACCAATGCCGCCAGTGACGACGGCCACGCGCTTGCTCATTGCGGGATTCCCTGCTGGTGCGCTGCGGCGGGCGCCGCAGCAAGAGAGGTGCTGCGATGCAGCGACGGCCGATGCTAGGAACCGTGCTGCAGCGTGTCAAGCCGGCGCATGCCGGCTCAGGACTTGCCGTCCCTGCCGCCGGGCTTGTCCGGCTTGTCGGGCTTGTCCGGCGGCGCATTCTTGCGCAGGTTCTCCGCCGTCGCGCTGAGGAACCCCTGTTGCAGGGACTTCCACATGTCCATGTTGCGTTCGGTCAGGTCGTTCAACATGGTCCAGGGCGTCTGCCCGAGCAGGTTGTTGAGCTGGCCACGGAACTGCTGCTGCTGGTCGAGGAAGATTTGCAGGCTGCGCTCAAGATAACCGCCCATGAAGCCCTGCAGCGAATCGCCATAGAAGCGGATCACCTGCGCGAGCAGCTTGGAAGTAAACATGGGCTGCCCGCGATCCTCGTATTCGGAGATGATCTGCAGCAGCACCGAGCGGGTGAGGTTTTCGCCGCTCTTGGCGTCGCGAACCTCGAACTCCTCGTCGTCGAGCACCAGCTGGCGGACTTCCTCCAGCGTGATGTAGCTCGAAATCTCCGTATCGTAAAGACGTCGATTCGGGTATTTCTTGATGATGCGCGGCGTAGTCATGCCTTAACGCTAGCAGAATGTGCCGCAGCGCACCAGACTCTTGCCGTGCAGCAAATCGCCGCGGCCGGCGCATTGGTGCAGGCCGGCAGAGCTGGGGTGAACCGAACCGGGTCGTTCGCGTGGGCGCAGCTCAATCCGGACGCAGGCGCACCAGGATGACGGTGATGTTGTCCGAGCCGCCCCCATCGAGCGCAGCCAGGATCAACTGATCCACGCATTCCTGCGGGGTCAGTTCCTGCCGCGCCAGGATGGCCGCGATGGCCGCGTCGTCGACTTCCTCGGTCAGGCCGTCGCTGCACAACAGGATCTGCATGCCCGGACGCAGTTGCCCGAGCACGTTCTCCACGCGCAGCGAAGCGGGATCGGTCACGCCCAGGGCCTGCGTCACGACGTTGCGATGTGGATGGCTGCGCGCCTGTTCGACGGTGATCGCGCCCTGGTCGACCAGTTCCTGCACGTAGGAGTGATCCTGCGAAAGCTGGCGCAGGCCATCGTTCCAGACGTAGGCGCGACTGTCGCCCACCCAGGCCACTTCGAAGCCGGTTTTCCCGCTGATGCGCAGGGCGGCCACCGTGGTACCCATCGGCAGCGCTTCGGCGCGCCGCGTCGAGTGACGGATGATTTCCTCGTCCGCGAGCTGGATGGCGCGCACCAGGTCGGTGCCGCGCGCGACTTCGCGCACCAGCGTGTCGCGCGCGAACGCGCTGGCGACTTCGCCGTGCTCGTGCCCGCCCATGCCGTCGGCCACCAGCCACAGGCCAAGCTCGGCATCGGCATAGTAGGTGTCTTCGTTGTGCTCGCGGCGCAGGCCGACGTGGGTGCCGTGTCCGAATTCGATCATGCCGAGGTCAGGTTGCCAACAGGAACCATCGCCGTCTGACGGACGAATTCGGTCGTCGCGATGGCGCTGAAGCGGCATAGGATGCCGCTTGCCTCGCGCCATGCGCAAGTATCGGCCGCTGCGGCCGGGCCGGACCGCGGCCAATCACGGCCGCCATGCGCACTTTCATCGCTCGCCATGGCCGCCTTCGGCGCCCACTCATGCGAGGATGACGGGCCCGGCCCCGCCGTGAATCCTTGTCCGCCATGCCCGCGCCGTCACCGAAGCTGCTGCTCGTTCTCGCCCTTGTCCTGTTGCCGGTCCTGCCCACACACGCCGGCCAGGCCGCGGCGCGGCCCGACGCGCCGACGATCGGCCAGCAGCGCGAAGCGGTCCTGTTCTGGCCGCAGGCCGAACGGGATGCCGAGTTCCGCCGCATGTACCTGCGCTTCCCCAGCCACCGCGCCGCGCACGGGCGGCATGTGCGCAGCCTGCCGGCGGGCGCGCCACTGACGTTGGCGGGCACTGCCGACACGCGGGCCTGGTTGCGCCAGTACATGGATGCGAACCGCGTCGCCGGTGTCATGGTGCTGCAGGACGGCCGCGTGCGGCTGGAGGACTATGGATTGGGCTTCGGCCCCGGGCAGCGCTGGACCTCGTTCTCGGTCGCCAAGTCGGTCACTTCCGCACTGGTCGGCGTGGCGCTCCAGGACGGGTCCATCCACAGTCTCGATGATCGCCTCGATCGCTACATTCCCGAGTTGCGCGATTCGGCCTATGCGCAAGTCACGGTGCGCCAGCTGCTCACCATGACCTCGGGGGTGCGCTGGAACGAGGATTACGCCGACCCCGGGTCGGACGTGGCCAGGATGTACCTCGGCGCCTGCGTGCCAGGGCAGGCACACGTGCTGACCTATCTCAAGGCACTGCCGCGACAGTGGCCGCCCGGTACGCACTGGAACTACAACACCGCGGAAACCGACCTGCTCGGTGTGCTGGTGCAGCGGGCCACGCGCCGGCCCCTGGCGCACTATCTCGGCCAGTCGATCTGGCGACCCTATGGCATGGCTGCGGATGCCTACTGGATCAAGGATGAATGCGACGGGGGCGACACCGGCGGCAGCGGGCTGTCGGCGACCCTGGGGGATTACGCCCGGCTCGGTCAGTTCATGCTGGAAGGCGGGCGCGTCGGCAAGCGCCAGGTCATCGCCGACGCCTGGCTGAATGGCGCCGTGCGCCGACAGGCCGATATCGACGTGCCCGAGCGCGGCTATGGCTATCTCTGGTGGACGGATGTCGATGGCAGCTACGCCGCGGTCGGCATCTTCGGCCAGATGGTGTACGTCGATCCCGCACGCAGGCTGGTGATCGCCCAGGTGGCGTCCTGGCCAGGGGCCACCTCGGACGACCTGGTGCGTGGGCGGCGCGAATTCGTCGCGGCGATCAAGGCCGGCATCGACGCCGAAGACCGTGCGCGCGAACCTGCACGACCCTGACGCGCGGCAGCGTCCCCGATGCGGCCTGGCCGGCGCCCGGCCTGCGGGCGGCGGGTGCGTGGCAGGCACGGGGAGTGCGGCTGCCCACCGCCTGCCTGGCTAGGAATTCCGCGCAGTCCGCCCGCGTGCGGCGGAAGCCGCGCACAGCAGCGCGGACAGGCGGGAGGCCGTGCGACCTGGCGGCGTGTCCGTGCGATGGACCAGGCGCGGCGTGAAGCGATAGCGCGAACCGCCGGCGTAGCCGAGTTCGCGCAGCAGCCCGCGACGCAGGTCTGCACGAATCAGGCTGAGCGGCATCCAGCCGTAGCCCAGGCCCATCAACAGGGCCTGGCGCTTGGCGTCGAAGCCGGAGAGGAAATACACCCGCTCGCCGCCGAAGCCGTGCGGATCGTCCGGGTGGCCGCTGGAGTCCTGTACCGACAGCTCCACGTGGCGGCGCAGGTCCTGCAGCGTCGCCCGTGGCAGCTGCGCGAGCGGGTGCGTGGACGCCACGCACAGCACGCATTCCACTTCCGGCAGCGGCTCGCTGCGCAGGCCGGGACGGGCGTCGAAGTCCTTGACGATCATCAGATCGGCCTGTTCGCGGTCGAAGCAGGCCTGCACGCCGCGCTGGTACTCGACCTTGAGCTGCAGGCGCGTCGGCACGCCTTCCTCGGCCAGGGTGCGAAAGGCGGCAAGCGTGGGTTCGAGCGGCAGCAGGCCGTCCACGATGACCGCCAGGCGCGCTTCCCAGCCCTGGGCAAATTGTCGCGCCAGGGCTTCCATCTGGCGTGCGCAAGCCAACAACTGGCGGCCCTCGGCCAGCACCGCCTCGCCGGCGGCGGTCAGGCGCAGGCGGTAGCCGCTGCGATCGAGCAGGGCCAGTTCCAGCTGTTCCTCCAGCCGCCGTATCTGGTAGCTGACGGCGGATGGCACCTTGTGCAGGCGTTCCGCGGCGCGCGCCACGCTGCCCGATTGCACCACCGCGTCGAGGGCTTCGACGGCATCCAGATCGAGTCGCATGATGTTCAAACATTTGGAACAGGATGCTCGAAATCATACGCTTTCATGGAACTTTGGCCAGGTCGAGCATTGTTCTGGTCAACCGGAGACCCGCCATGAACCCGTCAGCCGAATCGCGTCCCCTGCGTGCCCCCTACCGTTCCTGGGCCGAGCCCTGGAAGGTCAAGGTGGTCGAGCCGATCAGGATGACCACGCTGGCCGAGCGCCAGCGTGCCATCGCCGAGGCCGGCTACAACACCTTCCTGCTGCATTCGGAGGACGTCTACATCGACCTGCTGACCGACAGCGGCACCAGCGCCATGAGCGATCGCCAGTGGGCCGGCATGATGCTGGGCGACGAGGCCTACGCCGGCAGCCGCAACTTCTATCATCTGGAAGCGACCATCCAGCGCTACTATGGCTACAAGTACGTGGTGCCGACCCACCAGGGGCGTGGCGCCGAGAACCTGATCTCCAAGATTCTCATCAAGCCCGGTGACGTGGTGCCCGGCAACATGTACTTCACCACCACGCGCGCCCACCAGGAGCTTTCCGGCGGCAGCTTCGTCGACGTGGTCATCAAGGAAGCGCACGATCCGGCATCGGAACACCCGTTCAAGGGCAATGTCGATCTGGTCGCATTGCAGGCGCTGATCGACGAGATCGGCGCGGACAGGATTCCGTATGTGTGCGTGGCCGTCACCGTCAACATGGCCGGCGGGCAGCCGGTCTCGCTGGAGAACCTGCGCGCGGTACGCGAACTCACCCGCCGCCACGGCATCAAGGTGATCCTGGATGCCACGCGCGCGGTCGAGAACGCCTACTTCATCCAGCAGCGCGAAGCGGGCCAGAAGGAGCGTCTGGTCGCCGACATCCTGCGCGAAATCTGTTCCTGTTCCGACGGCTGCACCATGAGCGGCAAGAAGGACGCGCTGGTCAACATCGGCGGCTGGCTGGCCATCAACGACCAGGAAGTGTTCGAGGAAGCGAGCAACCTGGTGGTGCTGTTCGAGGGTCTGCACACCTACGGCGGCATGGCCGGACGCGACATGGAGGCGATGGCGCTGGGCATCGTCGAATCGGTGGACGATGAACACATCAAGGCGCGTATCGGCCAGGTGGAGTACCTGGGCAACAAGCTGATCGCGATGGGCGTGCCCATCGTGCGCCCGATCGGTGGACATGCCATCTATCTGGACGCCCGCGCGTTCTACCCGCAGCTCACCCAGGACCAGTTCCCGGCCCAGGCGCTGGCCGCCTACCTGTACGAGGACGCCGGCATCCGCGCCATGGAGCGCGGTATCGTCTCGGCTGGCCGCAACAAGGAAACCGGCGACCATCACCGCCCCGCGCTGGAACTGGTGCGGCTGACCATTCCGCGCCGGGTCTATACCCAGGCGCACATGGACATCGTCGCCGAATCCGCCGCCGCCGTGTACGACGCGCGCGAGCAGGCGCGCGGCCTGAAGATGGTCTACGAACCGCGCTACCTGCGTTTCTTCCAGGCACGCTTCGAGAGGCTGTAGCCGCGCATGCGGCCGCCAGCTGCCGGGTTCCCGGTGCCTTGACGGGGCATCGGGACTGTGCAGTCCCTCCCACGAAGCCTCGGTCGCGTCGGAGCGAGCTGTGCGGTCCCCGGGGCGATTCAACTCGTGGGATCGACCTGTGGGAGCGGCTTCAGCCGCGATGCCTTCCCCCTTCCGGCCGCGCAGGGCATCGGGACTGAAGTCCCTCCCACAATGCTGCAGGCGCGCAGGAGCGACCTGTGGGAGCGGCTTCAGCCGCGATGCCTTCCCACTTCCGGCCGCGCAGGGCATCGGGACTGAAGTCCCTCCCACAATGCTGCAGGCGCGCAGGATCGACCTGTGGGAGCGGCTTCAGCCGCGATGCCTTCCCCCTTCCGGTCGCGCGGGGCATCGGGACTGAAGTCCCTCCCACGAAGCCTCGGGCGCGCAGGATCGACCTGTGGGAGCGGTTTCAGCCGCGATACTTTCCCCCTCCGGGCCGCGCAGGGCATCGGGATTGCAGTCCCTCCCACAATGCTGCAGGCGCGCAGGATCGGCCTGTGGGAGCGGCTTCAGCCGCGATGCCTTCCCCCTTCCGGTCGCGCAGGGCATCGGGACTGAAGTCCCTCCCACAATGCTGCAGGCGCGCAGGATCGACCTGTGGGAGCGGCTTCAGCCGCGATGCCTTCCCACTTCCGGCCGCGCAGGGCATCGGGACTGAAGTCCCTCCCG